>Ga0209107_10001593_pt1 | contig 12711 bp, 9 predicted proteins | sample LakErihyJuly2011_2_FD_187460 | JGI IMG/M metagenome (GOLD analysis project Ga0209107, IMG submission 187460) | Freshwater microbial communities from dead zone in Lake Erie, Canada - CCB hypolimnion July 2011 (SPAdes) (version 2) | ecosystem: Environmental > Aquatic > Freshwater > Lentic >... | reverse complement strand
GGAACAGTTAAAAAGAATAAAATCTCCTCCAATGGTAAACCCTGAAAATCAATACCCAACACATAGGTTGGATTGAACGACCAAACACCATATTTGGTAAAAACTACATCCCAAAGCAAAAAAACTACCCCACTTAGGGCAATTGCCGGAAATAAATGGCGCCAATACTGTACAAACCGCACCCTCTTGTCAAACGATAGGGCAATGGGGAATAAAATGGTGAGAAAATTGAGAAGTAAATAGGTGCCTTGCATAGCTACAACTTAAGCAAATTTCTTAAAAATCTGTTTTTCAGCCTCGGTACAGCGCTTAGTCTCTAACATAAACTGGGCAATACTTTTTACAAATAGCGCATCGGCAGTACCAAAATTCTGCGTCTCGTATAATTTCGCCAGCACCTGCCTATCTTCGGCCAACTGCTTACTATAGCCCAAAAAAGATGGGGTATAATGTTGAATAGAAAACCGCATGAACCGAATTTCTAGATTCATTGGAGCAGCTGCTACGGCCTTATTCATTTTTTTAGTGGCTAGTTGGAGGTATTTTAGTTTTAAATAGGGATTCCAATGATGCTTGGACTTTAATGCCTGTAAGGTGGCAACATAACCCATTAATAATGGATTATTATCCGAAAAAGGAATTAGTTTTTGCAATAAGGAATCTGTTAACCTTTCGCTATCAACCGCTTGTACTATGGATTTACGTAAGCCAGCATATTCTATGTTGGTAAGCGGTTGGGCATGAACCTGTCCAAGAAAACAAAACAAAAAGGCAAGTATAATGCTCAATTTCTTCATGAAAGCGTGTTAAATTTCACTTTTACCAGCGATTGTGCCATTAACCATATCTTTTTCGCATCGCTTACCCGAATGCGGGTAGTACGCAATACGGAGGCTGGTGTTTGTTTAATTTTTTCGAAGAGTTGGGTGTAATACACATAAGCCAAATACACCCCTTTTTTACAACCCTCGGGTAGATTTTTAATCCCTTCCAAACCATCTGCAAATTCTTGGGCTATGTCTTGCTCAATGGCTTGTTTCTCTACCTCCGAAAAAGCTTCAAAACGTACATCCGGGAAATACACCCGACCACGTTCTTCGAAATCGGATGCAATATCTCGTAAGAAATTAATTTTTTGGAAAGCCGAGCCTAGACGTTTGGCAAAAGGAGCCAATTCATCAAAATCTGCACGATTGTCGGCACAAAATACACGCAAACACATCAAGCCAATTACCTCGGCCGAACCATAAATATAGGTTTCGTATTCTTGCTGAGTAAATTTCGATTTGTACAAATCCATCTCCATAGAATCGAAAAAGGCGGTAATAAACTCGGGTTCTATTTGGTAGTTATTTACCACCCATTGAAAGCTCTGCAGCACTGGGTTTAAGCTAATCCCCTCTTCAATTGCTTGAAAAGTATCTGCCTTAAATCGAGTAATAAGTGTTTGCTTATCGTATTCATGAAAGGTGTCTACAATTTCGTCGGCATAACGCACAAAACCATAAATGGCGTAAATAGGCTCGTGCAAAGCTTTATCAAAAGCTTTTATACCCATACTGAAAGAGGTACTATAGGCATTTGTTATCAGCTTGCTGCAAGCTAAAGAGGTCTCGTTGTAAAAATTCATCATCTTAATGTTCAAATCTACTAAAAAACGTAACTAATTTTTAGGGCATTCACGCAATTCAACTTACCTTTACCATTCATGAAAAACACAAGAATTGCCATTATTGGTTCCGGATTTTCTGGTTTAGCTAGCGCTGCACTTTTAGCTCAAAAAGGCTATGAAGTAAGCATTTACGAAAAAAATGACCAAGCCGGTGGCCGTGCTCGTGTTTGGAAGAAAGATGGTTTCACCTTTGATATGGGACCAAGTTGGTATTGGATGCCCGATGTATTTGAGAATTATTTTGCGCTTTTTGGTAAAAAAGTAAGTGATTTTTATGAACTCAAACGCCTAGATCCAGGCTATCGGGTATACTTTGGTAAAAATGATATTTTAGATATTCCGGCAAATATGGAAGCGCTAGAAGCTAGTTTTGAAGCCTTAGAACCTGGAAGTACAGCACATTTACGCCACTTTTTAGCACAAGCCGCCTATAAATACCAAGTGGGTATGGGCGAATATGTTTTTCGTCCCTCTTTATCCATTACCGAATTTATTGATTGGCGATTGATACGAGAGAGTATTGGTTTGCAAATGTTTAGTAGCATGAGCAGCCATGTACGCAAACATTTTAAGCACCCAAAAATTAGAAAAGTGTTGGAGTTCCCGGTACTCTTTTTAGGCGCCACTCCGCAAAATACACCGGCCATGTACAGCATGATGAATTATGCCGATTTGGTAATGGGCACCTGGTACCCGCAAAATGGTATGAACGAAATTATTAAAGCCATGGTGCAGGTAGCCGAAGAGGCTGGTGTAAAAATTCATCTAAATACAGAAGTAAAACACATAAAAACCGAAAATAAGCAAGCCCTTGGTGTAGAAACCAATCAGGGTTTTTTTGAAGCCGATGCCGTAGTAGCAGCCGCAGATTACCAGCACGTAGATCAACTGCTAACCGATAAAAAATTAAGGAATTATTCCGAAAATTATTGGGAAAATAGAACCATGTCGCCTTCAAGCCTATTATTTTATATAGGACTTACTAAAAAAATTAAGGATGTAGAGCATCATAATTTGTTTTTTGACGAAGATTTTGAGTTGCATGCCAAAGAAATTTATAGCGATCCGAAATGGCCTAGCAAACCCTTATTTTATGCTTCCTGTCCGTCTAAAACCGATGCTACGGTTGCCCCAGAAGGTATGGAAAACTTATTTTTCTTGATGCCATTGGCCCCCGGCCTAACCGATAGCGAAGAACTAAGGGAAAAATATTTCGATGTAATGGTTGACCGCTTTGAACAAGTTACCGGCCAAACGATTAAAGAACATATTTGCCTAAAACGCAGCTATGCTATGAACGATTTTGAAAGCGATTACCATTCGTTTAAAGGCAATGCCTATGGCTTGGCCAATACCTTGGCGCAAACGGCTTTCTTTAAACCGAGCATGCGTTCTAAGAAAATAAAGAATTTGTTTTTTACGGGGCAATTAACGGTTCCCGGGCCCGGCGTACCGCCGTCTATTATATCCGGACAGGTAGTAAGCACCTTGGTAGATAAACACCTGCAGAAGGCTAAATAACGTTCACTTCTCGTTCTAAGCGAAGTCCAAAACGTTCGAAAACGCTGGCTATAATTTGCTCCGAAAAAGCAAACACTTCCGAACCGCTGGCACCGCCGTGGTTTACCAATACCAGAGCTTGATTTTTCCACGTACCGGTATGGCCTACCACTTTACCCTTCCATCCGCATTGTTCAATTAGCCAACCGGCAGCCAGTTTTACTTGCCCATTGGCGGCAGGATAATGCACCACTTCAGGAAAAGAAGCCTGTACTTTTTCGAATTGAGCAGCCGAAATAATCGGGTTTTTAAAGAAACTACCGGCATTGCCAATAGTACTCGGGTCTGGTAATTTACTCACTCGAATAGCAGAAACTACTTCCGAAACATCTTTAATGGTAGGTTTATTTATACCTCTGTGTTTCAATTCTTCTTGTATGGCCCCATAACTGGTGCGAATGGTGGGCACCAAACTCAAGCGAAAAGAAACTTCGGTAACTATATATTGGTCTTTACGTGCTTGTTTAAAAATGCTTTCACGGTACGAAAAGCCACAATCGGATGTAGTAAAAGTTTTAAAGCTGCCGGTAGCCAATTCAAAAACTCGGCACGACTCAAAAATAGTGTCTAGCTCTACGCCATAGGCACCAATATTTTGCACCGGCGATGCACCTACCGTTCCTGGAATTAAACTTAAATTTTCCATGCCGGCAAAGCCTTTGTTTACCGCATACTGCACCAGGTCGTTCCACACTTCGCCGGCGGCGGCTTTCAGTACTACCGAATTACCTTCTACACGTTCACTAATTCCTTTATTGGCTATCCAAATCACCAAACCATCAAAATTTTGGGTAAAAAGCATGTTACTACCGCCTCCCAATACCAATTTAGGAAGAGGTTTTACCCAATCTTGAGCAAATAAGTCAACCAAATCGGATTCCTGCTCAATGGCTACAAACCAACGTGCTTGGGCAGCAACACCAAAGGTGTTATGCGATTTTAAGGAATAGTTTTCTTGAATGTGCACCAGGTAAAGCTATGATTTTTTGAAGTATTTTTTGGAAGCCATTAACAAGCCAAATTCTTCTGAGGAATTTTTCTCTATAGATTTATGATGTATTTTATGCGCTCGGCGAATACCCAACAGATAACGATTGGTGGTTTTAAAACTTTTAAATCGGTTATGAATAAACCAATCGTGGAACACAAAATAGATGATTCCGTATAAAGAAATACCGGCTCCCATCCAAAATAGCAAGCCCCTTTGTTCTCTATCGGTAATCAAAAGCAGCAAAGCAGCAGCGCCAAATAACAAACTAAATACATCGTTCCATTCAAAAAAACCGCTACGCTGTTGGTGGTGACTTTTATGGATAAACCACAAGGGGCCATGGAATAAAAATTTATGCATAGTCCAGGATATACTCTCCATACCAAGAAGAGTTACCATTACTACTCCGATAGCTTGTAAAAAGTTCATTAAATATGAATGGCTCTATTTTCGGTTGCAGCCATGGCTGCTTCTTTAAAAGCCTCGGTATACGTTGGATGAGCGTGGGAAATACGGGCAATATCTTCCGCAGAGGCACGAAACTCCATAGCAACTACCGCTTCGGCGATTACATCTGCCACTCTAGGGCCAATCATGTGCACGCCTAAAATCTCATCGGTTGCTGCATCGGCCAATACTTTTACCAAGCCATCGGTATCCATACTTGCCCGAGCTCTGCCACTGGCTTTGAACGGAAACGATCCGCTTTTGTATTGTACACCTTTTTCCTTTAATTGCTCTTCGGTATACCCTACACTAGCTACTTCGGGCCAGGTGTACACTACACCCGGAATTAAATTGTAGTTGATATGCGGTTTTTGTCCGGCAATGCGCTCGGCCACATACGTGCCTTCATCTTCGGCTTTGTGCGCCAACATGGCACCACGTACCACATCGCCAATGGCATAAATACCCGGAACGCTGGTTTCTAGATGATCGTTAACGGGAATTTTTTTACCCCGTTCATCTACCGTAATGCCTAGTTTATCTAAACCTAAACCTTCGGTATAGGCCGTACGTCCAACAGCTAATAAGCAATAATCGCCATCTAAACTAATCGATTTACCCGAAGGATCATCGGCTGTTACCGTTACTTTATTGCCCGAAACTTTGGCACCTGTTACTTTATGGCTCAACAAGAATTCCATGCCTATTTTCTTTAAGGATTTTAGCAATTCGGCACCTAAGGTTTTATCCATGGTGCCAATAATCGCATCCGAAAACTCTATTACGGTTACTTTAGCACCCAAACGGGCGTAAACCGAACCAAGTTCTAAACCAATGACTCCACCCCCAATAAGAATGAGATGCTTGGGTACTTCGGTTAAATTTAGGGCTTCGGTAGACGTAATGATACGTTTTTTATCCACTTGAATAAAAGGCAATACGGTAGGTTTAGAGCCCGTAGCAATAACTACATTTTTAGCTGTAATTTGTTCAGTAGTTCCATCGGCTTTTTTAATGCTGATGGTATTTTTATCGATAAATGAACCCAAACCTTGATAGGCCGTTATTTTATTTTTCTTGAATAAATAGGTGATACCTGCCGTAGTTTGCTCCACTACTTCATTTTTGCGGGCAATCATTTGGGGCATATCTACTTTTAAATCTTTTAGCTTGATGCCATGCGTAGCAAAAGTATGCGCTGCATTATAATAATGTTCCGACGAATCTAAGAGTGCTTTTGAGGGAATGCAACCCACATTTAAACAAGTACCCCCAAAGGTGCTGTATTTTTCTACAATAGCGGTTTTTAAGCCCAATTGCGCACAACGAATGGCCGAAACATATCCTCCCGGGCCTCCTCCTACTACGATTACATCAAATTGCATACCATCTTGTTTTAATTCTATCCAAAGTTAAGGATTACGCCGAATTTGAGAAATTAATCGGCCCTAAAACCCTTTTTTTATCCAAAGCATTTATTTTAAAAAAGTATCTTAGGGTAAATTTAAAAATATGAAACGTATCTTATTTATTCTTTGCTTACTAGCTAGCAGTACACTAAGTATTTTTGCGCAGCTTAAATCAAGTCCCATTACCCGTGCCGATTCTCTTAGGGGTAATTATGGACCGCTAAAAAGTTGCTACGATATCAGTTATTATCATTTGGATATAAAACTTGACATCGATAATAAGGCCATTAGCGGTTCAAACGAAATTCAGTTTACTGCTACGCAGAATTTTAAGCGTTTGCAGGTAGATTTATTCCAAGATTTGCTTATTGATAAAATTGTATACAAAGGAGCTAACGTCCCGTTTGAAAGAGAGTTTAATGCTGTTTTTGTAACCTTTCCTCAAGAAATTAAAAAAGGAAATCGTGAAAGTTTTACCGTGTTTTATCACGGTAAGCCTAATATTGCACGAAACCCACCTTGGGATGGCGGCTTTATTTTTAAGAAAGATACCGAAGGCAACCCTTGGGTAGCCGTAGCCTGCCAAGGCTTTGGGGCCAGCTCTTGGTGGCCAAACAAAGATCACCAAGCCGATGAAGTGGATAGCATGCTAATTAGCATGAGCGTACCCGATACTTTGCAAGATGTATCTAACGGACGTTTAGTGAGCACCATTCCGCAAGCGGGTGGCTATATGCAATACAATTGGTTGGTAAAAAATCCCATTAACAATTATTCGGTAACGTTTAATGTGGGTAAGTTTGCCCATTTTAGCGATACTTTTCAAGGCGAAAAAGGACCTTTAAGCCTCGATTTTTATGTATTAAAAGCCGATGAAGAAAAAGCGAAGAAACAATTCTCGGCCGATGTAAAACCCATGTTGCAATGTTTTGAGCATTGGTTTGGCCCATACGCTTTTTATGAAGATGGTTATAAACTCGTACAATCGCCACACTTAGGTATGGAGCACCAAAGTGCCGTAGCTTACGGAAATAAATTCCTGAAAGGCTATTTAGGTCGAGATTTATCCGGTACAGGTTTGGGCTTAACCTGGGATTACATTATTATTCACGAATCGGGCCACGAATGGTTTGGCAATAATGTTACCACTAAAGATATTGCCGACATGTGGGTTCATGAAGGTTTCACTACATACTCGGAAGGCTTATTTGTAGAATGCCAGGCCGGAAAAGAAGCAGGTGCTAAATACATACACGGATTGCGTAAAAACATTGGCAATAAACATCCGGTTATTGGGCCTTATAACGTGAATCAGGAGGGTTCTGGCGATATGTACCCGAAAGGGGCAAACTTATTACAAACCGTACGTGCCGTATTAAATAACGATGACAAATGGTTGAGCATTTTAAGAGGTATAAATGCTACTTATGGCTTAAAAACTTGCACTACACAAGAAATTGAAGCGTATATCAGCAAACAGAGCAAGCTAAAACTAGGCCCCGTTTTCGATCAGTATTTGCGCCATACGGCCATACCGGTTTTAGAATATAGCATCAGCGGCGATAAACTCAATTACCGTTGGGTAGCCGATGTAGCTGACTTTGCGATGCCTATTGATGTACAAATAAGTGCCAATAAAAGCATGCGCATTTACCCAAGTACCAAAACAAAAACGCTTAGCATTAAGGGCTTGGATGCCGCAAGCTTTAAGGTAGATGATTTTCATTTTTATGTGTTCTCGAAAAAGAAAAATTAAGATAATTCCGCTAGAAAATCTAATAAAAAAGGCGCCTTATAGCGCCTTTTTTATTAGAAGATATATCCAAGCACCCAATAGTTTTGAAGATAACTTATTTTCTGTTGTGCTTTATCAATGTTATTTCTTCCGGTAGTGCGAATGTTCGATAAATTAGTCCAACCAGCTTTTAAGCTCCCTTGGAAAAATAGATGTTTATTAAAAAACAACTTAGCCCCTGCTTTAGCTGAAATACCCCATCCGGCTACATTCCAATAATTATTTTGGCCTACTCCCAATAAACGTACATCGGTACGAGGTATAATTAACCCTGCACCCAAGCCAGTTTCCATAGCCAAATACATTTTACCTTTTTTAGCATGCCAAGCATCGTCATAACGCTCTACTTCTATACTGGCATAGTTAAATCCGTCGGTATGTTCAAAGGTTAAGAAATCTGGATTGATGGTAAAATCGGCATTGAAATACGTACCACCATAAGCTGAAGCATCAATAGCCGGCTCCGAAATAGATGGCGATATAGTTCCAGTAATTTTTACAGTTTGTGGCACATCAAGCACATATTTCATGTGATCCCAGCCTAACGAAATCGAATAATTATCTTTAATAAAATATCCAAAATGGAAATTAAACTGAGGGATTGATAATCTTGAAATATCGATATATGTTGAGCTTAAAGGCGTGGGGCGATCGTGTGCAACTACATTTTGCAAGGTAAAATCGTAGCCTTTACCGTACAATCTCAAATCGCTTTTGGCATAGCTAGAGAAATTATAGCCCCAATGAAGATAGAATTTCCCTTTGTTGGAATAGTTTCTAGGGCTAACATTCTTAAAAATACTTTTAGGTAGATTTAAGGTGCTGTCTGTTGATGTTGTAGTAGGGCTTTGGGCAAATGCAGTGGTTGCAACTAAGCTTACTACAAGCAAAACTATGTTTTTCATGATAAAATAAATTTAGATTTCTAGTAACATTCTGGCCGGATCTTCTAACAATTGTTTTACACGAACTAGAAATCCAACCGACTCACGGCCATCGATAATGCGGTGATCGTAAGATAAAGCTACATACATCATTGGGCGAATAACTACCTGGCCACCAATAGCCACCGGGCGTTCTACAATGTTGTGCATGCCTAAAATAGCCGATTGCGGTGCATTGATAATGGGTGTTGACATCATGGAACCAAATACACCACCATTGGTAATGGTAAATGTTCCACCGGTCATTTCATCAATAGCCAGTTTATTTTCACGGGCTTTTATGGCCAACTCCATTACAGCTTGCTCAATTTGAGCAAGGCTCAAGGTATCGGCATTGCGAATTACCGGAACTACCAAACCTTTTGGTGCTGAAACGGCAATAGAAATATCGGCGAACTCGTTAAACACCATTTCTTCACCCTCAATACGGGCATTTACTGCTGGAAATTCTTTTAAAGCTTCGCATACTGCTTTGGTAAAGAAAGACATAAAGCCTAGGCCTACACCATGTTTTTCTTTGAATTTATCTTTGTATTTAGCTCTGATATCCATTATTGGTTGCATATCTACCTCATTAAAGGTGGTAAGCATAGCCGTTTCGTTTTTAACCGCTACCAAACGTTTGGCTACGGTTTTACGTAAGGACGACATTTTTTCTCTGCGTTCGCCTCTTGAACCGGCAGGTACCGCGGCTTTTACAGGAGCGGCTACTTTTGGTGCAGCAGTTGGTTGTGCTTTAAGGGCGTCCTCCTTCGTAATTCGGCCACCTACCCCGGTACCCGAAGTGGTGTCTAAGCCTTTTTCAGCTAAAATTTTAGTAGCCGCAGGCGATGGAGCACCTGAAGCATAAGTGGCAGTTTTTACTTCGGTAGCTGCTGGGCTAGTCTTTTCGGCAACAGGAGCTGCTTCTGGTGCCGCTGCTTTAGCTGCTGGAGTGGCACCCTCTTCGATACTACATACCGTAGCACCAATTTCTAGGGTATCGCCTTCTTTAGCACTAATTTTTAGGATTCCTGCTTTTTCGGCAGTGAGTTCAAAGGTGGCTTTATCCGATTCTAATTCGGCAATAATTTCATCCATCTCTACATAATCGCCATCGGCTTTTTTCCAAGATGAAAGTACCACTTCCGTAATTGATTCGCCTACCGGCGGAACTTTAATTTCTATGCTCATGATTTTTTTAAATTAATAAGACCGAAGTCAATGTGTTTATTTTATAGCCGATTTATCAAATGCTTTGTTAATAATTTCTAACTGTTGTGCCTGATGTTGTTTGGCATATCCTGTAGCCGTACTGCTACTTTCTTTACGAGAAATAAGCTGAAAATTAAATGCAGAATTTCTGAATTTACGGCACATATAAGGCCATGCTCCTTGATTTTCGGGCTCTTCTTGCACCCAAATAAATTCGGTTGCCTTTTTGTATTTTGCTTTAATAGCTTCTAATTGAGCAAGCGGACTTGGGTACAATTGTTCCAACCTTACAATAGCCACATCGCTACGTTTGTCTGTTTGTTGCTTTTCTAATAAATCGTAATAAATTTTACCGCTACAGAACAATACACGTTTTACCGAATCGGCTTTTACGAAGGTGTCGTCTATAATTTCTTGGAAAGCTCCTGTTGCAAAATCGGCAATTGGACTTACGCAAAGTGGATGGCGCAATAAACTTTTTGGTGTAAATACCACCAAAGGCTTACGGAATTCTCGTTTAAGCTGACGACGTAACAAATGAAAATAGTTGGCCGGAGTGGTACAATTGGCCACTTGAATATTATTATCGGCACAAGCTTCCATAAAACGCTCAATACGTGCCGAAGAATGTTCGGGGCCTTGGCCCTCCTGGCCGTGGGGCAATAATAAAACCAAGCCGTTTGAACGTTGCCATTTGGTTTCGGCACTCACTATAAACTGATCTACAATAATTTGTGCACCGTTAAAGAAATCGCCAAACTGGGCTTCCCAAATGGTTAAGCAAGTTGGGTTAGCCATGGCATAACCGTATTCGAAACCCAATACGCCATATTCAGATAGGTGTGAATTGTAAATTTCGAATTTGGCTTTGTTGCCATTATTCAATTGGCTAAGTGGAATATATTCTTCTTCCGAATCTTCTAGCTTAACTACTGCATGCCGGTGAGAAAAGGTTCCACGCTCTACATCTTGCCCACTTACACGAACCCGATTTCCCTCATTTAACAAAGTACCATAAGCCAATAATTCGCCCATTGCCCAATCGAAAGTTTTCTTTTCCACCATATTGCGGCGGTCATCAAATAACTTTTCAATTTTGCGGAAAAATTTCTTACCAGCCGGTAATTGGGTAATGGTTTTTGCAATGGCTAAAAGTTCCTTTTCGCTTACTGCTGTGGCCGCAGGTTTGTTAATATCATCAGCAGTGGCTAGGCGTAAGCCTTTCCAGGCACCCGAAAAATTGGTATTTACTTTCGAGAAATTGGTATTCTCTTTTGATTCGTTTAAACGTTCTTGCAAAAGGGCACGAAAATCTTTTTCCATCTCCTTGGCCAAACCAGCGTCTACACTACCCTGATCCATTAATTTCTGATTATATATTTCTCGTGGATTGGGGTGTTTTTCGATTGCTTTGTATAATAAAGGCTGCGTAAACTTTGGTTCGTCTGATTCGTTGTGGCCAAAGCGACGGTAACATAAAATATCTATAAATACATCGTTTTGGTATTTCTGACGGTATTCTACAGCCAAGTTTATAGCATATACCAAGGCTTCTACGTCATCGCCATTTACATGAAATACAGGCGATAAGGTAACTTTGGCTATATCAGTACAGTAAGTTGATGAACGGGCGTCTTTATAATTGGTGGTAAAACCTACTTGGTTATTAATTACCAAATGAATGGTTCCGCCTGTATTGTAGCCATCTAATTTGGCCATTTGCAATACTTCGTAAACAATACCCTGACCGGCTACAGAAGCATCGCCGTGAATTAAAATAGGAGCAATTTTCTTAGAATCGCCTGCATATTTAAAATCAATTTTAGACCGAGTAATACCTTCTACCACCGGATCTACGGCTTCTAAATGTGAAGGATTGGGGCATAAACTCAAATGCACTTTTTTACCCGAGGTGGTATCTACATCAATCGAATAACCCAAATGGTATTTTACATCGCCACCAAAAGGCGTATTCGGATCAAAACCTTTCCCATCGAACTCAGAGAATATATCGGTATAGGTTTTATTCATGATATTGGTTAAAATATTTAACCGGCCACGGTGAGCCATACCAATCACAAATTCTTCGATACCCAATTCTGCACCTTTTTCAATAACCGAATCTAAGGCCGGAATTACCGATTCAGCGCCCTCTAAAGAGAAACGTTTTTGACCCAAAAACTTGGTGCCTAAAAAATTTTCAAACACTACTGCTTGATTTAACTTCTGCAGGATGCGTTTTTTGGTTTCGATGCTAAAATTGGGCGTATTGCGTTCACGCTCCATACGCTCTTCGAACCACTTAATTTTTTCTGGATCGCGGATATATTTATACTCTGCACCAATAGATTGGCAATAGGTTTGCTCAAGAAGAGCAACAATATCACGTAATTTAGATGGCCCCATGCCTACTTCCACACCAGCATTAAAAACGGTATCTAAATCACTATCTGCTAAACCAAATGTAGCTAGCTCTTTACCCGGTAAATACGATCTTCGATCGCGAACAGGATTGGTTTTAGTAAACAAATGGCCACGTTGGCGGTACCCATTTATTAAGTTTAATACATTAATTTCTTTTAAGAAATGTTGCGGAGTTTCTTCGCTTATGGTAGTGGCTTCAGATCCACGTCCGAAATCAAAACCCTCGAAAAATTTTTGCCAGCCAAACTCAACAGATTCTGGATCTTGCTTGTAGG
>Ga0209107_10001592_pt1 | contig 12717 bp, 10 predicted proteins | sample LakErihyJuly2011_2_FD_187460 | JGI IMG/M metagenome (GOLD analysis project Ga0209107, IMG submission 187460) | Freshwater microbial communities from dead zone in Lake Erie, Canada - CCB hypolimnion July 2011 (SPAdes) (version 2) | ecosystem: Environmental > Aquatic > Freshwater > Lentic >... | reverse complement strand
CCGCGCGGCGCCGGCGCAGGGTGTCAGCGTCCAGCGGGTTGTGCGGCGAGTTCATGGCGGTCTGGTGGCATCTTGATCAAAACGGGCATGGTGCCCGGGCAATGTGTCATTTTGATGAGGCGGGCGAATTGCTGCACACCTGTGCAGTTGCATCGCATAATCCGCGACATCCTGGTTCTCAGAGGGCCCTTGGCGGCCCGGCTCTCCCATGTTCAGCTCTCTGGTGTCGTTCGTCAAAGCCTCGGTGGCCAGCGTCGTGCTGGCCGTCAACACGGTGCTCATCTTCTCGTTGATGATCCCGTTCGCCCTGCTCAAGCTGGTGCTGCCCTTCCAGGCGGTGCGCCGCGTGACCGATGTCGTGCTCAATGGGCTGGCCAGCTTCTGGATCGCCGTCAATGGCGTGTGGATGGCGGCGGTGGGCCACACCCGCTGGCAGGTGTCGGGCATGGAGGGCTTCAGCCCGCGTGGCTGGTACCTGGTCAGCAGCAACCACCAGAGCTGGGTGGACATCCTGGTGCTGCAGAAGGTGTTCCGTGGCCGCATCCCCTTCCTGAAGTTCTTCATCAAGCAGGAACTGATCTACGTGCCCGTCATCGGCCTGGCCTGGTGGGCGCTGGACTTCCCCTTCATGAAGCGCCGCGGCGGCGCCTCGGCCCAGAAGGACCTGGAGACCGCGCGCAAGGCCTGCGAGAAGTTCAAGGTCATCCCGACCTCGGTGATCAGCTTCATGGAAGGCACGCGCTTCACGCAGCGCAAGCACGACCAGCAGAACTCGCCTTACACCCACCTGCTCAAGCCCAAGACCGGCGGCGTGGGCATGGCGCTGGAGACCATGGGCGACCTGTTCGATTGCCTGGTGGACGTGACCATCGTGTACCCCAAAGGCGTGCCCACCTTCACAGACCTGTTGACCGGCCGCATCGAGGACATCGTGGTGACGGTGCGCCAGCAGCCCATCCCCCAGCACCTGCTGGTGAACGCCGAGGGCCGCCCGGCCGACCGCTCGAAAGTGCAGGCCTGGATCAATGGCCTGTGGCAGGTGAAAGACGCCGAGATCGCGCAGATCCTGGCGGGTGCCCAGACCTCGGACCAGCGCCCGGGTCAGCGCGTCGCCTGAGGCGCTGAATCCGCTGACGTGGCCTGTGCCGCCTGCAGTGCCTGCAATGGCGCGCGCAGGCGCTCGAAGTCGCGCGGTGCGACGTACTGCAGCAGTTCCTTGCCCTCGCTGTCGAGGATGACGTCCAGCCCCTTGTCGGGGTAGAGGAAGTGTTCCTGGCGTTCGTTGCTGCGCAGGCGTGCGGCCGGCGTGCCGAAGCGCGCCAGGATGATGTCGGCGTCCAGGCTGGCCTGCGGGATGAAGTTCAGGGCGACGATGCGGGCCTGCAGCGCCAGGGCCTCGTCCTCAGGCCGCAGCGTGTACTTGCGCGTCGTGCTTTCCATGAACTCGGATTTCAGCGCGCGATCGCGCAGGCTGCGCAGCGTGGCCGAGGTGGACGCGGGCAACTCGGCCGTGACGACCAGCTTGCCGGCGATGAAGCCCGCCTGGGCCGGGTCCACGAAGGCTTCCAGCGTGCCGTCTTCACCCGGGGCCGCGATGATGGCGATCTGGGTGTCGGCGCCAAAGCGCTGGCGCACATCGGCCAGGGTGCCGGTGCCGAGCTGGAGCCCCAGGGCCTCGCTGCTGCCGTCGGGGTGTGCCGTGACCTGCCAGGGCGGGGGCGTGCCAGGCGTGTTGGCCGCCTGGCCTGGTGAGTTGCTGGACGCGGGGCCGAACCACTGCGGCCCGCGCACGATGGCCAAGGCGCCGAGCACGGACACCGCCGTGGCGCCCAGGATGGTGTGCCAGGTCTTCATGCGCGCCAGCCCGTGTCGGTGCGGTCGAGTTTGCGGATGAGCGCAGGCCACACGAAGGCGCCGCCCATGCCGCCTGTTTGAACCTTCATGGCGTGCGCCACGCCCTGCACGATCTGCGGGTTGACCTCGGTCAGCGGCACGCCGCCGCTTTGCGCGGCCAGTTGGATCTGGCAGGTGCTTTCGAAGATGTACATGCCCAGGAAGGCGTCGGCGATGGTGCGGCCCACCGTGAGCAGGCCGTGGTTGCGCAACATGAGGAAGTTCTTGTCGCCGAGGTCGGCTTGCAGGCGCGGCTTCTCGTCCTCGCGGAAGGCCACACCTTCGTAGCCGTGGTAGGCCAGCGAGGCCAGCACGAAGGTGCTTTGCTGCGAGATGGGCAGCACGCCATCGCGTTGCGCCGAGACCCCAACGCCAGCGCGCGTGTGGGTGTGCAGCACGCAGCCGGCGTCCTCGCGCGCGGCGTGCACCGCGCTGTGGATGGTGAAGCCCGCAGGGTTGACGGGGAAGGGCGAGTCACTGAGCTTGTTGCAGTCCTGATCGACCTTGATCAGGCTGGAGGCCGTGATCTCGTCGAACATCATCCCGTAGGGGTTGATGAGGAAGTGGTGCTCAGGCCCGGGGATGCGCGCCGAGATGTGCGTGAAGACGAGGTCGCTCCAGCCGTACAGCGCCACCAGGCGGTAGGCGGCGGCGAGGTCCAGGCGCAGTTGCCACTCTTCGGGGCTGACTTGGGCTTGCAGGGAGGGGATGTCGGGTGTGGGGGATGTGGCCATGGTGTCTCCTTGGCGGTTGCCTGATGAGGTCAGAGGTAGTTGGCCCAAGTGGGGCGCACCCGTGCGATGGTTTGCTTCACGACCATGGGCAGCAGCAAACCGGCCAGGCAAAGCACAACGAAGTACATGTTGAACCAGATGCCCTCCCAGGGAATGAGGGGCTTGAGCGCTGCCTTGGCCAGGCCGATGAAGGCCGTGTTCATCAGGTAGATGGCGAGGGTGTATTTTCCCAGCGTTGTCAGCCAGGTCTGAAGCCTGCCTGACACGCTTTGGTGCAGGCTGAGCATGCACGGGATGGACAAAGCACCAGCCAGCCACTTCGGCAATGGCGATGCGATGCCGCTGTAAGCCACCACAGCCACCAAGGGCAGAAGCCACAAGGGCCAGCTGCGCCGGGGCACCATGTGGGCTTGCACCCAGGGCCAATGTTGCCCCACCAGCATGCCGCCCGCGAAGAAGGGGAGGTACTCTGCGCTGAGGCGAAGGCTGAGCAGAGGTGTCCAGTCACCCGCCTGAAGCAGCACGCCGAGCAGCAGCAGCGCCCAGGGCGCCCAACGCTGCGAAGCTTGCAGCAGCCAGGGCATCACCAGGTAGTAGGTGGCCAGCACCTGCAGGTACCACAGGAAGCCCGATGGGGATTGGATGGGTGTCAGCAGGATGAGGTTCAGGCTGTGGAGGAACTCGCCGGGCGGGTTGTCCACCTGCACCCACTGCTGGGCCAGGAATTTGCCTGCGAGGATGATGAGCGCGAAGGCGAAAAAAGGCACAGCGAACTGCCGCAAGCGCTGCGCGACCAGGCTTCCCACCTCGGACAGGTGCGCGCGGTGTCGCCATGACAAGCCCAGGGCCATGCCGGACAGGGCCATGAACAATGGCATGTGGAAGAGGTAGATGGCCGCACGCAGGTCGGCGTACCACTCGGCACCTGGGGCGATGTCGTCGCGCGAGACGATGTGACCCACCACGACCAGGAAAATGGCGGTGCCCTTGGCCATGTCCAGGGCGGCTAAACGTCGGGACATCGGATCAAAACCTCACAGGGACGGGTGGGTGTGAGCCGACACCGCGGCGGCAGCGAAGGTGCCGTCGAGTTGCTGGCGCAGCACGTTCTTTTGCACCTTGCCCATGGCATTGCGGGGCAGCTCAGTCACGCTGAAGATGCGCTTGGGGCATTTGAAGCCAGCCAGCTCGTCCTTGATGGCGCGGATGAGGTCGGCCTCGTGCAGCGTGTGGCCCGGCTGCGGCACGACCACGGCCACCACGCCTTCGCCGAAGTCCGGGTGGGGCACGCCCACCACGGCCGATTCGGCCACGCCGGGCAGTTTGTCGAGGTGGCTTTCCACCTCGGCCGGGTAGACGTTGAAGCCGCCGCTGATGACGAGGTCCTTGGCGCGGCCGACCAGGTGCACATAGCCCTCGGTGTCGATGCGGCCGACGTCGCCGGTGCGGAACCAGCCATCGTCGGTGAAGGCTTCTGCCGTCTTGTCGGGCAGACCGAGGTAGCCGCCGAACACATTGGGCCCTTGCACTTCGACGTGGCCGGTGACGTGGCTGTGCACGGCCTGCCCCGCGTCATCGACGATGCGCACGCCCACACCGGGCAGAGCGCGGCCCACGCTGCCGCTCAGGCGTGGCCCTTCGGTGTGGCGGCAGGGGTTGGAGCACAGCATGCCGGTTTCGCTCATGCCGTAGCGCTCCAGGATGGTGTGGCCGGTGCGCTGGGCGAAGTCTTCGAAGGCCGCGGGCAGCAAGGGCGCGGAGCCGCTGACGAAGAGGCGCATGTGGGCGGTGGCGTCTGCGCTCAGCGCCGGTGAGGCCAGCAGGCGGCCGTACATGGTGGGCACGCCCATGAAGAGGGTGGCGCGCGGGGCGTGGGTGTCGGTGATCTGCGCCAGCACGCCGGCCGCGTCGAACTTGTCCAGCCAGCGCATCGGGGTGGCCGACAGCAGCGCGCAGTGGCTGGCCACGAACAGGCCGTGGATGTGGAAGATGGGCAGGGCGTGGACCAGGCAGTCGTCCTGGCGCCAGTCCCAGTGGCGCAGCAGCGCTTGCGCGTTGCTCAGGAGGTTGCCGTGGCTGAGCAGGGCGCCCTTGCTGCGGCCGGTGGTGCCGGAGGTGTAGAGGATGGCGGCGAGGTCGCCGAGGCCGCGTGGCGCCACGGTGTGCACGTCGCTGTGCAGCGAGGCGTGCGTGAGCAGGCTGCCCGTGCGCTGGTCGCCCAGCGTGAAGAGGTGGCCGACCTGGCTGTGCGCGGCCAGCGGGATCACCCAGTCCTGGTCGGCCGGACGGCACACCAGCACGGCGGGGCGGGCGTCTTCCAGGAAGTGCGTGAGCTCGGCGGCGCGGTAGGCCGGGTTCAGCGGCAGGTAGGTGCAGCCGGCGCGCAGCGTGGCCAGGTAAAGCAGCAGGGATTCGACCGACTTGTCCACGTGCGCGGCCACCACTGGCGGGCGGCCTTCGCGGCCACGCAGGCGCAGGCTGTCGATCAGGTTGGCCAGCATGGCCGTGGCGCGGTCGAGGTCCTGCCAGGTGTAGGCCAGGCCCTGGTCCGTGAGGATGGCGGTGCCCTGGCCTTGGACGGGCCAGGCGGCTTGCAGCGCGGTGAACAGGTTCATGGGCCAAGGCTCCTTCAGGTCAGCGCTGGGTGCGCCATCCGTAAAGGTAACTCAAGCCGCGTCGTTGGCTGCGCGCAGGGAGGGCGGTTCGTGCCCATTGGGCTGGCCGTCGTGGCGGTACAGGCACACGCGGTTGCGGCCTTCGCGCTTGGCGGTGTAGAGCGCTTCGTCGGCATGGGCCAGCATGGCGTCCACATCGTGGTGCTCGGCGCGCCATTGCACCGCGCCGATGCTGACGGTGGCGTAGATGGTCTGGCCGTTGAACTCGATGGGGCGCTGGTCGAGCGCCTCGCGGATGCGCTCCAGCGCGACGATGGCCTCGTCCTGCGGCGTGGAGGTCAGCATCACGGCGAATTCCTCGCCACCGATGCGGGCGGGGGTGTCGGTGTCGCGCAGGGATTCGCGCAGCACCTCGGCAAAGACCTTGAGCACGGCATCGCCGGCGGCGTGGCCGTGGGTGTCGTTGATGTGCTTGAAATGGTCCAGGTCCATCAGCGCCACGGTCAGGGGCGTGGCGTAGCGGCGCGTCTGCGTCAGGCAGGCGGCGGCCACGTCGAAGAAGTGGCGCCGGTTGGCCAGGCTGGTGAGCGCGTCGCGGCTGGCCAGGCGGTGCAGCTCCTGCTCGGCGCTCACGCGGGCGGTTTCCTGGTCGCGGGCATGGAAGAGCGTGCCCAGCGTCACCACCAGGGGCTCGAGCAATTGCACGAGGGACTCGTCGAAGCCCTCGGGCCGGTTGCCCAGGCCGATCATGCCCACGACCTTGTGGTCGAAACGGATGGGCAGGCCCAGGAAGTTCTTCAGCTCGGCGTGGCCTTCGGGCAGGCCACGGCTGGCCGGGTGGCTGGGCAGGTGGTTGGCCATGACGACTTCGTTGGCCGTGACGGCGTGGCCGAAGAGGTTGTCCAGGCGGGTGAACAGCAGGCCGTCTGCACGTTGCGTGTGGCTGGGGCCGGGCACCACGTGGTGGTCGCGCCAGCCGGCCTCCGAGATGGTGGGCACCAGCAGCTGGGTCTCGCCGTTCGGTCCTGGCTGGACCACACCGATGAAGCCGACCACGCACTCGCTGATCTTGAGCAGGGGCTCGAACAGGGCCTCGCAGGCGTCGTGCACGCTGCGGTTGAGCAGGAAGGAGGTTTGCGCCTGGTTGAGCAGGTCCAGCAGCTGGCGCTGTCGGTTGCGCAGGGCTTCTTTCTGCTTGTCGTCGCTGATGTCGATGAGCGTGCCCACCACGCGCACGGCGCGGCCCTGGCGGTCGTACTCGACCACGCGGCCGTAGCTGCGCACCCAGATGTAGTGGCCGCGCTTGTGGCGGATGCGGTATTCCAGCGCCACGACATCGCCCGAGCCCTGGCGGTGGTCGTGCGTGGCGCGGTCGATGTGCATGCGGTCGTGAGGATGGACGCGGTCCATCCAGCCGAGGTTGCTGTGCTCCAGTTCGTCTTCGCGGAAGCCCAGCATGGCCGCGGCGCGCGAATTCAGCATGCGCTCCTGGGTGACGTAGTTCAGGTCCCAGGTGCCGATGCGGGCCGATTCCAGCGCCAGGTAGAGGCGTTCCTTGGTGGCCTCGATGGACGACTCCAGCTGCTTTTGCCGGGTCAGGTCGAAGAGGTAGCTGCGGATGCGCAGCAGGCGGCCATCGGCGTCGCGGTCGGCCTGGCTGACCTGGTGCAGCCAGCGCGGATGGCGGCCGGTTTGCTTGAGGCGGAAGCTCAGCTCCAGCGAGGGCAGCTCGCCCACCGCGTGGCTGCTCAGGCCGGTCTGGAGCAGGTCCTGGTCGTCGGGGTGGACGATGGCATCGAAGGGTTTGCCGGCGCGCAGTTGCTCGGCGAAGGTCTCGCCCAGGATGCCGCCCAGGTTGGCCGACAGGTACACGGGCTTGGGCGGCACGGCCGCGTCCCACACCATGGCGCCGACCGGGCCGGCGGCGAACAGGGCGCGCTCGCGCTGAGTCTGGCGGCGTTCGCGGTGCTGGGCCAGCTGGCTGTGCACCAGCTCGGCAAAGCGCGCCAGCAGCTGCAGCTTGCGCTCGTCGAAATCGTGGCGGGGGCGTTGATCCAGCACGGCCAGCGTGCCCACCACCTGGCCGTCGAACATCAGCGGCACGCCGGCGTAGAAACGCAGCGGCGGGATGCGGCGGCTGACGAGGTCGTTGTCGGCGAAACGGTCATCGAGGCGCAGGTCGTGCGCGAGGATGGTCCGGCCCGAGGCCACCACGTGGGCGCAGAAGCTGTCTTCGCGCGGCCACTGCGTCACGTCCAGCCCGTGGTGCGACAGGATGCGCAGCAGCGTGCGGTCCATCAGTGAGACCAGGCACAGCGGCACCTCCAGCACCTCGGCGGCCAGGGCGGTGACGCGGTCGAGGTCGGCGTCTTGGCCAGCGTCCAGCAGGTCGAGGTCCTGCAGGACCGCCAGTCTGATGTCTTCATCCCTGGGCAGGGGGGCGGCGGGCATGCAGAGGGGCTCCGTAAAGGTAAACGCATGTTACAAGTCGCCGCATGGCCTTTGCGTGACCGCCCAGGGAATTTTTGAGAGGCTGTTTTCGCGCAGCGTGAAGCGATTTCAGCCTGTGAACAAATGCACTTTTTCGTGGGGTCCACGCATCAAAAAAGGCGCGCCGGCCTGTGCCGTGCGCGCCTTTTTGCATCGTGGGAGCAGGCCTCACACGTTGATGGCCGTGGCCGAACCAGCCTGCTTGCGCAGCTCGAATTTCTGGATCTTGCCGGTGGAGGTTTTCGGCAGCTCGCCGAACACCACCGCGCGCGGGATCTTGAAGCCGGCCAGGTGGGCGCGGCAGTGCGCCACGATGTCTTCGGCCGTCACCTGCGCACCGGCCTTCAGCTCGATGAAGGCGCAAGGCGTTTCGCCCCACTTCTCGTCGGGCTTGGCGACCACGGCGGCGGCCATCACGGCGGGGTGGCGGTAGAGCACGTCTTCGACCTCGATGGACGAGATGTTCTCGCCGCCCGAGATGATGATGTCCTTGCTGCGGTCCTTGATCTTGACGTAGCCGTCGGGGTACATCACGGCCAGGTCGCCGGTGTGGAACCAGCCGCCGGCGAAGGCCTCTTGCGTGGCCTTGGGGTTCTTCAGGTAACCCTTCATCGTGATGTTGCCGCGGAACATGATCTCGCCCATGGTCTCGCCATCGGCGGGCACGGGCTGCATGGTGATGGCGTCCATCACGGCGATGCCGCGCTGCAGGTGGTAGCTCACGCCCTGGCGCGCGTTCAGGCGGGCGCGCTCGCCCACGTCCAGCGCGTCCCAGTCGGCGTGCTTGACGCAGACCGCGGCGGGGCCGTAGATCTCGGTCAGGCCATAGACGTGGGTGAGGTCAAAGCCCATCTGCTCCATGCCCTCGATCATGGCTGCGGGCGGTGCGGCGCCGGCGACCATGGCCTTGACCTGCTGCGTGATCCCTTGTTTGAGCTCGGCCGGCGCCGCCACCATGGCCGCGTGCACGATGGGCGCGCCGCAGTAGTGGGTCACGCCATGCGCGCGGATGGCGTCGAAGATGGACTTCGGATCGACCCGGCGCAGGCAGACGTTGACGCCCGCGCGGGCCGCCACCGTCCAGGGGAAGCACCAGCCATTGCAATGGAACATGGGCAGCGTCCACAGGTAGGTGGCGTGCTTGGGCATGTCCCATTCCAGGATGTTGGAGATGGCGTTGGAGGCCGCGCCGCGGTGGTGGTAGACCACGCCCTTGGGGTTGCCGGTGGTGCCCGAGGTGTAGTTCAGGCTGATGGCGTCCCACTCGTCTGCGGGCAGCTGCCAGTCGAAATGGGCATCGCCCTCGGCCACGAACTGCTCGTAGCTCAGGCTGCCGATGGGCTTGAGCTTGCCGGTGAAGAGCGTGTCTTCGGTGTCGATCACCAGCACCTCGCGCTGGTTCTGGCGCAGCGCCAGGGCCTGGGCCATCACGCCGCTGAACTCGGGGTCGACGATGACGACCTTGGCCTCGCCGTGGTCCAGCATGAAAGCGATGGCTTCGGGGTCCAGGCGGGTGTTCAGCGTGTTGAGCACCGCGCCGGCCATGGGGATGCCGAAGTGGGCTTCGACCATGGGCGGCGTGTTGGGCAGCATCACGGCGACCGTGTCGCCCAGGCCGATGCCGCGGCGCTGCAGGGCGCTGGCCAGCTGGCGGCAGCGGGCGTATGTTTGGCCCCAGGTCTGGCGCAGTTCACCATGGACGATCGCGGTGCGCTGGGGGTAGACCAGCGCGGTGCGTTCGATGAAGGACAGCGGGGTGATGGGCGCGAAATTCGCGGGCGTCTTGGGCAGGTCTTGCGCGTAGATGTGGCTGGCGTGGTTCTGGGCAGACATGGGTGGGTTCTCCGGATGAAACGCGTTCCTTGTGGGAACGACGGCATCCTGCCCCAGGGAAACCCTGGGTGCATCGGGTCATTCCCCTGGAGAGGCAGCCCTTTGTGCACGCGCCTTGCGCGCGATCAAGGCCATGGAGTCCAGCGTGGTGTCGTCCACGATGCGCTGGCCTGTGCAGTCGTAGGCCGAAGCGTGGGCGTCGAAGCCCGCGTCCTGCAACTGGCGCCGCTGCTGCGCCAGGGTGATGTAGTACAGCATCACGCCGTGGTTGTGGCACTTGTCGTTGATCACCGCGTAGTCGGGCGTGTGGACCTCGTGGCGGAGGTGCCGCAGGCGCTGCACCACGCTGATCGCCGTGTCCCTCAGGTGCCGGGCGCTGCGCACGAGCAGGCGCGCCGGGTTGAGCGAGGCCTCGAACTCGGGGAGGCAAAAGCCGGCGCGGGCCTCGGGGCTGTTGCGGTTGTAGGTGGTGAACAGGAAGATGCCGCGCGGCTTCAGCACCCGGTGGACTTCCCGCATGATGGCCAGCCGGTCGCCGTGTCCGACCATGCTGATGCCGTTGCAGCTGAAGACGGCCAGGTCGATGGACGCATCCGGGATGCCCGTCATGTGGCGCGCATCGGCATGCGCGAAGCGCACATCGGGGTAGCGGGCCTGGCTGGCCGCGACCATCTCCGGGCTGTAATCGATGCCCAGGTAGTCGGTGCTGAGCTCCCGCAGTGCGGTGACGGTGCGCCCGCCGCCCACGCCGATGTCGAGGATGGCGCCGCCGCGGACTTCCGCCTGGATGGCGTCCAGCGCGGCCCGCTCATGGGGCAAGAGTTCGTCGGGGCGAGTGGTGGCTGGGCGGGCGTACTGCGCAACCACCGCCGCAGAGCGCATGGTTCGCAGGTTGATGCGGTCGATGTCGTGGTACATCCGTGAACGGTAGCGGGAGACGGGGGTGGGTGCCTGCCGCGGGCAGGCTGTGACGCCGGGTTCGCGTGAACATTTGGCACGCGCCGTGACTGTGCGTCAGTCGGCCGGTGCCTCGGCGACCACATGGATGCGCGCACCCGCCATGGCCACCACCTGGCCGGCGCGGATTTTGGCCGTTTTGCGCAGCTCCTGCTGGCCGTCCACCTGCACCAGGCCGTCGGCCACCATGAGCTTGGCCTGCCCGCCGCTGTTGGCCAGGGCGCAGGCCTTGAGCAGGCGGTCCAGGGTGATGAAGTCGCCGCGCAGGGGGAAAGTGATCTGTTGGAGTCGGGTCATGGAGGGGAGGCTGGGAGGCACGGAAAGCGCACCAAGGGAAAACCGCGGCGCATGGCGACTGGGAAGGATGTCACGGAACATGCACAATCCCGCCATTGTGGCGTTGGCTGTGCTCAGAATGAAAAAGACCGATCTCGTGAAGAACCTGGCGAAAAAGATCCAGGGCAAGATGCAAACGGCGGGCGTGCCCGGCCGCTTTGGCGAAGGCGCGGCCAAGCTGCCCGACCGCCGCGAGCAGCGCAAGCTCGACCAGGCCGCCGGCCTGCTGCCTTTTGCCGTGAAGCTGCACGGCGACCTCGTCAAGCAGCTGCAGGCCCTGGCCGAAGCCGGCGACGGCAATTTGAACACCCTGGTGGACCGCCTGCTGCGCGCCGGCTTGGTCGCCGAGCCTGTGGTGGCCACGGCCAAGCCGGTGGCGACGCAGAAGGTGGCTGCCACGAAGGCCCCTGCCAAGAAGGCTCCGGCCAAGGCCGCTGACAAACCGGCAGCCAAGGCCCCCGCCCAAAAAACTCCGGCCAAGGAAGCGCCGGCCAAGAAAGCCCCAGCCAAGAAAGCAGCCGCCAAGGCCGCCCGCTGACCTGATCGCCGAACCGATCACCGAGCCGATCACCCCGACCGATGGAGACCGACATGAACCGACCCATGATGCACCTGGTGGACCCGCAGACCGGCGAGTCCAACCCCGCCGACATCCGTCGCGTCTTTGACTCGCAAGAGGCCACGGCGATCGCCTGGCGCGAGTCCACCATCGCCGAGCGCATCGCGCGCCTGAAGAAGCTTCGCGAGGCCATGATGGCCCGCCGCGAGGGCTTCTACGCCGCCTTCCAGAAGGACTATCGCAAGCCCTCGGCCGAGGTCGAAGCCACCGAGTTCATGCCGGTGCTCGACGAGATCCGCCACGCCATCGGCAGCCTGAAGAAGTGGGCGAGCCCGAAGCGCGTGTGGCCGACCATGGCCACGGCCTTCACGCAAAGCTGGATCGAAGTCCAGCCGCGCGGCCGCGTGCTCATCGTCGCGCCCTGGAACTTCCCGCTCAACCTGTGCTTCGGCCCGCTGGTGTCGGCCCTGGCCGCCGGCAACACCGTCATCCTCAAGCCCTCGGAGATGACGCCCGCCGTCAGCACCGTGATGGCCGAGGTGATCGCCAGCATCTTCGCGCCCAACGAGGTGGCCCTGTTCGAAGGCGCGCTGCCGACCTCGCAGGTGCTGCTCGACCTGCCCTTCGACCACATCTTCTTCACCGGCTCGCCCGCCGTGGGCAAGGTGGTGATGGCCGCGGCCGCCAAGCACCTCACCAGCGTCACGCTGGAGCTGGGCGGCAAGTCGCCCGTCATCGTCGACGAGACCGCCGACCTCAAGCTGGCCGCCGAGACGCTGATGTGGGGCAAGCTGGCCAACTGCGGCCAGATCTGCGTGGCGCCCGACCACGTCTTCGTGCACGAGTCGGTGAAAGACCGCTTCGTGCAGGCCTGCCGCGCCGTCATCGCCACCCGCTACGGCGCCACGCCCGAGGCGCAGCGCAGCAGCCCGCACTTCGCGCGCATCATCAACCAGCGCCACACCCAGCGCATCGCCGGCCTGCTGAGCGACGCGCAAACCCGTGGCGCCAAGGTGCTGCTGGGCGGTGATGTGGACCTGGCGCAGTGCTACATCGCGCCCACGCTGCTGGAGCAGGTGCCCGCCGAGGCCAGCATCATGTCGGAGGAAATCTTCGGCCCGGTGCTGCCCGTCATCACCTACCGCGATGTCGATGAGGTGGTGCGCGAGATCAACGCCAACCCCAAGCCGCTGGCGCTGTACCTGTTCAGCACCAACAAGGCGCGCACCCGCCGCCTCATCGAGCAGACCAGCTCGGGCGGCGTGGCCATCAACCACTGCGTGCTGCACTACGCCCACGG
>Ga0209107_10001591_pt1 | contig 12718 bp, 3 predicted proteins | sample LakErihyJuly2011_2_FD_187460 | JGI IMG/M metagenome (GOLD analysis project Ga0209107, IMG submission 187460) | Freshwater microbial communities from dead zone in Lake Erie, Canada - CCB hypolimnion July 2011 (SPAdes) (version 2) | ecosystem: Environmental > Aquatic > Freshwater > Lentic >... | reverse complement strand
CGTAGTGTTATAAAAATCACCACCGCTCAAACTTTTGGTTTGAATCGTCAAGTCATAATTACCAATATATGATAAGTCTATTAAGTCTGTATCTATTGTTGAAGTATTGTTAAAAAATCTCGGTTTAATAAAATTACCACTAATAGTAAATGTATCCAATGATGCATCTCTAACTGTTAAAAAAAACTTAGTCGGACTTAAACCCAATGAAACATCTATATTTTCACGCACATTAACTGTAAAGCTGTAGATTATAAAAGACGCATCTAAGCTATTGCTAATGTTAAAGTTTAATACATTATTTACATCAGACCTTTGTAATTCTATTCTATTAATTGTATTATTAATACCAAGATCACTAAAATTCAAAGGAGTACTATTTCTAAAATATTTAACAGCATTAACAATACTTGTTCTACTTCCGAGAATACTATTACTATTATCAATACTAATAGAGGATGCATCTATAGAGTTAAGAGTTAATCTTACTCTATTAGTATTTAATTCAACATTTTGTGTAAATGTTGAATAATATTTTCCCGATGTTGTTAAGTTAGTATTAAAATTATAGCTATTAGTAAGTGGTATTAAAGTTTTATCAAGACTATAATAATTTCCACTAATATTTATTTCGAACGGAATGAAAATTTTATTTTTACTTTTATCATATATATAAACTTTAATGTCATCATAAAAATTATAACTATTAGCATTAGCAGTAGTGTTAATACTAAAATCAAAAATTGAATTATTAGAATTAGAATTATAATTATTATAATTATTACTTATTTCAATAAATGGACCAGCATTAAATTCTATTGCTCTAATATTTTGAATATTATTATTTTCATAATCGACTACATTATAGTAAATATAAAAAGTTTTATTTATAAAATTTGCACTTAATTCAGAATTAATTACATCAACTGAGGGCGTAACTGTAACAAATTGAGTTAGTTCATTATTTAATTTATCTTTAGAATTATAACTCAATTCACTATAGTTTGTATTTAAATTTAATTTAAATATATTACTTGGATCATTATAACTGATTTCATTATAAAAAACACCATATTGATTTTTAACTGTTAAACTGCTATTAGATAACTCATAATATTGTTGTGATAGATTTGAAGTATATACAATATGATTAAGTATATTAATGTCATTTGATGTTTCATACAAAATAGATGCTATGTAGGAAGAATCAACATTATTATTTGAAATTGAAATAAATTGAACACTTAATGCTTGTGCAAAAGCACTAACAACTTTCAGTTTTAATGAGCCATAATAAAATTTTGAGCCACTTGGTTCTCTAATAGTATCAATAATATATTGGTCTATTCCTAATCTATTAGTTTGATATGTTTCATCTATATAAATCTGAGTACTAACATCCCTATTAAGTAATCTAAATGGATAGTTCTTAGATATATCAATAATATAGTAATCTTTAATTGTTACATAATAATTCAATCCAATGTTTGACAAGCTATTATTTAAATGCTTTGCTTTGTTAAAACCAGCATTAAATGTATTATTACTATTAATATTCAAATTAATAGCGCTTATTTTATTTAACAACTCATAGCGTTCAATTAGAGTAATAGCCCTGCAACTTTCCGAATAATAAAATAAGTCATTATTGCTAATAGAAACATTTCCATAACCAGAAATTGTTGAATAACTAAAATCATATGATTTTAGTGATATATAAGTTTTGCTAAAATCACTATAATTGTTAATAGAAAAACTTATATCGCCATAATAATAACTATAACTAATATCTCTCAATATAAATAAATTTCCACAAATATCATTTCCACCACCATTACGTAAATCAGAATAAAACATTTTTGTTGTGCTATTATTACTTGCACCACTTGGTATAGTGATTATAAAGCTTTGATCTACAGCATTTAAACTAACCTCAGAAAACCCTAATATTGGATCTCCAAATATTCTAAAAGGTTGATTAGAGCAAAAATCGGTTGTTGCAATAAATTTGTAACGCTGTTTATTCATAAAATAAAAATTGCTAACTATATTAGTTAGCGAACTGTCATAGACTTCTCTTCTTAAATGATTTATATTTAATAGTTGAAATGATGTATCATAAAATCTAAAATAGTCATTATTATTAAAACTATAATCTTGTCCTTTTGATACATAAATTATTATTGGTTCATTCTTATTTAAAGGCTCATAAGTTATTATTTTTGATATATCTACATTCCGAGAATTATCATAAAAGGCTAATGGATAATTGTTATTAACATTTCTAATTATATAGTTTATAGTATATGAAGTGTCATACAAACCATAACTAATATTAGTATAGTTATTGTTAAAAATATATTTATTATTACTAATTTCACTATAACTATTGTTTAATGGAAAACAATTAGACATATTGGTATTAGTATATAGAATTAAAAAAATTAATGTAATATAATCGTAAATAATCGTAAATAATCGTAAATAATCGTAAATAATGCTACTTTTAAAATAAATAAAATAAATAAAATTGATAAATCATATAAATAATACTTATTAATAATATTAATACTATTTGCGTTACTAATGACTACAAAAATGGCCGCAAATAATGATATAGATAAAAAATATCAAAAAAAAACAGATAAAGAGCATGTTCTCGATAATCCAGATACATATATTGGGTCAATCGAGCAAATAACATCAAATATGTATATTTTTGATGAAGTAAATAAGAAAATTGTAGAAAAAAACATTAATTTTATTCCAGGACTGTATAAACTATTTGATGAAGCAATTGTTAATTGTCGGGATCATGCAATAAGAATGGAACAATTAATTGGAACAAGTCAGGCAACTAATGACGTAAATTATCCTGTAACAAATATATCAATCACTATTGCAGATGATGGTGTTATATCATTAACAAATGATGGTAATGGTATAGATGTTTCTATTCATTCTGAATATGGCGTATGGATCCCAGAACTAATTTTTGCACATATGAGAACTTCTACTAATTATGATAAAACCGAGAAGAAAGTAGTTGGAGGAAAAAATGGATTTGGATTCAAATTAGTTTTAATATGGTCAACATGGGGCAAAATTGAAACAGTTGATGCTAAAACAGGTCAAAAATACGTTCAAGAATTCAAAAACAATTTAAATATTATTGAAAAACCAACAATTACTAAGTGTAAAGGCAAACCTTATACTACTGTTAGTTTTAAGCCCGATTTTAAGCGACTTGGTTTAAAAGATGGCAATTTTGACAGCGACTTTAAAGCACTATTAATTCGGCGAATTTTTGATATTGCTGCTGTGACAGATAAATCTATTAAGGTAAAATATAACACACTTAAACTTGACCCTGACGTCAAAGATTTTGAAAGTTATGCAAATCTTTATATTGGTTGTAAAAGTGAACATCAACGACTCTATGAAAAGGCAAACGAGCGTTGGGAATATACTGTTTGCTTAGCTCCAAATGAAGAATTTACACAAGTCAGTTTTGTAAATGGTATTCATACATCTAAAGGAGGAAAACATGTAGAATATATTGTAGGACAATTAGTAAAAAAACTTACTCTTTATATTAAAGAAAAGAAGCACATTGAAGTTAAACCTGCGTCAATAAAAGAACAACTTATGATATTTGTAAATTGCACTATTGAAAATCCAGCATTTGATAGTCAAACAAAAGACTATTTAAATACTGCTGTTTCCAATTTTGGTTCGTCTTGTGAAGTTAGCGCAAAATTTATAGAAAAATTGGCAAAAATGGGTGTTATGTCTATAGCATGTAGTTTAACAGAAGTAAAAGAAAATAAAGCAGCAAAAAAAACAGATGGTTCAAAATGTAAAACTATTCGCAATATTCCAAAACTTGTAGATGCAAATTATGCCGGAACAAATAAATCTAATGACTGCATATTAATTTTATGTGAAGGTGATTCAGCAAAATCAGGTATTATTTCTGGTCTATCACGTGAAGACCGTAATATTATAGGCGTCTATCCAATGAAGGGCAAAATGTTCAATATTCGTGGTGAAAACATTACCAAAATTTCGGAAAATAAAGAAATTACTGAGATCAAACAAATTCTTGGTTTAGAACACGGAAAAGAATATTCAACACATGATGTTAGCACTAAGTTACGCTATGGAAAATTATTATTTATGACAGATCAAGATTTAGATGGAAGCCATATTAAGGGTCTTGGTATTAATATGATTGATAGCGAATGGAAGTCATTAATTCAAATACCCAATTTTATTGGCTATATGAATACTCCGATTTTAAAGGCAACAAAAGGTAAAGAAACGCTTGAATTTTATAATAATGGAGAATATATGAAGTGGAAAGAGAATGGATTACAAGACACTAATAAGTGGTCTATTAAATATTACAAAGGTTTGGGAACAAGCACAAGTAAAGAATTTAAAGAATACTTTATGAAAAAGAAGATTGTAAATTTTAAGAGCACCGAAATTTCAAGACCAACAATTGATATGGTATTTAATAAAAAGCGTGCAGATGATCGCAAAAATTGGCTATCACATTATGATCGAAATCTATATTTAAACACATCTAATTCAGAAGTTACATATGAAGAATTTATAAATAATGACATGATTCATTTTTCAAAATACGATAATGATCGGTCAATTCCTAATATTTGCGATGGATTAAAAATCAGTTTACGCAAAATTTTGTATGCAGCTTTTAAGAAAAATTTAACATGTGAAATGAAAGTAGCACAATTTAGTGGTTATGTATCAGAACACTCTTGTTATCATCATGGCGAAGCAAGCTTAAATGGTGCCATTATTGGTTTAGCACAAAATTATGTCGGTTCAAATAATATTAATTTATTCATGCCTTGTGGTCAGTTTGGAACACGTTTAATGGGTGCGGGTAGAGACGCAGCATCTGAAAGGTATATTTATACATATTTAAATCCAATTACTCGAAAACTATTTCCCGAATTAGATGATTATGTTCTTAAATATAATGAAGATGATGGAGTGTGTGTTGAACCAATTTATTATGCTCCAATTATTCCTATGGTTCTTGTAAATGGAACAAAAGGCATTGGGACCGGATTTAGCACCGATATTATGTGTTATAATCCGATCCAGATTATTGATTATTTAGAAGGAAAGCTTAATAATAGTAGTACTTCTATTATGAAGACATTATTAATACAACCATATTATCATGGATTTAAGGGAACAATTTATCCATGTGACGACCAATGTAATAAATATGTTATTAAAGGATGCTATGATATACTTGGTAATGACAAAATTCGTATTACTGAATTACCTATTGGAACATGGACACAAGATTATAAAGAATTTTTAGAACAACGAGTCAATAATAACACTGGAACTATTAAATCAGGAAACAAAGAAGATGTTATTAAAGATTTTATTGATATGTCAACTGATTTAACCGTTGACTTTGAAATCACATTTTACCCTGGACTAATGAGTAAATTGCTTTTAGAAAAACACGAATATAATATTGAAGGTATTGAAAAATATTTAAAACTTTATAGCATTCAATCTACAACAAATATGCATTTATTTAATGAAAAAGAGCAATTACGTAAATATCAAAATGTATATGAAATTATTGACTCATATTATGTTATTAGATATCATTATTATGCAGAGCGTAAAGCATATATTATTATAAAGTTGAATAATGAATTAAAAACATTAAGCTCTAAGGCTCGATTTATTCAATATAATTTAGACGATACTATTGATTTGCGAAAAAAGTCAAAAGAAGAGATTTATACAATTTTATCAACTTTTCAATTTGTTTTAGGAGAAAATAACGACTATAATTATTTAATTAAAATGCCTATGGATTCGGTAAGTAAAGAAAATGTTGAAAAGTTAATGAAAGAACACGAACAAAAGAAAGCTGAATTAGAAACTATTAAAGCACAAACTTTAGAAGAAACATGGCTAAAAGAACTGTCTGAATTAAAAATTGCATATAATGACTTTTTAAAATTGGCTAATAAAACCGAAGAACCAACCAAAAAAACAAAGAAAAAATATGTTGTTTTAATTAATTATTAATTATTATACTTTTTTTTATCTTAGTATTATATAAATGGCCGACACAGTCACCCCAGGGGCGGTAAAAGCTACTTTAGAGGAAGTAACAACTAATCTAGGTAAAGCGAAAGAATTTTTGGGGACTATGCAATCAACTCTTGATCAAATACCCGAGGCTATAAAAGGAATAACAGAGGCAACAAACACTCTATCAAAGCAAATACCCTTGCTTAGATCTACAACAGGAGCAGCACCAGCAGCACCAGTAGTAGCAGCATCAGGACCAGTAGCAATAGAAGAAGAAGGTGATCCTCCCCATCAAAGCATAATTACTTCAGCAATAGAACAATATAAGATAGCTTACAAAGCCCAAAAAGACTTTCAAAAAATAAACAAAACAAGCCCCATCCCCGAAAATTTAACAAAAGCAGTAAACGATCAACTGGCTATTTTAGCAGGTCTAAAAGAAGCCAAAGCCGATATTGATATTGATGCAATAAAGAATGATATAGATAAGGAATATCCAGAAGAAGAAGAGGAACCAACAGCTCCAAGAGGAAGTCCAGATCCAGCAACAGTAGCTGTAGGCGCAGGAGTCGATACTGCAGCAAAAAAAGAAGCATATAAAAAAGCTTACAAAGCCCTAAAAGAAAACAAAGTTGATGCTAACAATGTTACACTAACACAAACACTAAACGCTGCCTATGATACTGCAAAAGGTGCAGGAGTAAGCGATGACGAGATTGATGGAATGAAAGCTGAAGTAGTTGATGAAATTGCACCAGCAGTAGGAGTAGAAGGAGGAAGAAGAGGAAGATCAAGAAAATTACGAAGATCCCAAAGATCCCAAAGATACCAAGGATATAGAAGATCGCAAAGATCAAGAAGACCTATAAGAGCCAGAAGATCAAGACGTGGTCATTAAATAACAATTTTATAATTATTTTGCATATAAAATAATTATAAAGTAATTAATTATCATAATAATTAAGGAGTTTAATTGTTGAAGTAAAATATTCTACATTAAAATTACTAATCTCTTTTTGTGAGCTTACCAAATAACATATTCCTCTTCTGTAAGTAGAAGGTATATTAGAATAGTTATATGCAAACAAGGGACCAATATAATGTAATGATACACTTGAATAATTATAACTATTATCAAATGCTACTATAAAATTCTTGTTTTTTACATAATTATAAGACGTATCAATAGTAGTAGTAGTTATATTAAGATTATTAAGATTATTAGTAAGAATAGGATCTAACACCTCTTTATCATATAATCCAAATGTAAAATCGTTTGGTTCAACATCACCACTAATAGTATTAATATAACTTAAAGTAACGCTTGCATTAATTTCGTAAATTCCCGAACTCAAATCAATATTACTTATTTCTATATATTTGTCTCCATTTGGAAATGGACTAATATAAAATAAATCTGTTTTTGTTGAATTATTATTAATAGTTTTAAATCTTAATGGAATGTATTTATAATAACTTAACGCACTTACAGAATAAGATGTAAGATTTTTGTTAGAAATATTGCTTAAATCAAGAGTAGCATAATGTGTTGCTGTAAAAATATTTGACCATTTTGAATTAGTATTATAAAAAGCTAAACTATTAATATTTTGTATTGACCCGTTACCAATATTGTATCTAAAATTTTTGATTGCCAAACTGTTAACAATGTTATTATTATTATTTTTTAGCGGTAATAATAAACGCCCATTAGAATTATCAAGTCTAATATTTTTTATATTTAACTCATCTTCTATTAAACAAGTAGTCATACTACAATCTTTAATATTGGCTCTTTCAACTTTAATAAAAGAAAAGTCTCGATTTCCACTAAAATTTGCTGCTATTGCTGTATTTATTGTACTATTTATAGTTGCAAGATTAGATGCACCCAACCTAGTAGCTAAAACTAATTCTTCACCCGAAAATGTAAAATAAGGTATATTATTTGCTGATCGTAAACGATCAGTTCTAATAATATCTGCCGAAAGTGTTTGATTACATTTTATATTATCACTTATTATGTATTTTGCTCTTAAAATATCACAACTTATAGTAGTAGCTATTAAGTCTTGTGTGTTTATAGTAGTTTTAATTTTTAGAATATTAAAACTTGCTTCTGAAACATCATAAAATACAGTACTAAAATTTCTTGTATTAATAGTGTCAGCACTAATGGTAAGTGCTCTTAATTCATTACTAATTTTAATATTACGACCACTTAAATCAACTATATTACCACAAATTCCTAAAATAGTAGCGCTATTAGTAGTTGTTGCTCTTATTAATGACCCACTAATAGTTTTAAAGTTAATAAAACTGGTGTCTAAATTTTGCGTAAAGCTACCATCAATACACTTTATAGTATTACCACTTATAGTAAAAAATATTGCGTTTTGTGTAACTTCTAAATTACTTACAAAAATTTTTCCATTATTATCACATATATCAATAGAATAGCGTGGAGTTTTTGTATTTATACCAATACGATTATTGCTTGTATCAATACATATAACATTATTTGTATCTGTAAATTTATGTATATCAACACTGGTTTGTTTGATATTTGCTATTAATTTATTGGTAATTGACATAAAAGTTATTTTATATTAGTTAATATAAAATAATTATTATTTTGGCACAACTGTTCTTAAAATATGTATTTAATTTCGTTTATCATTAACTATACTATATCTTGCTTGAAATGTTAAACCATTATATCATTAAATCAAAAACCATAATCACTTGTTTTCATTATATAGACTAATACATAAAAAGGGGGCATATTGTTGTGCGGAACAGTAGTACCATTATTATAACCTGGAGTATTTAAGGCACCACCAGCAGCAGTAGTGGATGCATCGCTGGTGTTCGTCCTCATTGTAGGCTGGGAGGCGATGCCACCATTGGCGCCATCGATATAGCTTAGTTGGTAGACATGACTATGACTCGGTATTTGAGTTAAATTTAATGTTACATTTTCCTCACCACCAGAGACATTAATTGCTCTATTAGTTAAACCACCAACGGTTATACTAGATATCAAGTATCTGACTACAACAATACCCGAACCACCAAAACCAGCCGGATTATAGAAGCCGCCTCCACCGCCCCCACCAGTATTAGCACCACCGTTACCCCCGTTATCACTACCAGTACCTCCGTTATTTAAACCCGCTCCACCAATTGCACCAGCAAAATTAGCGGTACGCGCACCACCACCACCACCCCCCAAACCACCGACACCGTCTCCCGCATACTCTACAGCACGTCCACCTGTTCCACCCCAATAATATGACTGTCCAAGTATACTTGATTCCGTTCCAGCTTGACCAATACCACCTATATAATTTGTAACTCCACCAGATGCTGTTATTGAATTAAAAGAACTGCTCTGAGCAGGTGACTCTGCATACGAAAAAGTAGGGTACCCTATATATGTTCGGCTACCACCGTTTCCAACAACAATAGGATAATTTGTTCCTGCACTAACGGATTGTCCTGTTATACTAATTACATTCCCGCCCTTACCACCAGAAAATGTATTTGGACCAACACCACCAGCAGCACCACCACCTACAATAAGCACATCAACATTTCCTGAAACTAATGGGGTAAAAGTATGGCTCCCAATATTCAAGAACTTATGATATACATATGTATTATCTGATGTAATTATACCACCATTTCCACTTCGTTCCCCACCACCCAATATAAATCTACCTCTTAAGTCAGGTGTTCCATTAGAACCATCACATAGAGCCCATCCAGGTGGTGCAGGAGTAGAATAATAAGCCATAATTACTCCAAATGGAATAGTATTTTTAATATGTTGTGTAGTTGCTACTCTTGAACCATTTACAGTAATAGCATTTGAAACACTTAAATCCCTTATATATGCGTTGCTCCAATTTCTACTTACATCTCCTAATTTAAAGTTAACGTCTGAAGAAGGGATTATACTACTACTAACTGAAGTAAGGTTAATAGCAGCGCCACCGCCTCCACCAGCACTATATGCTTGTCCGTTAATAGTATTAATGCTTATATCATTTGCGTATATGTTTCGCCACCTCTTTAATGAAGAACCCAAATCAGACATACTAGTGTCTAAAGGAAGTATGTTACCGCTTACACTAATATTTTGAAAAGTCCAATTACCACTTTCATCAATCCGATTAAAACAGCTATCAAATACATTATAACTTGTAGGAGGTCGTCCTTTTAATGAAGAAGTCATTAATTTACTTGGTCCAATGTAGTCATCTAATTGGCCTCCAGCAATAGCAACAACTATTCCAAGTTCAGATGACCAACAAGAACCGAGCCATCCACCATATGAAGGAACAACACTTGTCTTCCATTTTATACCATCAACTGAAGTTAGCACATTCTCAATTCCAACACTATCAATACCAAGAGCAACAAATAATCTAAGATCAGGAATCCAATCAACAAAAAATAATGTTTGGACTATATTATATACTGGATTCCAATGAGTTCCATTTTGTGAAGTCATTATTCTATAAGTTCCACTACTTGCAACAGCAACAAATATTCCAAGTTGTGGCGACCAACAAATACTTGACCAAGTATTATTATTTAATAAAGTATTTAAAAAAGTGTATTTTATCCATGTTATACCATCTTTTGAAATAATTACTCCCCTGCTATTGTTATATTCGGGAACAACAAATATTCCAAGTTGTGCCGACCAACAAACACTTTTACAAGACATTATTGGTTCATTGGTTGATACATTTGATATTGGTCTTATTGTCCATGAAGTGCCGTTTGATGAAGTGATTATTTTATATGTGCCATACACAGCAACCGCAACAAATAGTCCAAGTTCATAAGACCAACATACAGAAGCCCACTCTGAATTTACAGCTAATGTTGGTGATGAATATTCTGCCCAAGTTATACCATTTTGCGAAGTCATTATTTTAGAATTAGAGTTGGCAACATTATCTGAAGCAACTGCAACAAATAATCCACGTTCTGCTGACCAACAAACACTCTTCCACAATCCTGAACGCAATGTAGCATTCATAGAACCTAATACCCAATTTATACCATCATATGAATACATTGCTTTACTAACAGTCAAATTATAAACACTATTACTTGAATCTGTAACAACCGCGACAAATAGTCCCAAATTTGGAGACCAACAAATGCTACTAACTTGCATAGTTAAAAGGTCAACCGGTATAGCTCTGAGTGTCCAACTTGAAATATTAGTAGTAGAAAGTGCTTTTTCGCCACTTGAATAAGGATTTAAAGCCGGATAAGCATCTTTTGCCAGTCCATAATAACCATTAACAGCATTCCAACTAATATCACTATTAATGTTTTGATATATTCTGTGAGTTGTACTTATTATATTATTACTTGCATCAGCAGTTAATTTGTTTATATTTGTTATATTACCACCACTTACATTTAATATTATGTTTCCACTTATACTAATATTAGTAGCGCTTATATCATTTATATAAGCGTTTCTCCATCTATTATTAGCATTTCCTAATGTAAAGTTAACATTTGAAGAAGGAATTATATCACTTGAAATTGATGTAAGGTCAATAGCAGTTCCACCACCCCCAGCAACCCCAGCAACATAAGGCAAACCATTTATACTATTAATGCTTAAGTCATTTGCAAATACAATATTCCACCTTCTAAATGCACTACCCAAATTAGATCTACCAATATATAAAGGTACTATGTTGCTACTTATTTCAATAGCATTGACACTAAAATCACGATATGAATCACGTAATGCGCTTACACTATTTAATGATAACTCAAATACTGTTTTTGTGACAAATGAATTATCTGCTTGTAACTTAGTATATACATTAGTAAATGAATTATCTATTTCTAACTTAGTATATACTTGTAACTTAGTATAATATAAATTGGCAAGTGAATTATCTATAGTATTTAAACGAGTAATATTAGAAGTTAGTACACTGCTTAAATCATTTACTTTAATACGTAATGTATTATGATTTATACTTAAATCTACAATAGTATTTGCATCGTATGTTTGTCCATTAATTCTATTAACACTTAAATCCTCTACAAATATTTTGCGCCACCGCTTTGACATAGATCCTAAATCAGAACTTATGTCGAATAAAGGAAGTATGTTACCGCTTACACTAATATTAGTTGCACTTATATCGCATATATATGCATTACCCCATGGTCTATTAGAAAGACCGATGGTTCCTTTATTAGGAATTAGCGGATTTAAATTTACACTTATATCAATATTTGAAACACTTATATCTTTTATAAGTGCTTTTGGCCATAAATTATCAGGAGCACCTATAGATGACATACTATCACCGGGTGTAATAAAATAAGTATATAGAGAGTTAATATAACCTTCACGCCATCTCATATTAACTGTCCCCACATTTCCACTAATATTAATAGTTGGTGTAATATTTATAGCACTTATATCATTTATATAAGCATTGCCCCATGGTTTATTGGGAAGACCGATGGTTCCCTTATTAGGAATTCGCGGATTTAAATTAACACTTATATCAATATTTGAAACACTTATATCATTTATATAAGCATTGCTCCATAT
>Ga0209107_10001590_pt1 | contig 12724 bp, 7 predicted proteins | sample LakErihyJuly2011_2_FD_187460 | JGI IMG/M metagenome (GOLD analysis project Ga0209107, IMG submission 187460) | Freshwater microbial communities from dead zone in Lake Erie, Canada - CCB hypolimnion July 2011 (SPAdes) (version 2) | ecosystem: Environmental > Aquatic > Freshwater > Lentic >... | reverse complement strand
TATTTAAATAATTAATTTTTTTTATTTGTTTTTTATTTTTAAATTATTACTTTGATTATTATTGAATTTTAAATAATCTTTTGGCACAATTAAATCCTCCCCATTATTGTTTATAAATAAATTTAAATATGATGGCAGATTAAAATTAAAATTCGAAAAAATTTCTACAGTATGGAGCCTTGATCTCTATTTCAGATAATATGGAATAAATAGTATATAGTGATGGATTTGTGCGTAAAAACTTTTAGGTGGCTAGTATTAATCAGGAGGTAACATCCAATGATATTGATGGATGCATTTTTTAGATCGTTCCAAGTTATACTCATGAATATTACGAAAAACTCTAAAATCTTTTAACATTCATAGAAAAATCGAATATTATTGAAAATGAAAAGTAGTATAATTATTTATTTGAATAAGTATAAGATGAAATTTCTAATTGTCTCGATTTATTCAAATAATTACAAAATCAAGTAATATCTTTTTGCTAAAATGTATAATTTTAACATTATAAAAGTAAAGAATACCTTGCTATTGACCCAATGGAATAAATTCCATTTTTTAAAGAAAGTTATGGCCTCAAACTTTAAGAAAAACCATCTAAATATTCAATGTTTAAAATAATACCTTGTTATTCCTATCAATAAGAATTTAGTAATATAATTAAATATGGAGTAGATATTTACATAATGAGTATGGAACTCTCTACAACTAAAGACATATATCTCTTTACATCAAACAAAAAATAACTCGAGGAAAACAATAAAATTATATCAGATTTCGGCAAAACTTTTATGAATTCAATTGATTCAAGATAATCATAAATTGATTAAAATATTTCAGAGCCTTCAAAAGATGCCACATATGATTTTTTTTATAAATCCGATTTTCTTTTTGCTAATTTTTAAGAAAAAGCTAAATTAAGGATACATTTATTCAGAAACGAATAAGAGTCGGACAACATATTCCTTAATGATTGTGTTTGGATAATACACATGGAAACTCATTCTTCCCTGATTTATACCAATGAGGAAGAAATTAACACTTAAACACTTCTTTTCGAAAATTTCGACCATAAAAACAACAAAAATACAATAGGATTATGGAAAATAGAGGGTGAAAACATAAAGGCAGGATATAAGCTATCAATAGGTCAGATAATTAGACTTAAGAATCTTAATTGCAAGAAATATATGTGCATAAATTACAATAAAGAGAAATTAAAAACTTGAAATAATTATAATTTTTCACTTGAAAGTGAAGTAACCGAAAATTCTAAGTTTGAAATAATACCATATTAATATTATGAACAAGAATATTCTTAACAAAATATTATTAATACTCAAAAAATATTTTTCATTAAACATTGTAAAACAGGAAGATTTCTCACCAAAAAAGTATTTTCTAATCATGAGGATACGGATTAAATGATCTAAAAACCTATCCTCTTAAAGACCCCGGGTTAGGACGATGTCTTCTAATTCGTCAAAGCCCAATCATTTGAGCTCAAAGAGACCTTATTCTTGCTTAGTTGTCAACCTCCGCTAATTAAAGGCATTAAAGGAATTAAAACGATTAATAAATAATCATATTTAATTTAAGAATAAGCATAAATAACTTCTACAGATACTGTATTATTCAACGAAATGAAATAAAGTTTGAATTTGCTCATAAATTATTGTTCAATTGAGGTAGATATTCTTAACGAATAATAATAATTGGAAGAGAAATACGCGTAGAAATAAAGAATTCTTCGAGAATAGGGTTATTTCGAACTCCTTTCTCAAATAATTTCGGCCTGTTTCCCAAACAAAGAAACTATCCTCAAGATGATTACGCAGATAAATGTAGATAATAGCTAAATGTCACGAGTTAAACAATAAAAAAATAAATTAGATATTTCGCGTTCGGGTAGTGCTATTATAGAGAAATAATAAAAATAATAGAAAAAAGAGAAATTTAAAATGATTTAAGGTTTAAAAAAAAATCAATAAATTACATATTATCAAGAATTTACGAGTGTTTGTAATCTTTGTTTCCAATTAATTAGAACTATGTGCAATAGCAATCAAAGAAACCAAGTCTGTTGTTTCCGCCATATACATAAAATAAAGGATTAGGTTGGTTATATACTTGGATCTACCAGATGCCTTACAAACATTCTTCTTGACAATGAGCAACTTTTAGACCTAGTCCATTCCACGGATATAAAAAAGGATTATAAAATAGCTGCCTACCAAGTAAAAGAATTCTTAAATGAAAAAAAAACTAATAATAAACATTTGATTAACTTACCCTCATCTCCAAAATCGCCATAAAGTCAGTAATTCTAACCTGAAACCACACTTATAGATTATATCTATGGAAGGTTCAGGGAGTCTATTAAAATTCTTAGCCAAAAACATACTCATCTCAATGAATTTCTGGATTTTATGAATTGTCTTTGTTGTATCAAGGAAAAGGGAATTTCAATGAATCAAAGTCTTTGCAAAACTATTATGCTAGATAATTAAGACTATGGGGTGCTGCGACCTTTTCGGCTAATGAAGAACTAGGATGTCTCTTTCCTTGAAATAGGATCCGAAGAAAATCATTAAATAGTGTATAAGGATCTGATTACCTTTTTCGATAGATTCAAATTAGATGAAGAGAGTGGTGAAGAACTAGACTGCATGCAAAAATAAATGAATCTTTATTCTAATCTTTGTAAGGATAGAAACTATAATAATATAGCACATTTAAAACCTATTTTTAATTCTACAACCCTCATTGAATATATCTGGGATAAAAGAATATGTGAACCCATAAGAGCATGTCTTATAAAACTTTTACATTGCATTCATGTTGATAGCAAGCCCAGATCCGAAAGAATAATTCCTATGCTTTCTAAAGCAGTCTAGTAAACTGAATGGAACAATAATTCAAGTTCATAAAATTTACAAATGAGCTAAAGCTCCAAACAAAGTATGGTAGAAATGATGAAGGGAAATTTTATGGGATAGTTTAATAAGATTAAAAGTGTAATAACAAATATAATACCTGGCTAATAGAGTGCAGTATAAAAATAATCACTGGATTATCAAGAGTCACTGGACCAGCAACAAAGACGAGAGAGCGCGACGATTGATCATAATGATATTCACGTACTATCTAAACTTGAAAATATGGTCTCCGACTTCCTCATCTACGAGGATTCTATCAGTAACGAAGATAACCAGAACTTAAGACAAAATATAATCGAATTCTTTGTTAGTGAAATCTACATTTAAGATGATTAAAATATTAATAATAATCACAATCATATTTTTAGTGAAATTTCTATAAATCTGATTATTTTGGTTCGTAAATTAATGAAATTTAATTTATTTGAAAATAATTTTTAAAATATTGTATAAAATAATGAGGAGACATAAATACGTCTACAAAGAGTAAATACTATAATAGATGGCAAGTATAAATTGGATAGAACTTTAACTGTTGTTTCAACTGATCCTCTTTATAATCTTATAAGAGCTTTAATTAAAATACTCGATACGGATATATAAGTTAAGGTCGATGAATAAAAAACTACTCACACAGTAGTTTTTAAGAGTTTCTCAAATTTTTTAAATGTCTCTGATAAAGCGTAATCGGATAAAAAAGAAAAGAAAATAATGTAAGAAGCTGAAAATGTAATCAAACGGTAAGTTATCGAATAAATGAAATTTTGCATAAAATCGATGGAAAATAATCAACTCCTCGAGGAAAAATAAAAAAATGATAATGAGAATAAATTTAAGATAGAATTACTTAGAAATCTCATATATTTCAATGAAATAAGACAAGATCACTACTTATAAAAGCTGGTTGAGTTCATCATATCTGCTACTAATCACTGCAAATCGCCTCCGTACTAGAAAGAAACAATCGAGGATTATATAAAAAATAATATTGCAAATTACATTCCAAACATAATGGATAACAATTCTTCCTAGTACGAGCGTCCTGGCCCTACGCAACTATAAGATCTAGACACATTATCAACCAGTGGGAAATCGATATTCTCAATTTTGATATAATATTTCTTTATATCCGACGATTAGCTCTTAAGCTTTCTAATTATCAAATTAATTATATAAAATTTCAATCAAAGAGCATATCTTATGAAAAATTTAAAACACATTCAAATAATACAAGATCCAAACGAGTTATCAATATTTAACGAGATCCGAGCTAAAGCTATACAATTAAATTTCGATGCTGAATAGAGTGAGGTTTGGCTGTAAACCTCTTAAATTGTAGATGGAACATTAATTTCCTACTCTTTTGTCTTACATAGAATTATTGATAGTTTGTTAAGTATTACAGAACTCGCCTATTAAAACACCTAAATGGAAAACAGTAGCATAAGTAATGTGAGGTAGATTATGTTTCGAAACATCAAACTTCATGAAATAATTATCTCATTAGTGAAGGATTGTGGCGAAAAGCTTAAAGACCGAGAATATAATGAATTATAAACTCCATAAGAAACACTTTTAATAAATTTATTCAGTAAATGTTATAAGTTTCTTCAGGTTTTCATACAAAACAACAATATGAATGTAAAACTTTTGATCAAGGAATACAGTACTCTAGAAAAATAACTAAACTACATTGAACTAGGTCAAACCGAATTTTTTTGCACGCTATATCATGATAATTTCGATCTTATTTATAACTTAAATCCTTAGATCATTAGTTAATTTATAAATAAAATTATAGAACATGGATACGATCCTTTATTTATTAATTTTTTTGAAATAATTATGTACTATAAAGACTAACCTTTTTATCAAAATTGGAACAAATTATTAGATATTATCCTTGATTATCAATTATTAATATAAATCATGATGATAAAAGAAAACAAATAACCAGAGCCTGGGGTAAAACCATCCAGTGATATAAATAATTTAAAAATCCCAAACATGAAAACCCTTAAAATTGAGACAAAAGTAGATGATATAACTAATGTTGGAAGATTTATATTTAATTTTGAAGAAAATCAGATAAATAGGAGCGTGCCCTATATTTACCAATTCGAGATACTTAAACTAGTGAATAAATTAATGGAGAATTCTACAGAAAAATTATAAATTGGCTAGACACTATTCTAAAAAATATTAGATATTAATTATATCTTTTATCTTATAAGTAAAAGGGATATATTTCATCCTAAGTTCGAGCAAACCAACAAAGGAGAGAGTTACTTTCTTAATACTCTAATAAAGTAGGAGTGTCTTAAATTTCTGCTAATAATTTACCTTAAATCATAAAGTTCAATAAAGCAAGTTAATAACAGTCCAAACATAATAAAGTTTTTGATCCGAGAAAAAAAGATAATGGAAAACATTAAAGATAAGAATCAGTTAAGAAACATGCAAATATACTACGAAAAGTCTAAATCTCAATTTCAAGGAAAAAAAAATTCCAATGTGTAACAATAAATCCTTTCTAAAAACAACAAATACATCGAATAAATTGAAAGTAATTTTATATAATATTAGTTTTCTCTTGTAATGCCTGTCATAACTCTACTCTACAAAAAATTAATCTATCAATCGGATGAAGACATAGACCAAAATAGACAGGATATAGTTGAAATCATAAATTATATAACGGAACTCGAAAAATTCTGCTAGCGAATGGAAATAGATAATAATGATATCACCCTATAGATTGAAAAAAATATTCTTGAGTATCAGACCACATTGGATTGTGATTTAAATGTGCTGCCTAATATTTTGGGTATAATTAGTCATAAAAATTAAAATTCAAATTCAAATTCAAATGAACGTTCTATAGATGAAATGATCGAAATGCCACTTTAAGATATCATAATTTAGAAAAATATCAAGCCTAGTGACGAGAAAGAAATTGGGTGGCGGAGCGTTGTTGTCTAGATGTTATAAAGTGAATATATAGAGTAAGAAATAATTAAAAAGGAGTAAGATTATCTTATCGATGCTATAATGAATATCGGGGATTTATAAAGTAAACTTAAAATAGATCTAACTAGCATAATATAAAGATTATTACAATTCCTTTAAGATCTCATATTTTACCAACAGCACAGTGAAAACTTTCTAAAAAACGAATTGTTAGAGGTTAATAGCATTATTAACTAATTACTCGACTTTTTTATCAGATTAATAAAGAAAAAAGAGCAAGTAATTAAAGACAAAAAAGTAACTGAAGAGGAGATAAATAGAACTACTATTTAGGAAATATTTGCAAAGAAAAAATCTTTAATCAATTTTATTGGTAAAATGATCTGTGGTAAAGAAATACAAGATTAAACTTTTTTCCTTCTGATTGATCTTTCAATCGAACTTTTGGAGGGTGGACAGAAAGAGCTTTAGGATCAATTTCTTTCTTACTTTCAAACTGGGAAGAACGGTGAGCAATTATTTTCAAAAATCCACAGATTTTTGTAAGAAGAAATCAAAATTGTTAAATAAAAAAATGATATAAACCACAGAATGCGTAAAATAAATAAAAATATCAAGTATTGTTACAAATAAAGCAAGGATCCCATAGTAACAAGAGTGATGAGATTTTTGTAGCTTTTATGTGAAGGACACAACACAAACTGTTAAATATATATCAGAAAATAATAGAATAATATAGGAAGCTCTTAAAACAACTATGATATTCTTTAACTTTTGGTCAATTTGATCCACATTTACTACAAAAATTTAAATGAAGAAAACTATCGAAAAGCTTCCTAAACCTTGGATACCATAATAGAAGCCCTTTAAGGCCCATGTGAGTAGAATTAAATCGCTCTGTCGGAGGGCAAGCTGCTAGAAACTCTAAGCATTATAATCCAATAAAATGATGAAGTCAACTTGGACAAATTAGGGATAAATGAGGATCTTGAGAGTGTTCAAACCCTAGAAAAACAAATAATCAAGTATATAGATAATATTAACTCGAATTTGGCTGAATATATAGAATAGTAACTTAAAGCCGATGGCAAGATTAAATACCCTTGGATGTTCACCAGATTAAAATATAAAGCCTTTGTAACACTTGAATCACTCACCGAAGGTAATACGGACTACAATATCTTCAGAAAAATGAATTAATAAATATCCTTAAATGTGCTCAAAAGAAATTTAACATCTGTTTTTGTAAAGTTCGATAATCTATTCCATGGTGTATATAATCATTAGGTCCTTACGAACTTAGATCTACCCATAGAGTCAGAAACTGTCGAGTTAGGTTTACAACAAAAAAAGCTGGCTTTTATTGTCCAGAATGGTTTTAAGGCCTTCTTTATTTATAAAAAATATAATGAGATGACCGGAAATGAAGAAGATCTAGAACTGATGAAAAAAGAGGATGATTAAGAAGGTAATATCCTAACGGACCTATTTAATGCTGCTAAGAAGAAAGCCGATGATCTTGCCCGTATGGCAGCCTCTTTGGCAGCAGATATGTTGAAAAAATAGGGGGGATAATCGATTCAAGATGACTAGGATGATGAAAATTTCACAAATGTTGACGAATCCGAGAAGTATTAAGATAATTATAAAAATGCTATTAAATTCTATGCAAAAAATACAGGGTATGTGGAGATTCGTATGAATTCCAAAATATTTTAATAAAATTTCACACTTCTTCCTTTCTGTCTCTACCTTACGCCGGAAGATATGTCAGATTTCTATAAGAAGGTGGACAGGACTTCAGATAAGTCTAAGTTAACTAATCTCCAATTCTATTCAACTGAACTCATCTATTCCATGAAATACGAAAGCATGTTGGTCATTATGTTATCAAACATCACTCTTCTATCCATCCTATGGAAAAGAATAAACAGACTTCAGAGTATTGCCTTTTATCTTAGTGTGGTCCTTAACATCGTCATTCTCCTTACGACCAAAGATAATCACAATTTTGAGATGAAAAATATTTCTTAAGTTACAAGAACACAGAGTAGTGAGGTTTATTTTTATATAATGCTTTCATGCCAATTCCCTTTACTAGCCATAAACGGGCTTATGTTCACATTCTTTGCTTTGAAAAACATCCCAATAATCAACCAATAATTTATTGATAAGATTAATGATATCAGGAAATAGAACAATGACTAAGACCCTGGCATGTTTGAAAAAATGTATTTGTTTTTGTTGTTTTTTGGGAATAAGCATGTATTGATTTAAAAGATAGGGTCAACCGTGATTATATTCTTGGGATTTTTTAATTAAATTTTTGTTGGCTTACAATTAATGGATGTTTTTCTACAGTATCCTCTTCTAATGACAGTGCTTAACTCTATTTGGAGACCTAGGTAGTAAATTCTTCTAACTCTTATATGGCTTATCATACTAACTTATTATTTTTCCCTCTTAATTTATTATATTTTCTACGAGAATTTGATTATCAAAGATGGGGAGGGGAAGGAGATAGACATTTGTTCGGAATTAATTTCATGTTTCTCTATGATTTTGGACACCACATTAAGAGCTGGAGGTGGATTTACTGGGTTTTTTGTACCAAAAAAAGAATACTACCACTAGTGGTATTTCAATTCATTTTCGGTGCTTATGTTCTTTTATAACTTCACTGTTACGATTTTATCATTGACAATTTTGACAGGTATAATTATCGATAGTTTTGCAGTCTTAAGAGAGGAGGATGAACATAATTCTTATGATATTTAAAATAAATGTTTTATTTGTGGGGAGGATAGAAATATATTAGATAAGAAAGACCCTAAAAGAGGGTTTGCATACCACATTAAGCATGTACATAAAATTTGGGATTATCTATATTTTATAGCATATTTGTTAGATAAACCATAGACTGATAGGTCAGGTATAGAAAGCTATGTCTTTGAAAAATATGAGAATAAAGATGTCGAATGGTTTCCGACCAGCAACGTCGACGACCAAAATGATGAGTTAAACGAAAAAAACAAACTAGATAACCTTTTACTTCAACTAGACACAATAAACCTAAATTTAGAAGACCTTAACAAAAAAGTTTTTATTTTAACTTATAATTATAGGTTTATTTCAAGGATATTAATGAAAATATAGATGAAAAAGAAGATTGACACGAAAATTTATTATTTGTTATATAATGAATTATATATGAAAAACATCATTTTTCTGTCACATCTATCGCAGGAAACCAATCAATATTATTATTTTTATAATTATCATATACATAACTTTCTATACCAGACATATCATTCTTATCTTTTTCTTATAGAGTAGCAATAAAATAAACATAATCCCAGATTCTATGAACATATTAAATATGATAGTCAAATCCTTTTTTCAGGTCTCTTTTATCTAGGGTCGACCTTTCAATATTAAAATTAATTTTACCTTTATTCACCACATATAAAGCATACATTGTCGATATCATTTTTTGTATATTCTTCCTCTTTACGTAAGATAGCGAATGTGTCAATAATAATACCAGTAAGAATATTCAGAGTCAAGATATTAATAATAAAATTGTATACAAATGCATAACCTGCGTATCCGCTAAAGGTCCATGAATGATATTCTTCTTTCTTAATCATATTAAAACCTGTAAAACCGCCATCTGATTTTAATGTCACGTCTACTACCATGGAAAAACATGAAATTAGCTCACTACATACATCCACTTCTTCAAATACAAATTCCTCAGAAAAAAAATAATAAAGAATAAGCGTAAAATAAAACTATACTATTAACATCCAAATAATTGTTATAAATAGCTGCATTTTAGGTCTCCAGACAGCTCTAATAACAGTAAGGAGCATAGGTAATTAAAAGAAAATATCTATGAGCTAAAAAGCGATGAATAACTCATTGAAATATCCTAGATAAACCATAGTAGTATAGAATATTTTATAAACAAAAATAGGATTTTTTTCTAAAGTATCCATCAAAAACTACAACTTTTACAAAAAAACTAGAGGTTTTTAATCAGGATTCTAGTAATACAAATTTTTAATCTCATCTTAATACTATTAATTAATTATAGGGACAATTTTTAGAGAATAAAATAAAAAAACTAATGTATTCAAACTCATCACGATTATCTAGCATACTACTATGACATATAGGTATGAAATCGAACGTTCCTCGCCTCTTTATTTGATAATAAGGGGTATAAGTTGAAAACCATGATCGTTTTCTGTATCAATTAAAATAAAAATATTCTCTAAAACACTAAAAATAAAAGAAATAAATTGGAAGTTATCTATATTTATAAACAATAAATAAAGGATCTTAATTGATTTAAACCTTTATGTTAGCTTGTACTCGTATTTCATGGAATATATAGTCTCATTCACAACATTTTAGAGTGAAGAGAGCTTAGTCTTTGTCGAAAGTCGAATAATCTTCGAATTAAAGGTGTCTATATCTTTCTGAGTGAGGCAAAGACAAAAAGGTAGGAGGGTAAAGTATTGATGGAAGATTTTTGAATCTTTTTATAACTCCACATATCCGGTTTTCTCCTCAAAAAATTTTAGAGACTCAGAGAAGGTGACCACCTCGGGTTTATTTTCAAAAAAATCTAGAGCATTAGAAAGGGAGGTAGATTCCTTCGTCTACTTTATCTGCTCCTCTATCTAATCTTATTCTTACTCAAAACTATTATCTTCACTATACATTTCTTGATATTTTTTATACAAATTATAGAATTAGAATCCATTTTAGATGATAAAAGTAAGTTCTCGCATATAAACTTTAGGATTTTTTCCTTCTGGCGTTTCATTTGGATCAAGTTAGAGATGATTTAGTGTATCTTCAGTGTAACTATCTTTGTACAGAATTTTAAAATTTTGGAAGATCTAGTGGATATTATTTTTAATCAAAGATAAGGGAATTTATTACTATACTTTTCTGAGTATTGAAAAGTTGCTGTTACCTTCTAGAAGTGCTTCGAGCGCCAGCAAGGATTTATATTTTAACCTAGATATCATCCATTGTTTATTCTACTTTCCGTTACATATAAGATACTCAGTACAAGAAGCTGCGAAGTTGGGACTGATATTTTATATATATTGAATAAAATTTTGTTCCATATCCATAGAGATGGATTATCGTCTTTTTCGATCCATGTTAACGGTTGTATCCTAATTTTGTCTACAAAAAGTCTCCTCCTTTTATTATAAAATATATGTAAGACTTTCTAGTAATTTACCCTCAGATAATGCTTTTTAGTTTTCCTCGCAAGGGCCTTAAGTCATTTCTATAATAGTATCAAAGGTTTAAGTTATTTTATCATAGTTATCTTGATTTAAATTATTAAAATACATATAAATTAATTAAACCATATATTAAAGAAGATCATGGTTAATCGAGGCAGGCGAATTATTTTACTTACGGATATAAATCTAAAAATTAATATTATGCCCTTCACAAAGTAATTATAGGTATTTCAGAACTTTCAAGGTCCTATGTTCTTTCAAAGGTTTGTAACTAAAATTGATCTTTTTACTTATTTTTTTTACACGAAGTGGAAAGACTTGGTAGCTTTGAATTCGACCTATTTCCTCCATAATTTGTTTGTGTAACTTTGTAAACAATTGCTCTCCATTATTTGAGCTTTAGAAGTAATGAAGGTATTGGTCTTAAAGGGTCTTTTTCGCTCCAACTAAAATCACATTAGACAAATCAATCATCATATAAAAAACCTTCGAAGAAGTTTTTTTTCTACTCAAAATTTAGGCAATAATGGTTATAAGTCCATTACTCATAAATATATCTTGCATTTTCTTTCCATTTTTTTGTAATTCATTATCTCTTTTTACGATATTGATTATGAGTTATATAATAACTTCGGCTAGGTTATCCATGTCTTTAATTTCTGATTTCAAAAGTCCTTTGACATCATAACGTTAAAAAATAGTATCTTAAACAAATTTAAAAAGCTTTTTGAGGAATCCAGGTAATGATAATTGAAGATTTAAATGTGAAAATTTTTCAATACCCAGGATAGCATCAATCAAAGCATTTTTTTCAACTTCGATATATTTCACTTTAATGCACTCGCTAGTCAACATAGAAAGCACAAGACTCCTCCATTTAACTTCATTGGTATTATCCAGATGCATGTTTCTTTGGGTCATTATATCTTGGAGAGGAAGGTCGACCATTTCATCTATGGTGGTTTGTTGTACATACTATTCCTTCTCTTCTTTTTATTTATCTATATTTATAATATTTAAATCACATCCTTATATAATTTAATATTCCTAAAAATTTTTTACTATATTTTTGTATGATTTGCAACTTCTTAGAGTACCATAATCTATCTAAAGCTTATTACAAAAAATTTCAAATTAATTTATGTAATTATTAATACTAGTAATATCTGCCCTTTGATCATCCACATGTTATTTTTTATTTAACACCATATTTTTATATAGACTCGTGATTATTGGCAGTACGTAGATAAAGACATATTCAATGAAATCACAACTCAAATCATCTATATAAGTTTTGTACCTTGATAAAATTTCGTTATTAATACTTTAGTAATTTTCTCTCTCCGTGTATTACTGTCTAGTTGATTAAAAAATTTCAATCATATTAGTAATAGTAGCTTGGTCCGAGAATCTGACAAGGTTTTCATTTTCCTGTTTAAGAAATGTAATTAGAAATGTATTTTTGTATAATTATTTTATACAATTAGGTGTTTTCAGGTGGATTATATTAAGGATTCTAAGACATTCTTGTTTCATCAA
>Ga0209107_10001587_pt1 | contig 12734 bp, 11 predicted proteins | sample LakErihyJuly2011_2_FD_187460 | JGI IMG/M metagenome (GOLD analysis project Ga0209107, IMG submission 187460) | Freshwater microbial communities from dead zone in Lake Erie, Canada - CCB hypolimnion July 2011 (SPAdes) (version 2) | ecosystem: Environmental > Aquatic > Freshwater > Lentic >... | reverse complement strand
ATTCTGGTGAATGTAAATATGACGCTGGCGGTTACTTTATAATTAACGGATCCGAAAAAACAGTATTAGGTCAAGAACGAGCAGCTGAAAACCGTATTTATTGTTTTAATGTTTCTAAAAATGACACTAAATATACTTGGAAAGCAGAAATAAAATCAGTTCCAGATTTTAAGTGTATTTCTCCTAAACAAATAAATATGATGATTAGTTCAAAAAATAATGGTTTTGGATTTCCAATTTCTTTACAAATACCTCGTGTTAGACAGCCGATTCCATTATTTATCGTCTTTCGAGCATTAGGAGTTGAAACGGATAAGGAAATATGTGAATATATATTATTAAATCTTTCATTGGATAAATACAAACCCATGTTAGAAAATTTACAAGCTTCGATTATTGAAGCAAATAAATATATGAATTATGATGACGCAATAAAATATATTACTGGATTTGTCGGATACACTCCAATTAATATGGATAAAGAGACTGGTTCTGTAAAGAAACAGCAGTTTGCTCTTGAAGTTTTACAAAACGATTTGTTTCCTCATTGTCAGACTACAAAACAAAAACTGTATTTCTTGGGTTATATGGCTAATAAACTTATGCAAGCCAGTTTCGAATGGATTACAGGAGATGACAGAGACTCGTATATTAATAAACGTATTGACCTTACAGGAACATCATTAAACAATTTGTTCCGTAATTATTTCAATAAGCTTGTTAAGGATATGGAGAAGCTGATTATCAAGGAAATTAATAATGGTAGTTGGAGAACAAAAGAGGATTATTTAAATATCGTTAATTTAACAAACATTTATAAAATCATCAAGTCAACTACTATTGAAAATGGTTTTAAACGCGCATTAGCGACTGGTGATTTTGGCATCAAACATTCGAACTCAAATAAAGTGGGTGTAGCCCAAGTATTGAATAGGCTAACATATGTTGCGAGTTTAAGCCATTTGCGCAGAATTTCGACACCAATGGATAAAAGTGGTAAATTAGTGCCTCCTAGAAAGTTACATAATACATCTTGGGGGTTTCTTTGTCCAGCAGAATGTTTTGATCCAGAAACAGAGATATTAATGTGGGATGGGTCTGTTAAGCGAGCAAAAAATATAATTGTAGGAGATGTTCTAGTCGATGATCTTGGAAATCCTACAACAGTTCGTACCACATGTTCCGGATTAAAGAATATGTATGATGTTATTCCAGATAAAAAGAATTTCATGAAACATAGAGTAACAGATAATCACATTTTAACTCTTAAAATACGAGGTCACAAGGCTATTAGACAATCTAATAGAAAAGACAGAAAATATACTCATATTGTAGAGTTTCTTAATCGTGAAGAATTAAGATTTCAAGAAAAGACCTTCAATTCTTTAAAAGAAGCAGAAGATTTTGTAAATATCTTTAAAGACGATGACACTTTAGATGTAACTATTGAAAAATATTTAACACTTAGTAAAAGAACAAAAGAAAACCTAGTTGTGTTCAAAACAGAAGGCATTCATTGGACGAAAAAGAAGGTTGAGATGGATCCATATTTGTTAGGGATGTGGTTAGGAGATGGTCTTAGTGATGGTACTGGATTTGCATTGAACTATAAAAAGGATTTTGAAACTTTAGCTTATTGGGAAAAATGGGCTCAAGAAAACGAAGCTATAATTACAAAGGATGATAGATATAAATATTCAATTGTGTCTAAAAAAAATAAAGAAGCATCTTCTGCTGGATTATGTAACAGAGTAGAAGAAGCACCTTTAAAGAAATATCTTCGAAAATACGATCTTTTAAATAATAAACACATACCAAACGATTATATTACGAATGACAGAGAAACACGATTAAAAGTTTTGGCCGGATTAATAGATACAGATGGATCTGTTCGCGCTAATGGACATGAAATACGTATTTGTCAAGGTCCATCTAATTACAGAATAATCGAAAACGCACATACATTGGCGATGTCACTGGGATTTTCATGTGGAGTAAAAGAAGGCACAAGTCAATGGACGGATAACAAAACAGGATCTAAAAAGTTTAGTAGTTATAAAGAAATAACAATTACTGGACATAAAATCCATGAAATTCCAACACTACTTCCTTATAAAAAATTAGAAGCTGTTGAAGATGAAACACTAATTGTAAGAAGTAAATCATTTATGTGTAGTAAATTTAATTTAGTAGAAGTAGGCGAAGGTCCTTATGTAGGATGGCAACTCCATGATAAGCGTGGACGATTTTGTCTAAGCGATGGTCTTGCTGTTCATAATACTCCGGAAGGGGCTTCAGTTGGTATCGTTAAAAATATGAGTTACATGTCACATATTACAGTTCATTCCAATAGCAATTCACTATACGAATATGTCGAACCACATATTATAACATTGGACAAATTAAAACCGACACAAGTATATGATACAGTAAAATTATTCATAAACGGAGCTTGGATAGGAATTGTTGAAGAACCACAAAAATTATATGAAATGTTAAAGGATATGAAATATAACGGAATAATAAATATTTATACATCTATTGTGTTTGATTATAAATTACAAGAGATTAGAATGTGTAATGATAGTGGACGAATTACTAGACCATTATTACGAGTAAAAAATAATAATGTATTGATTACAAATAAGATTTTGAATGATTTAAAAAATAATGATTTAAATTGGGATGATTTATTGACTAGTTGTAAAATTAATGATGCGGTTATAGAATATATTGATCCTGAAGAACAACGGTTTAGTATGATTGCCACAAAGCCAAAGAATATCGTAGAAACGAATGGAAATAATATTTATAAATATACTCATTGTGAAATTCACCCTTCTACTATATTTGGAGTTGTCGCGTCATGTATTCCTTATCCTGACCATAATCAGTCTCCGAGAAACACATATCAATGTGCTCAAGCAAAACAAGCTATGGGTGTATATGCTACAAACTTTAATGAACGCATGGATAAAACCGCGTATGTTCTAACTTATCCTACCAGACCATTAGTCGATACCCGTGTTATGAATTTAATTAAATTAAATGAAATTCCATCTGGGTGTAATATTAATGTAGCGATTATGACACATACTGGTTACAATCAAGAGGATTCGTTGCTAGTCAATAAAGGATCAATTGATAGAGGATTGCTACAAATAACGATTTCACATACGGAAAAAGATGAGGACAAACAAAAAATAAATGGTGATGAGGAAATAAGATGTAAACCTGACCCTAGTAAAACAAAAGGAATGAAGTTTGGTAATTATAATAAGGTCAATTCAAAGGGTCTTGTTCCAGAAAACACATTGATTGAGAATCGCGATATTATAATTGCAAAAGTTACACCTATAAAGGAAAATAGAAACGATCATACAAAGGTCATTAAATATGAAGATGGAAGCAAACAATATCGCACTGTTGAGGAAACATATATTGATAAGAATTATATTGATAAAAATGGAGATGGATATAGTTTTGCGAAAGTAAGATTGAGAACTTTAAGACGACCAGTTATTGGCGATAAGTTTTCATCGCGTCATGGGCAAAAAGGTACAGTCGGTAACATTATTCCGGAAGAAGATATGCCTTTTACAAAAGACGGAATCAGACCTGATATTATTATTAATCCACACGCAATTCCATCTCGTATGACAATTGGTCAATTGAAAGAGACGCTTCTAGGAAAGGTTCTTATCGAGCTAGGGTTGTTTGGAGATGGTACTAGTTTTGGCGACCTAGACGTAAGTACAATTTCACAGAAACTATTGGAGTTAGGTTATGAAGCACATGGTAACGAAATGATGTATAATGGGCTAACCGGACAACAGATAGAATGTAGTGTATTTATGGGTCCAGTATTTTATCAGCGTTTAAAACACATGGTAAATGATAAGCAACATAGTAGATCAATTGGGCTAATGGTGAATTTGACAAGACAGCCAGCAGAAGGTCGTTCGAGAGATGGAGGCCTAAGGTTCGGAGAAATGGAACGTGATTGTATGGTGTCACATGGTGCCTCCAGATTTACTAGAGGTAGAATGTATGATGTTTCAGATAAATATTCGGTTCATGTTTGTAATAAATGTGGGCTAATTGCTTCGTATAATGATAAACTACATATTCATATGTGTCGTACTTGCGACAATCGTGTGGACTTTTCATATGTTGAAATTCCTTATTCTTGTAAACTATTATTCCAAGAATTAACTACAATGAATGTTGTACCAAGAATTATGACAGACCATTAAGTGTAAAAAAGATAAATTATAAAAAAGATAAATTATAAAAAAGATAAATTATAAAAAAGATAAACTATAAAAAATATAATATAAAGGTTTTTTTGTATTATATAATAAAATGAACGCACATAACATGAAATACGGTAATAATAATAATAATAATAATAATAATAATAATAAGGTAACAAATAAAAAATTAGAAGATGAAGATGAATCAGAGGAGGAAGAAAACGAACATAAAATTTACAGAGAAAACAACCACATTTATTTTTATACGGAGATAGATCGTAAAAGTATTTCGAATTTGAATTTTTTTATAAGAGAGGCGGAGGAATTTTGTATATTAACATCTCTCAGATTACGCATCGATGAATTACCGATATATCTACATATTTACTCAAATGGTGGATATATACATGCTGCTTTTGCGGCAATTGACGTAATAAATAGTTGTAAAGTGCCTGTATATTCAATTATAGAAGGCGCCACTGCTTCAGCAGGAACATTAATATCCGTTGTTTGTAAAAAACGGTTTATTCGTCCTACAGCATATATGCTAATACATCAGTTAAGTAGCGAATTCTGGGGTAAAATGAGTGAAATAACAGATGAATACAAAAACCTAACAATTGTGATGAATAAAATAACAAAAATTTATAAAAAATATTCTAAATTAACCCCTAAAAAATTAGAAAAATTATTAAAACACGATTTATGGTTAGATGCAAAAAAGGCCATTAAATATGGATTGGCAGATGAATTATATATTTAGTACCTTATAATTCGAACGAGATATGTTGTTAAAGCAAATAAGACACCACCCCATAATGAATCAATTAAAACAGTAAATATAGACCAGTTTTTAAATAAAGCCAAGTTAGTTGTTTCGAATACGGCATAAATAATTAGACCTAATAAGAACGCATCTTGTACGCTACGTTTAGGCTTAATGATAAAATAATTTAACCCGATAATTAAAAATATATAACAAAGAAGGGCACCAAGGTAGTTAAGTTTTAAAGGTGATCCTTGAACTGCCTGAACTTGTCTTGCGAAATAATCTTTTATTAAATTCAAATAAATATAATCAATGGATACAAAAATAATCGCACTTAAAAGTAAGACAAAATCAAACATTATATAAATTATAACAATATTTTATAATTTATTTATAATAAAGCAATTTAGATATTTAATTTAAGAAATTAATTTTTTATTCTATTATAATATAAATGTCTACATTTTCTCAATCAGCAACAGGAAAAAGTGGGTGGTCAACTGGAGGGTTGGGCAGTCTTGCTGCTTTAATCCCTGGTCTTGGTCGCCCAATTTATGTAAACGGTAATCCAGCCCTTGGCCCATTACTTGGTGGTGGATTCAGGGGAAGAATGCCACAACCTCTTATTATACATGACAATTCAGACAATTTTGCGCAAACTCGTTTTACATTAAGAGATGCTTGGAATACATCCAGTTTTTCTGGTAGTTCTCATCCTAAAAGGATAACAACCCCTTTTAGATCTGTTAATAATGCCGGTGATTTATTGAGTCGTCAGAATTACTCATGTGGAGGCAGTTGTCAATCATATCAAAGTAGACCAGGATTAAAAGGTTTAGCTCAACGTTTTGGCGCTACATCTAATAGTTGTCGTGCTGATGTGTTTTATTCGGCAAACCAAATTAATCCTGATGTCCCGTCGTCAACTTGCAATGTAAAATATGTATATGACAGTTCGGATTATATAAGATTTAGGAAAAACCAAGCAGTCAATAAAAATTACAACGATAGATCTTTTGGTGGTAACGATTACAACACATCTCAATCGTCAATTCGTCATATAAGAAGATATTAATTTATTTATATAATTTACATTTTAAAAATATATATAAACGTTAAAAAAGATACATTTTCTATAATAAATTGTCTATAATAAATTTATATTAATATATTATAATGGACGATAAGACTAAAAACATATTATTTGTCATTGGGTTGATATTTGCTTTATTTTTAATTATGCATAATATTCCAACTACAACTACAACTAAGACTACAACCACTAAAGTAGTTTATAAAAAACCTACTTCTAATACAAATACTGCTTCTGCTTCTCATTATAACGCATATAAATCACAATATTACAATTAATTTAGTATTTTATTATTTTCATATACTATATTAAATGACTACTCCATATGGAATAACAACATCAAAAGGTTCTCAAACATTTCAAGGATACGTTAACGCTCCCATAGGCGGGCCTTTAAACTCAGATCAATATCCTTGTGCGATGCCATATCATAGTTATGGTATTTTAAATGGGCAAAGACCAACACCCCCTCAGTTCTACCCGGGTCAAGAACCAGTATACACCGACATGTCTACAAACGCACGAGCACAATATATAAGAGCAACATCAATAAGTAATAGAGAAAAGGCAAGACAAGATGCTTTAGGCAAACTGTCAAATCCAATAACAAAAGTGTCGTATTCGTCTCAAAGACATTATCCTATGTCTAGTCATGTAAACTACATTCAACCGATACCATCATCAATGCGAACGAATATTGTTAAAAGTATAGCTGTAGGAAAATCCGCATATAAAGTTGGATTATCTATGGAAATGCCAATAGGGACTAAAAGTTACGATACGAGCTATAGAAGGTCAGCTTTACAAAGAGCACGTTCAGGCGGATGTACGGCACCAAAAAAAAAGGGATCTATTTATAATTACAGTTTAACACAACCAGGAATATGTGGATGGGGATCAATTCCTAGACAGAATTTTTAAATATAAAATAAAATTTCTAAAAGTATAATATATAATGAATAAGTATCTTGTTGAATTTTTAGGAACGGTATTTTTAGTATTTGTAATTTTTGCTACAGGTAATTATTTAGCTATAGGTGCTGCTTTAGCGGTTGCTATAAAGATTGGAGGTGATATTAGCGGTGCTGCTTATAATCCTGCTGTTACAATTGCGTTAATGTATGCCGGTAAATTACCTCGTTCAGACTTGATCCCATATATTGTTGCTCAAGTTGCTGGAGCTTTAGTCGGTTTTGAATTATTTAAAATGGTTGTTAATCGTAGTGCTTAAAATACTTTTTTATAAAAACACATGAATAAATTTAGTGGTTGTATAAATTTAGTGGTTGTATAAATTTAGTGGTTGTAAAAATTTAGTGGTTGTATAATATTATTTCTTATATAATATTATATGACAAAACACAAGAAATCAAGAAAGGCTCAAATGGGAGGCTTGTTTGGTTGGGGTGAAGATAATCAATCTATGTACTCACAAAATCAATATGGTCAAAAAAAACCATGGTATGATGTTAGCAGCTGGGGATTCGGTTCATCGTCAACAAATCAACCTACACAATATGCTAGTTCAAACCAATCATCTATGTTTGATTCATTTACCGGTAATCAATCTCAACCATATTCTAATCAACAATATTCTAATCAATCTCAACCGTATTCTAATCAACAATATTCTAATCAACCATATTCTAATCAACAATATTCTAATCGATCAAGATATGGTGGAAAAGGTAAACGTCGAACAGTCAGAATGAATGGAGGTAAAATGTCTGAATTAAATGCGGCACCGGTTGGTGGTTTAAAGGTCGCAAGACCAACATATTTTTTAAAGAATGGTGGCAAAAAACAAAAAACTCAACGACGCAGAAAACATTAAGTGTAAATTTTATGATTTCGGTATCATGCCATTTTTTTCCATTATACGATACAAAATATATATACCTAATATTCCTAATGAAGCAAAGTAAACCTTGCTAATTGGTTCATTTGGAATTTTATAAGAAGTATAGCATGGCTCAGTTAGGTTAGTAAATGTTTCGGTACATTTTTGTCCATTAATAGGATTTTTTTTATTTGGAAATATACATGGGTCCATATTTTGAATGTCTACTAAGGTAACAAAATGACTTTCAGTAGATTTATTATTGTAAATATCGATTGTTTCCATTGTTAACTCTTGACACTCAGGTTTTGAACCGGCTAAAAACGATTGAAACATTTCCATTGGATTAAACGCGTTTAAGTTGCTTATTGTACCAGGAATTAGACCCTTAAATTCGCTAAAATTTACACCCATACCAGAAGATATAAACGGAATATTCCCAGAAGGAACATTATTAATATATATATATCTGTCAACTTCTTGTTCTGTTTTTGTGTCAGTACATTTACCGCCACTCTTCAAAAAAAATTTGTTGCCTAATGGCTTTCCGGTAGCAGATGCTTTTCCTCCACCAGACACTAACAATTCTACATAACTAACTAATCCATCTACATCTTTCCCCAATGTTTTTAAATCACCTTTACTTGACATACCAATTTCGCTAGGAGTATTTATGTATTTATAATAAGGATAATCAGGACCAATGTATTTTTCCTCAGCAGACTTAGCATTTGTTAATACATCTTGAAACATATTGTTGGACATTATATATTTAATATATAAATATATAATATTTTATAATTATATTTTTTCTTCAGCATCCTCTACTGTTTCCTCTTCTGTACCGGTCACTTCTGGTGGTGTATTTCCAACCAATTCTTGTGCATAATCAGCTTGCTGTTGAACTAAACCATCTATTTGTACTTGCATCGAATTAATATTTTGTTGCATATCATCTACTCTATTTTTTATGCCATCTAAAGTATCTACTCTACCCTTTAAAACCTCTATATTGCCAGCATTTTGTTGAGGTAATATTAAAGAATTGTTTGGGTCAGCTAAATTATATGGTTTGTATTCTTGTGTATTCGTATTTGTATTTGTATTTGTATTTGTATTTTCTAAACCTTCTATTAATGTGTTAGTGTTAAATGATATAAACAACTGATAAGTTATTAATAGTATAAATAAAATTATTAAAACATATATTAACATCATTAATATAATATAATACTTTTATTTTCTTTTTATATTTATATAATGTCTACCGCTTTTTATCCAACAAATATGAGACGCCAGTCAGCCGGTGGTTATAGTAATAACAGTACATTAGAAAATATTCCGTATGTCCCTTGGAAAGGAACTGGACTTTTTAGTAATCCCGTTGGTGTAACTGCTACACATATTAGACCTTTAACGAATATGGATCCAGGCAATGTTTTCCCTACTGGTTTTGGACTACCACGCCCAATTAAGCATTACAGGAAAGGCACAGTTATTCCCATTCATTTTAATGTTTTAACTCTTGATCCTCAAAATCCTGGACAATATATTGAACAAAACTTAATAGAATATAATGTAAATAGAGCGGTGAAATCTTCTATAGCATCTTCATTAGGTGGTGGAAGTGGTGGAACCGGTATTATTTCACAAATGATTGATATGCCTGGTTCATTTATCGTTAAAGATAATGGAACTACTTTAAACGAAAAATCATTAAACCTAGAAGTTGAGGCTGGAGGGCTTAATATTGATGCCGAATGTAAAAGCTGTAATGGTGTAGGAATCGTCTCTGATTGGTACCCCATTAATAATTTGTCTGAAAAACCACAGCCAAATGTTACAAACCCTTTATTATGTTGCAGTCAACAACGAAAAGCTATGCGTCGTGTATTACCTAGTAATACGAATATTGATAAAAAATATTATCAAACAACCTACATGTATTTGTACAATAGATGTCAAACATTTAAACAAAGACAGTTCAACTTTGTTTCTGGGATTATTGACCCTAAAGTGTTAGAAATAATCACCAATTATCCTTTTGTTGGAAAATCTATTTTAGAATATACGAAACCAGGAGACCCTCTATCTAATCTAATTTATTATGTTGCCCAATGTAACCCTAATTTTACAATCGAACGAGGTGCTCAAATAGCATTTATCGAATTGTTGTCAAAATCTCTATTAAATGCTGGGTTTATTAACCAAGAAAATTATACAATAGTTATTAAATCGTTCTCTATACAAGAGTTCTTAGCGTCTTTAAAAGGCATACTAAATAATGATCAGTATGGGGTTCTAATAGCATATTTATATCAATTATCTACAAACCCTAATAATACAGCATTAATATCTGGACCTACAAATCCGAAAGGATGTTCACAAGTATATTATAAACCAAATAATCCACAATACGCTACACAAGGTGGTGTGTCTAGCAGTACCCGAATTTTAAAATTAAATGTGGATACTATTTCTACCGCAGCTGCTCGTCAACGAAAGTTAAGAGGAGCGGCTGTTTTATCAAGTGGATCTCCATTTATTTATAAAGATAAAGTACCTCAATGTCAGGCTCAAACATTTATTGGTAATCCTTTTTTCTTTCAGGGACAGCGTCAAAATAAATTAATATGTACCAAAGGAACAAATGGTTCAGAGTATCAGACGTATAATTCGATATATGGCGGATCTGCTGGAAATTATATTGGTGCTACACAAAATGGTGGACATTAATACTATAGCGGACATTAATACTATAGCGGACATTAATACTATATAGCGTCATACCTTATCGGTACCATCATATGATAATGAAAAAATATAATCGTTATTATTTAAATTGGATACAATATTGCAATTGTCGGTGTCAATATCACAATCTTTTTTTGCTTTAAAAAAGATGTTTACTGTGTCTATGAATTTATTATGTAACAAATTATTTTTTTCACACCATTGAATACATTTTTGTATATTGTTTCTTTTTAATAATTCTATCTTATCTTCTACATTTGTAGATTTGAAAATATTTATTATTTGATCATATGCCTCTAATTGTTGTTGACCTATAACGGTGTTAATTTCTTCTAATTTATTTAAAAAATAATAAGGTATTTCGTTTTTTAATAAAGAAAACACATTTTTATTTATGTTGTTGTTTTTTAATATAGATATTATTTGTTTGTCAACCTGAATTAAAAATTGAGGATTTTGTTTTTGATTATATGTTTTACATACAATATATCTGTATCCATCCATAACCCTACTTATGGATGGTTTTATTAAATAAACTTTGTCATAAATAGCAGAGAACATAAATATAATATCTATAATTGCTTTATAAAACACATTTTCAATTTTTATAATACAAGTACCCTGATATGATTGATACTTGGTTATAATCGAAAAAATAAGCAGTATATTACTAATGTATTTGTTTATGTCAGTATAGTCACTAACATTAAATTCACATATTAATAAGTCCAATAATGTATCATGTTTATTAACTATAAATTTGTCCAATAAAGTATCGTAATCAAAAACCTCGTTTATTATTTTATCGCTAATATTATTTCTAAAAATACTCAGTAAACTATTTGTTGATTTGTAATTTGAGGTTAAATGAGCAATAGACATGTGTTTTTTTGAACATATAAAATCACTTGTATTAAATATATTAAAAATTTCCATTAATTCAAAAAATATATTTGAGTCCGGATTTATTTTGCTAACTGTTAATGTAGATCCTGGAACAGTTGTGTGTATAAACTCAAGCGTATTGACAAATTTACTAATATATTCTATCGTTATATTATTTATATGATCAGTTGAAGATTCTATTTTAAATAAATTGTTATGTAGGTTATTTAAATAAAAAATTAGACTATTTGAAATTATTGGCAACACTATATCATCTGTAATTTGTACATCTAAATTTATGTTAAATTTATTTTTTGGTATTATATAATAATTCATTTTATTATTATGTAATTAAATATTTATATCTTTTTTTATATTTTTATTTATCTATTATCTCTATTTATCTATTATCTCTATTGTATTCTTTTCCACCTTTTGCTTTCTTACCGTTTTTTTCTTAGGTTTTACAATTATTTCTATTTCTTCTAACGCTTTTGTCTCTTCTAACGCTTTTGTCTCTTCTAACGCTTTTGTCTCTTCTAACGCTTTTGTCTCTTCTAACGCTTCCGTCGCATCCTGTAATATAAGTTTATTTGTTAAACGTTTTGCCTTTGGTTTGATGACTTTTTCCGCTTCAACAACTGCTTCTCGAGCAAGCATCGTTCCTGCATTTTCAAATTCGATTTCATCTGGAAGTTGTTCTAATAATGTCTTAGTTAATTTTTCAGCATTTCTAGTAGAAGTCTTTTTGTAAACAAAGTATCTATTTAAGAATGATATGTCTTTTTCAAATTGTCTCATTGACGACGCATCTTTATAATCAGTTGCTTTCTTTGGATCTTTTTTAATTTCAAACAACATTTCATTATATAATTCAAGAAACATACCAGTTCCTTCGGGTAATCCCATTTGCCTTGCTTCATCTCTTTTTACGAGAGAGAATCCGTATTTGTCCATCGTACTTGTTAAAAAGTCAACGTTTACCAAATATTCTGTTATCGTTTGATTAATAGAGTCTTGATAAACATCTATTTTATGTCCTAAACTGTTCTCATTATCTTCAAATGTTGTCGCGTCATAATTTTTAGTAATAGACCATACTTTTTTATCATCAGCAAATAACTCCTTTGTTTCTCC
>Ga0209107_10001586_pt1 | contig 12735 bp, 12 predicted proteins | sample LakErihyJuly2011_2_FD_187460 | JGI IMG/M metagenome (GOLD analysis project Ga0209107, IMG submission 187460) | Freshwater microbial communities from dead zone in Lake Erie, Canada - CCB hypolimnion July 2011 (SPAdes) (version 2) | ecosystem: Environmental > Aquatic > Freshwater > Lentic >... | reverse complement strand
AGTCCGTATTACTTCATTCACTTTCTCCTCGTGGGCCAATAAGTCGATCACGTCAAAAGGCATCACATGTGCCATTGAACCATATGATCGACAAGCATCAGCCACACGATTTAATTCGGATTCTCGTCGGGCCGATAAAACAAGCTTGGCCCCTTGGCGAGCAAAGGCATAAGCTAAGGCTTCTCCTATTCCGGAAGAAGCTCCTGTGATCCAAACTATTTTATCTTTAAAATTCATAGGTCAATGATGCGTATAGAATCAATTCACATTTTCAAGTTCTTTGAAAAAGTCGGCCATAGGATTTACTTCTAGTCGGAGTAATTTTTGCCACAGGCGAATCGCTTTAGTCATCAAACCACTTTCAATCAAAAAGCCATCATGTCCGTACAAAGAATCGATTACTTGAAATGAAGCATCGGGAATATGTTTGGCTAAAAATTCTTGTTCAACGATAGGAAATAGGGCATCTGATTTAATGCCAATCACTAAGGTTCTAGATTGTATCGACTTTAAAGCAGCTACCACCCCACCGCGATTTCTACCTACATCTTGGGAATCCATCATCGTAGATAATCGGTAATAGGAAAAAGCATTGAAGCGTTTGGCTAATTTTTCTCCTTGATATCTTTGATAAGAGACTGCTCTTAAATTTCCTCCCATGGAATTTTCTTGCCTTGCCTGCGTAATTTGGTACGTTTCATAATTTCGATATGAAATTAAAGCGGTAGCCCGAGCAGCCTTCATGCCGTTAATTCCAGCTTGCGAGTTCGATTCGGTCCATGTCGGATCGACTTCGATCGACATTCTTTGAGATTCATTAAAAGCAATCCCCCATGAAGAATGTACGGCATTGGTCGCAACTAAAATTAAATTATCGATCAACTCGGGCTTCATAATTGCCCATTCTAGGGCTTGTTGGCCCCCCATAGAACCTCCAATACACGTCTTAATCTTCTTAATTTTTAAATGCTTTCTGAGTAATTCAAAAGAATTGACGACATCCCGAATCGTTAATGCAGGAAAAGTATGAAAATAAGGTTGGCCCGTCAGGGGATTCACCGACAAAGGACCGGTGGACCCATAATGCGACCCAGGGATATTGACACAAACAATCAGGTTATTCTCAGGATTAAATAATTTTCCAGGTCCTACTAAACCTTGCCACCACTCAGCTACATCGTGGCTGCCCGTAAATGCATGACAAATCCAGATGATGTTATCCTGTGCAGCATTTGCTTTCCCCCACGTTTGATACACCAAATCAAAACATGGAAATTGAAACCCATTTTCTAAAATGAAGGTGTCGGTCGAATGATAATGATGAATTTCTGCTTGCATAAAACATAACATTATATTTCCCTAAACAGGCAACCGCCTGGGGTAGGAATTAGCACCGGGGTCAATTACTTGACGGGTTGCCAGAAGTTCACAGAGCCTAGTCTCTCCCTTCTTCTTTATAATTCAATGGCAATCAGCTACTGAATGAGGATGCAAATTAACAGCGGGATTAAGGAAATTCCAAAAATTGATGGTTAAAATTTAATTTAACCCCACAATTATCAGATATTTGTCCCATGTTGAAAATATTTATTTTTTATTTCATAATTGGCCTAGGCGTTTGGGCCATCAGCCAAAGTTCCTTGGCTCATTTTCTGCATCCCGACTTAAAATTCATCTTTGTATTTCTGTTGTTTCAAACCTATTTGACACTCCAATTAGCCCAATTTGGACTAAAAAATGAGGGTGAAAAGTTTGTGCAATTCCAAACCGCATCCTTTGGCATTCGATTTATTTTAAGCATTCTCTTTATCGCATTCTTCGCCTATTCTCACACGCCACAAATTTATTTGTTTATTGGCAACTTTTTTGTACTCTATTTATGTAGTTCAAATTTTGAAATATTTGGTTTGCTTCGTAACTTGCGACGTTTTTAGAAATCTCGAAGGAAATTTCCTGATTTTTAAAAGCCAATAATCAGTTAATCAATAGATTAGCAAAAATTACATCATAAAATTATTTTTTAGAGCGAATGAAGATGCCGATGTTGACTAATTTGAAAAAAATGTATTTTACAAATATAATCTTAGGATTTTTATTTTGCTTGACCAGCCTACCTGTTTGGGCAAATGAGAAAGAAGCGGCGCAAAAACCTGCTCCAACGGAAGCTACAAGCACCGCAGCAGCTCCAGAAGAAAGTAAATCAGAAAAATTTGATCCCGGTAAATTAATCATGCATCATATTGCGGATGAGCACGAGTGGCATTTTATGACCATAGGTCACACGCATGTAACGTTACCTCTTCCATGTATTGTTTACTCAGAATCAAAAGGTTTAATGCTTTTTTCCTCATCAAATTTCAAGAATGAGCACCATGAAGAAGTTCCTTATCAGGGTCTAGCTTTGTCTCATGGTAAAATTCATGCGGAGAATGGAGAACATATATATGATATTTCAATCACTAAAAACGTTGCCTCGCTTTTAATATCAGCTGTTTTATTATTAAGTATTTTTATAGGGATTGGTAAAAAGTATCAGGATAATCCACATAGAGCACCTAAAGGAATACAATCTCTTTTTGAGCCCATCATTATCTTTATTCGTGATGAAATTGCCAAGCCAAATATTGGAGACAAACATTTTCGTAGGTTTATGCCATATTTGTTAACAGTGTTCTTTTTTATCTGGTTTAATAATGTTTTAGGCTTAATCCCAGGTGGAGCTAATGTTACAGGTAATATTGCCGTAACACTCGTATTAGCACTAATCGCCTTCTTTATTACTATTTTCAATGGGAAGAAAAATTATTGGTTACATATTTTTGCAATGCCCGGAGTCCCAAAATGGTTATTGGTTATTTTAACCCCAGTTGAAATTGTAGGTATATTTATGAAGCCATTTTCATTAACGGTCCGTTTATTTGCCAACATTACTGCCGGTCATATTATTTTATTAAGTTTAGTTTCTTTGATTTTTATTTTTAAAAGTGCAGCATTAGGAATTGCGGTGGTACCCTTTTCGCTTTTCATGAGTGTGATTGAAATGATTGTTGCCGTGGTTCAAGCCTACATTTTCACCATGTTAGTTTCGACTTATATCGGAGCTGCAGTAGAGGAGCATCACCATTAAATTGTAAATTTTTTTTTTATATAAACCCAAATCGTATGTCTATTTTGTCGATTTTATTAGAAGTTTCAGTAGGTCTTGGACTTGCAGGTATTGGTGCTGGATGCGCAGCCATTGGTGCTGGTATTGGTATCGGTAACATTGGTGGTTCAGCCATGGAAGCCATTGCACGCCAGCCAGAAGCCTCTGGGAAAATTCAAGGAGCGATGTTGATTATGGCTGCTTTCGTGGAAGCGGTTGCTCTTTTCGCTGCTGTAATTTGTTTGTTAGTTACGTTAAAGTAATTGACGCACCGAATCTTCTGAGGAATAGCCTTGGAAATTAGATTCAAAAAAAATTAAGCGCAATTTGAACTCAATTGGAATCAAATTGCGCTTATTAAAATGATTATCATTTTTTAAATTTATATAAGATATGGAGTTAATTACCCCAGACTTTGGATTATTATTTTGGCAAATTATTGTATTTGGATCATTGTTCTTTGTTCTAGCTAAATTCGCTTGGAAACCGATTATCAATTCTTTGGATGAGCGTGAGCAATCCATAGATGAGGCCATCAAGTTATCGGAAACTACTCGCAAAGAAATGGCTGAATTAAAAGCAGGTAATGAGCAGTTGATCGCTAGTGCGAAAGCAGATCGCGATGCTGTTATTAAACAAGCTAAAGAAGCGGCAGATGCCATGATTGCACAGGCTAAATTAGATGCGCAAACAGCTGCAGCTCAAGAAATAGATAAAGCAAGAGTGGCTTTTGAACAAGAAAAAGTGGCCGCAGTAAGCGCGATTCGTAAAGAAGCTGCAAGTCTTTCTTTGGAATTAGCTGAAAAAGTTCTTAAAAATCAGTTGAAGGACAAATCTGCACAAGAAAAATTAGTCTCTGACTGGATTGCAGAAGTTAAGTTATAATTGATACATCGTTAAAATAAGTAGAAATGTCTGAATTAATTGTTGCCCATAGATACGCTAAATCACTGCTCGACTTCGCCATTGAAAAAAATGTAGTGGATGCCGTTTATACAGACATGGTTGGATTTAAAGAAACATGTGAGGGGAGTAAAGACCTAGTTTTAGCACTTAAAAGTCCTATCATTAAGCATTATACCAAATTAGCCATTTTAAACAAGCTTTTTAAATCGATTTTCAATCCGGTCACTTATTCAATCTTTGTTATTATTACTAATAAAAATAGAGAAAGTATTTTGCCTGCCATTGCTAAAGAGTTCATCAATCTTTACAAAGACTTTAAAGGAATTCAAAAAGCTGATATTACTAGCGCCAGTGCACTGACTGCAGAACAAAAGAAAACGGTTACAGGCATCGTGAAAGATTATACCGGCAAAGAGGTAGAATTAACCGAGCATATCGATGAGTCATTGATTGGAGGATTTATCTTGCGCGTTGGAGACCAACAAATTGACGACTCCATCCGCAGAAAATTGAATGATTTGAAAGTCACTCTAGCGTCTTAAACCTTGAAGCCTTTTCAAAAGGCTTTTTTTATTCCCTGTAAAATGAAAAATCTAGCACTATTTTTAGGTTCGATTTTTGCCGCAACGTCCGTTGCCATTGGTGCCTTCGGAGCTCATGCTTGGAAACCTTATCTAATGAATATAAATCGGCTAGAGACTTTTGAGACAGCTGCCCAGTATCAAATGTATGGAGGATTAGTCCTGATTTTATTAGGTGTTTTACAAATCACTAGGCCAAGTAAAATGCTAAAAATAGCCAGTTATTTTCACATTACAGGCTCGATTATATTTCCAGGATCTTTGTATTTGATTTGTATAAGCCAGCAATTATTCTGGGGAGCCATTGCGCCCATTGGCGGTTTAGCATTTATTCTTGGATTTGCATTAATGGCTTTTGATACCCTTAAAAAGGATTAGTGTTTCATCACTAATTCTAAACTATGCCAAACAATTTCCCCCATGGTTTGACAAGCTAAAAAACGATCATCATTGTAATGCTTGGCCAATTCGGATTTTAGTTGGTCCACATTTTCCACAGGAGCTATCTCATCCTTTGACATCACATCCATCAAGTCATATACGCGCTGGTTCTCTGATTTTAATCGACTCGCAATCATTGAGCGCTCCTCGATTTGATATTGCCACACAGATTCTGGTGTCATCAACTTTATCCCTAATTCAATAAGCGGATTATTTTGTTTGAAATACTGCGGCATATACACCGATTTCTTCCCTTCGTAACATTGTTGGTCAAAATCAATCGGCCGAATGCGGTAATAAATTTCCTCGAAATCTGGCGTGGTAATCACAACATAATTGGCACTATGCATATCGCCTAATACTTGGACCAAGCAACGCTCATTGAATTTAACAAATTCCTTCGCCAATCGTATCGGCGCCTCCAAATCAGTCTCTAGTGACTGTTGGAGAAATATATCACCGGGAACCCCCGCAATATGCTCTTCAACCAAGGTATTTTCATGCGTGACGTAATTGATCCGATTAGGGGATAAAATATGCTCCATTTCCAGGCCATATACCCGCGACGCATCGGCAATTTTAATGTAGAAATAATCAAAGTTATCGTTGACCCGATTAACAATCCGGATCCGGAAAGGATGCGTATTTCCATAGGTACAAAAATCCACTCGGTCGATCACCAAGTGCTTAATTACCTCCTCGTTCCCATCCGTTTTTAAATCAGCATAAATCTGCTTAAGCGATTCATAAACTCCTTCCTGGTCTCCAGGCGAATAAAATACAGATTCCCAAAGCGTGTCAACCCCATTTTTGTCATACAAAACAATCGCGTTATCATAGCGCAATAAGTCCGCATAACTAATGTTCATCGTGTACTCTCGGTTGTATTTTTTTAAATACCGACGGAGTTGATGATTAATTCGATAAAGGATTTTTTTCTTGGATATTAAAGCCATTATTCTACGTAATCAAGTGATTCACCAAAAGTCTCCTTCAAATGCGTTACCGCCCAAAATGCCAACCCAAAACACACAAAACCTACGATCGCCGCAGCATTAATGAGTCCAAAATGGGGAATTAATGCTTTGAATAATAAGGTAATGGGAATTAATGCTCCACGTACAAAATTAGGCACGGTTGTGGTCACGGTCATGCGTAAATTAGTCCCAAATTGCTCCGAAGAGCTGGTTAAAAACACCGCCCAATACCCGCCAAAAAATCCTAAAGCGGTGATGATGATATGACCAAATGAAACACTAATGTTGGATAGGAAATAGAGGAAATAGAGGACCAAAAATGAGACCAACGTAAGGTATATCAAAACGGCTTGTCTCCTACTTTTTAATACTTGGCTTAATGCCCCACTGGCAAAATCCCCAAAAGTCAATCCTAAATAACAATACATGATGGCATCTCCCCCATTGATCTGACCACTAATTCCGAAGGATTGCGTGATTTCTGGAGAGGCAAAAACGAGGATGCCAATGATGTACCAAATAGGCAATCCCATCATAATGCAATACATGTATTTGGTAAACGTAGCTCGATTCGAAAACAATTGGAAGAAATTTCCCTTCTTAACCCCTTGGCCTAAATCCTGATACATGGAAGATTCAAAAGTTCCTAACCTTAAGAGTAAAAGGGCAAGGCCCATTCCTCCGCCAATAAAATAGCAGGTTCTCCACCACTCGGGATCCGCACTTAAATTAGAAATAATGGGGGCGACAATGGCACCTGAAGCACCCACTCCGGCAATAATCAATGTACCAATCCCACGTTTTGAGGGCGGCAATGTTTCATTAACCAAGGTAATTCCCGCCCCTAATTCTCCTGCCAATCCGATCCCGGCAATAAACCTTAAAATAGCATAGGTGTTCATGTCAGTAACAAATCCGTTTAACGCATTTGCAATAGAATACATTAAAATGGAGCCAAATAACACAGATTTTCGACCCTTTTTATCTCCATAAACACCCCATAAAATACCTCCTAAAAGCATCCCTCCCATTTGGATATTCATGAGGTTAAGCCCTTGGTCTAATAATTCAGATCCCGATAAGCCTAATGATTTTAAACTTGGATTTCGAACGACAGAAAAGAGGATTAAATCGTATACGTCGACAAAATAACCCAGGGCGGCAACGGCAATGAGCATTTTTGCTTTGGAGCTTAAAGGTTGATTTTCCATAGAAGTATATTATCTAGATAGCATGTCCGAACGATGCGCATCAAGTTTTAAAAATATAAATAATAAAATAGTGAATGACCAAAGTGAGGACCCTCCGTAACTAAAAAATGGCAATGGGATTCCCATAATTGGCATTAATCCGATGGTCATTCCTATGTTAACTAAAAAATGAAAAAACAATATGCCAACGACCCCAAATCCATAGGCACGGGCAAACCGAGATCGTTGTTGGTCCGCGAGATACAACAAACGCCAAAGAAAAAATAAAAACAACACGATGACCGCCATCACCCCTATAAACCCAAATTCCTCACCAATCGTACAAAAAATAAAGTCGGTACTTTGCTCAGGCACAAAATCAAATTTTGTCTGAGTTCCCCCTAAATACCCTTTGCCCCAAAATCCCCCTGAGCCAATCGCAATTTTAGATTGTGTCACTTGATATCCTAAGCCCCTGGTATCAAAAGAAGGATCCAATAAAACCTTGATTCGATTGCGCTGATGTTCCTTTAAAACATGATTAACAACCCAATCGACAATTGTGGATAGTGCCATAATGATCGCAATAGCCCCAGCGATTCGAACATAGGTTTGAGGCAAACGTCTTTGGTAAATCGGTAGAATAATAACGAAAAGACTTGCCATAACTAAAAGACAAATAAAAATAGTCAAAGGGCTGAGCAAAAGAGAGCTAACAAAAAGTGCGATAAGGGCAATCAATAATCCAGGATATTCACCGGGCAAACCTTCTCGGTACAAAAGAATAATAAATGAGGCAAAAACCAAGGCAGAACCTGTTTCGTTTGAGCCTATGATCAGTAACATAGGCAAAGCAATGATCAGCGCAGATCTCCATTGGTTCATCCATTTGCTTAGATTTACTTGAGGGTCGTTCAGGTATTTAGCTAATAAAAGTGCCGTGGCCGTTTTGGCAAACTCTGCCGGTTGAATGGTTGCTCCACCTAGCTTAAACCAAGAATGTGATCCATTGATTGTCACACCTAAAAATGGTACGGCGATTAATGCCAACATAAATGCCGCGTAAATAAACACCGCAAAAGATTCGAAAAATCTGAAATCTAAGGCGAATATGAACATAATTAGGACTAGCGATGTACCAATCCAAATTAATTGGCGCCCCGCATTGCTCGTATAAAATGCCTCATCAAAAATCCACAAAGGAGCTTCTGGATTATACACGGCTGAGTAAATACTCATCCAGCCTAATAACACAAAAAGTGCATACAGGCCCACCGTTATCCAATCTAATTTCCCGATTTGGTTCGATTCTTGGCTCATCGTTTTAATGAATCCTTTTTAACTATTCTACGATTATACGTTACATTCGCCAAATAGCTCATGTTCATAAATTTAGTCTCAATATCTTTTCTATCCACACGGCCTTTTAAATATTTTTCGATAATTAATGAGGCGATGGGAGCTGCCGCAAAACCTCCAAACCCAGCATTTTCGACAAATACGGCAATGGCTATTTTGGGATTATCTTTGGGCGCAAAAGCGATAAAAACAGAATGGTCTTTTCCCTTTTGATTCTGAGAAGTACCAGTTTTTCCACACATGACGATGTCAGGAATTTTTCCCTCCCTACCCACAGTACCATGTAAAACTGCATCACGCATACCTTCATGGACGACATTAAAATGTTTGGCATCGATGCCCACCGACACGGGCGTTTTGTAAAAAGTATCAATTGTCTTTTTATCCCCTACGCCCTTCACTAAATGCGGAGGAATATACCAACCTTTATTGGCAATAATCGCAGCGAAATTAGCCATCTTCAATGGACTAACCACTAACTCTCCTTCTCCGATACTCAAGGAATATATATTGGAAAATTTCCATGTATTTTCCCCCTTATAAACCTTGTTATAATACTCGACATTAGGGAGATTGCCCTTTTTCTCATTTCCTAAATCAACCCCCAATTTCCGACCAAAACCAAAATTGGCCACTAATTCGGACCAACGTTGGAGCCCCTGCGCAGACCTTTCAAACGTATTGCCTTCTGTATTGTCATATAAAATTTTACGAAATGCATGGTAAAAATAAGGATTACAAGACCACTGAATTGCATTATGTAAATCATTATGTGAGGTATTGTGTACATGACATTTGACAGGAGCACCTGCATGTGTAAAAACGGATCCCGTAGTCAAAATGCCCAACTGCAATCCGACCAATGCCTGCACAATTTTAAAGGTAGAACCGGGCCGATAATAAGCTGACGGTGGTCGATTGATTAATGGCTTTAAAGGATCTAGGGCCAATATTTGATAATATTTAGAAAAATTTCTGCCGGCCAATAAACTGGGATCATAAGACGGAGCGGAAACCATGCTCAAAATCTCACCCGTAGAAGGTTCAATGGCCACGACACTTCCCACCTTGTTCATCATTAAACTATCCGCATATTCTTGCAGTCGGATGTCAACACTCGTAAATAAATTTTGTCCGGCAACCGAGCTGACATCCAAATCACCGTGTCGATATTCCCCCTTTTCCACCCCATTGCTATTCACCATTCGATATTTCACCCCTCTTTGGCCCCGAAGTGCCTCTTCATAAAAAGCTTCCAAGCCCGAAATGCCCACATAATCACCTTGTCGGTAATAATCATCTTTTTGATCTTGCAATGAATTTGTATTTATTTCCGCCACATAGCCGAGCGCATTTGAAAGCGCCTTAGATTGATAGGTACGAAAGGCGGTCGTAGAAATAGAGAAGCCCGGATAATCAACCAAAGCATCTTGAATTTTAGCAAAGTCCTCCTTAGATAAATGCTTTAAAAACAGCGATGGTTTTACGCGGGAATAAGCCCACGCTTCTTTGGTCAATGTGTCAAAACGACCTTTGGTGATACCAAATAATTCACAAAAACGATTCGTATCTTTTACAACAGCTTTTCTAGGCGTGATGTATAAATCGTACACTGGAGTATTGTAAACAATCAACTTCCCAAAACGATCATACACTTCCCCCCTAAATGGTACTTGGATGATCTTGCGAATGGCATTATTATCTGCCGCTTTTTCATAGGTTGAGTCAAACATCTGCAGATAAAACGTTTTACCTATGAATATAAGCCCAATCAAAAGGAAAAATAAAAAAATGATAAGTCGGCGACCTTCTGGCACGTAAAAATTAGTTTATGTTACGGTAAAGCAATTTACGGAAATATTGTGATTTATTTGGGTAGGCTTTTGATCAAAGCATATAAAGAAATGGCGATGGATCCCAACGAAAATCCAATGGTACACCAAGGCTGCTGCAAAGCGAAATATCCATCCAAATATTGACCCAACCAAACACCTAATAAAATGGTCGCCAACATCTGAAAAGCCGCTCCAATAAATCGCTGATAAGGTTGCATGTGAATGGGTTTAAAATGTAAAGTTCAATATATTAAAATTTTGAAAATTTGTCACTGATTCGGGTATAATTTGCTCCGTTTCATATTTATAATTGTAAATTTGAAAATTGTTTAACGGGTTCCAATGCCGAGAATATTCATCTTCGTTTTTTTTGTCATGGCTACTTGGGCTTGTTCCCAACAAAGCACGCGTCCGGCAGCTAAGGCATTTCATAACATTAATGCAAAATACAATGCCATTTGGCAAGCAGATCGAGTATACAAAGAGCTAGTAACAAAATCCTGGGAAGAAAGAAATGAAAATTATTCCCTCCCCATGGGCATATTTCCTCCGATTGATTCAAGTTTTGGACAAGCGCATAGCAATGAAATCGGGAACTTGATCAGGAAAGCCTCGTTGGTGATAGACCGACATCAAAATTCCAAGTTTATCGATGACGCCTACCTCATCATTGGCAAAGGCCGACTTATCAAAGGGGACATTAAAAATGCGACCGAAACCTTCAAATACATTAACTCGATCGACCATGATGAAATAACTCAAGCGAGTGCCTTAATTTATTTGTACCAAATATACATTGACCAAAAAGATTTCGAATCGGCCTTAAACGTAGAGAATTTCATCAAAGAAGTTCCATTAAACGCTTCCCAAAAAACTGATTTTATTTTAAATAAGGCCTATTATCACCAAGTAAAAAATGAGATTCCCATCGCAGTTGCCCTACTGAATGAAGAAATATCGCATATCAAATCTAAGATTCAAAAAGCCCGCTTGCATTTTGTGTTAGGCCAATTATTTCAATCACAAGGGAAAAATAGCTTAGCCCAAGAAAACTTTAATCAAGTAAAAAATAATAAACCCACGTATGAGCTTTTATTAAATGCACAAATCGCGAGTAAAAAATTAACGGGTCAAGTCGGAGATTTAGAGAAAATGCTCAAGGAACCCAAAAATCTCGACAAGCAATCTGAGATTTACTTGGCCTTAGGTCAGATAAGTTATGCCAACAAAGACTTTGAAAAAGCGAGGGAATATTGGTCGAAGGCTAGCAACAACAATCCGAACAAAGGAGAATTATACTTAAAACTGGGACAATTATTTGTCAGTCCCCTGAAACGTTACCCACAAGCTGCCTTATACTTTGATAGTGCGGCTACGTTTTTACCATCCTCGCATGTCGAGTTTAATTCCGCTCAAAAATTAAAGAAAAATTGGGCCAATTTTAACCAATTAAACAACGTCATCATCGTGGAAGATTCTTTGCAAATCATGGGCAAAAAATCAACCGAGGAGTTAAGTCAAATGTATCAAAAATACATGCTGGCTAAAGCAAAAAAATCAGATTCGCTCCAGAAAAAAACGGAGGTCAAGTCCAATACAATTGCTACTTACACGAGAAGACCGACAAGCCCTGAACAACAAAGCTTTTATTTTTACAATGACATGGCCAGGATTCAAGGATCACAAGAATTCAATTTCAAGTGGGGAAATAGGGCTTTGGAGGACTTTTGGAATCGGAAAAATAAGAATGCGAGTACCGGATCAGAAATTGTTTCTTCGTCGATCGCTGAGGTAAAAAAATCAAATACCCCCGATTCAAACTCCGCTGTTTCTGAGGATTCCTTGCAAAAATGGTTGGCTACACTTCCAAGAGAGCCCCTTCAAATCACAAATTCGAATAAAAGAATTGAGCAATCCCTGTTTAAACTTGCCAAGTTTACAAAATTAGAAATTGGGATAGATGAATTGGCTAAAGCCAATTTGCTCAACTTATTAAATCGATTTCCTAGTACTGAATTTGAAGCAGAAAGCTTGTATTTACTCTATTTAACGAGCTCGAATGAAAAAAAGCTTTACCGAGAAAAACTAGCAGAAAGATTTCCTGATTCGTATTTCAGGCAATTGATTTTAAAATTAGAAACGGGAAATCTGAGTCTAAACAAGGAAGAAGAGGCGCAAAAAGCATACGAAAAGGCTTATTATTTATATGTGGCCAGAGATTTTGACAGCTGCTATTCAAGTTGTCAAAATATTCAAAATAAATATCCAAATAGTAAATTGGAAGATAAAATTGTATTTTTA
>Ga0209107_10001584_pt1 | contig 12750 bp, 10 predicted proteins | sample LakErihyJuly2011_2_FD_187460 | JGI IMG/M metagenome (GOLD analysis project Ga0209107, IMG submission 187460) | Freshwater microbial communities from dead zone in Lake Erie, Canada - CCB hypolimnion July 2011 (SPAdes) (version 2) | ecosystem: Environmental > Aquatic > Freshwater > Lentic >... | reverse complement strand
CCCATTACTGTTGGCACGACCGAAGCCCAAGATCTCTAATTTGCCAAACTCATTTTTTCTGCCAGCTATAGCCGCAATCTTTGTGGTACCAATATCTAGACCCACAATGATGGGCGAATCATTTTGACTCATTTTTATGTATTTTAGTTGTTAGTTGTTGTTGTTCTTGGAAGTAGTCTTTGTCGGCATTAACGCTTTCGCGGATTTCTTCTTATTAATTAACGATTTATTGTTTTGTTTATTGTCTTTTTTCTTGATTTGTTTGTTGATTTTTATTGGGGTGCTTTTTTTATTTGCAGACACTTTAACTGCGGGCTTCTTAGCCACTTTATTTTCAACTATTTTGACCTCTTTTTTGATAGCAATGGGCGCCTCTTTCTTCAAGGTATCTTTAATGATAGGCGCTGATGCTATATCCGTCTTCAAAATGATATTTTCTGTATTAGCGAATACCGAATTTTGAAATGGCATCATCCCGGCGGCATACTGAATAGGTTCCAATCCCTTTTTTAGGGCAACAATTTGTCCGTCAAATCTGCAATCCAATACCTGATAGGCATTGATCCCACTTTGTACCCATATTTTTTTATAAAAAGTATACAATCGATTTAATTTATCTGCTAAATGATCAACCGACCCAATTAAAACAGTATGGTCACCTAAACTAGGTACCATTTGAAAATCACCATTCGGCCCAATATTTACTTGCGCAATTTGTGCGGTGAAAAAACTATCCGTTTTAATGGTATTTGAAAAAAAGAGTACCTCCTTAAGTAATAAGCTATCTGGTGCAGATAATTTATCTTGATCTGTTGGGAACCCTGTAAATATAGGCAAACGAAGTACAGTAAGCTGTTTTAAAGGTAACCGCCAACCTTCATCATCTATATAAAAGGAATTTCCTGCAATAGTAAAAACACGTGCAATCGGAATTCTTTGTTGAATTTTAATTTCTAATAGTTGTTGGTTGTCAATAAACAGCTCTGCATTTTTTATCCACCTTATTTTTTCCAACTCCTGCTCAATCGAGGTTAAATTAATACTTTCAACAATAGTGCCTTTAGTGATCCCTTGGTCTTTTAAAATTTGGGTGATTTCATTTTCATCCATAAATAAAGCCTTAGTTGTTTCGCCCACCAATTCAACTTGTATTTGCGAAACTTTTTTGCTCACTTTGGCTTTCCATGCAATTACAAATAAAAATATAAGTGCAGCACCAGCAATGCTCCATAAAGTTTTAATCAATATGTTTTGCCATTGCTTCATTTCGTAGGTATAATTAGGTCTTTAATAGTATTGATGCAAACATCTATATCGCCTGCCCCTGCCATCACGATTAACTTATCAGGTGTAGTTGCGGCCCATGCCAACAAGGCTTCTTTTGACATTACTTGTTTTTTTGAGATACTCATTTTCTCAATGAGCATATCGCTTGTAACGCCTGGAATAGGTAATTCTCTCGCAGGATAAATAGGCAATAAGATAACTTCATCTGCTTTATCCAATGTTTCAACAAAGCCATCACATTGATCCTGCGTGCGACTATATAAGTGGGGTTGAAAAACTAAAACCATTTTTTCGCCAGGATAAATACTTCTTACACCAGCTATTAATGCATTTAATTCCTCAGGATGATGCGCATAATCGTCAATCAAAACCTTATTCGCCGTTTTAACCTTATACTCAAAGCGACGCTTTACGCCTTTGAAATCCGCAACCGCTAACTTGATTTTATTTTCATCAATACCTAATGTTAATGCAATTGCAATTGCGGCAGTTACATTTTCAACATTATGCAAGCCGCCCATATTTAAAACCACTTCCTTCAAAATACCACCTGGGTGCACTAAATCAAAAATATAAGAACCATCCACCACATTTAAATTTTGTGTGTGATAAGATGCATCGTTTTTATCATACCCATAAGTTTGAATTGTTTTATTATCCAAATCGGTTACCACCGTAGTGCCCATTTTTTGAATCAATGTGCCCCCTGGCTTAATCTTATCCGCAAATTGCCCAAATGCTTTTAATACTTCCTCCGCTGTTCCATAAATATCTAAATGATCCGGATCCACTGCAGTGACGACCGCAATATTGGGCGACAATTTTAAAAAACTACGATCATATTCATCGGCTTCTACAACCACGACATTTTTTTCATGGCTCCAAAAATTGGTATTATAGTTTGAAGCGATACCTCCTAAAAATGCATTACAACCATACTCCGTATGTCTTAAAATATGGGCTGTCATTGAAGTGGTTGTGGTTTTGCCATGGGTACCAGCAATGCCTATGGTGAAAGCGTTTTCAGTCACCCACTGTAAAACATCACTACGCTTCACTACATTGTACCCATTATCTCTGTAATAATTTAATTCCCCATGATCCGAAGGTATGGCAGGTGTATAAACAATTACAGTAGCTGCTTTGTCAATTTGATTTAAATCATCTTCAAAGTGTATTTGTATCCCTTCTTTCACCAAATCATTAGTTAATGCCGTGGGCGTTTTATCATAACCTGAAACATGCACACCCTGTGTATTAAAATACCTAGCCAATGCACTCATTCCAATACCCCCAATTCCAATGAAATAGATATTTTTTATATTCGTTAGCGGATTCATTATTTGCTTATTCATTATTAACGGATTAATTCTTACTATTTCTTTACTTAATTTTAAATATGTTGTAGTATTTGCTCTGCTATTACTTGATCTGCATTAGTAAATGCATATGCTTTTATTTTTTCTTGCAGAAACCCCCTACTTGGATCATCATGAATTAAACTTTGCAATAAAGGAATCAATTTTTGATCTACCTCACTGTCTTTGACCATTTTTGCAGCACCATTGTCTACCAATGCCATCGCATTATGTGTTTGGTGATCCTCAGCTGCATGCGGATAGGGTACAAAAATTGCCGCTTTTCCTGTGATTGAAATTTCAGCAACCGCCATCGCACCCGATCTGCTTACCACAATATCTGCTGCAGTATAAGCGGCACTCATGTCATCAATAAAGGAACTCACATAAACATTGGCATACTCATTTGCAGCAGTTACATACACGGCCGCATTCGGTTTACCAGTTTGCCAAATTAATTGTATGTTATTCTCCAAAAATACTGCCAAATTATTTTGGATTGCTTTATTGATGGAGCTCGCCCCCAAACTTCCACCGACAATTAAAACCGTTTTTTTATTAGGCATTAAACCAAAATGCAATACTGCATTATTTTTGTCATAGGAAGTATGGAGAATATTTTGCCTAACCGGATTGCCTGTTACCAATATTTTATCAGCAGGAAAAAAAGATTCCATCCCTTTCGTCCCAGTAAATATCTGAGTCGCATCTGCACCTAACCATTGATTTGCTTTTCCTGCAAATGCATTTGACTCGTGAATAAATGTAGGAATAGATTTTGTTTGTGCTTGCTTCAAAACCGGAAAGCTAGAATAGCCACCTACCCCAAAAACGGCATTGGGTTTGAATTTTTTTATGATCGCCTTCACTTGAAAATAACTTTTCAATAATTTCCAAGGTAAGGATAAGTTTTTTAATAAATTAGTTCTGTTAAACCCAGCAATGGTGATCCCCATAATCTCATAACCCGCTTGTGGCACTTTCTCCATTTCCATTTTACCCTGTGCACCCACAAATAGTATGGCCGCATCAGGTTGTATTTTTTGAATAGCTTGCGCTACCGCTATCGCAGGAAAAATATGTCCTCCGGTACCACCACCTGCGATGATGATGCGTATGCTTTTATATTGCGGATTTAACACCATTGTCTATCTCAGTATTTTCATCAGGTAATTCAATTTCAGTTTCAACCGGCGCCTTTCCTTCCATTTGTTCCACATTTCGTGCAACACTCAATATCAATCCAATAGCGCAGCAAGTAAATATAAATGAGCTTCCACCCATACTCACTAATGGTAATGTTACCCCAGTCACTGGAACAATATTTACATTCACCGCCATATTTGCAATCGCTTGAATAATTAATGTAAAGCTTAAACCAAGTGCTAAGAAAGCACCAAACGCATAAGGGCATTTTCTAAAAATACGTATACATCTAAATAAAAAGACTAAGTAAATAAAGATGATAAATGCACCGCCGATCAAACCATACTCTTCAATAATAACTGCATATATAAAGTCATTATACGCCTGCGGTAAAAAATTTCTTTGACGACTATTGCCAGGACCAAGACCAAAAAAGATACCTCCATTAGCAATGGCAATTTTTGCTTGTTGCACCTGGTAAGGTACTTCTCTTTCGTTGGCATACATAAAATCCTGCACACGATTCACCCAAGTACCAAAGCGACCAAAGCTTTTCATTTTTTCAGCAACCACTGGCTGACCTTCTACTGATTTACTTGAATGTGTTGCTATTGCCACACTCACAATAATTGCAACAGGAATCATGGCCAATAAAATGGTCAATAAAATATGCTTGAAACTTACCCTGCCAATAAACATAAGCAATAAGGAAGTAGCACCAGTCAATAATGCATTTGATAAGTTTGCTGGCATGATTAAAGCGCAAATAATGAATACAGGAGTGATAATAGGTAAAAATCCTTTCTTAAAATCCTTAATTACTTCCTGCTTTTTACTTAAAACCTTTGATATATACATAAACAAAGCAAGCTTTGCTACATCACTACTTTGTATGGTTAAATTAATAATAGGTAATTTAATCCACCTACTTCCTTCATTAATTTTTGCACCAAAAAATAATGTATAAATTAAAAGCGGGATTGACAATATGAAAAGTATGGTCGCAATTCTTGAAAATACTGTATAATTAATACGATGTAACCCAAAAATGACCAACAATCCCACTAAAGTGAAAATTACTTGCTTAAATAAATAAACGCTTGTGTTGCCACGGTACATTTTATATGCCAAAGAACCTGTTGCACTATACACGACCAGTATAGATATCAATGATAATACAATGACTAACCCCCATATGTATTTATCGCCCCTTGTCCTTTGGTCCAAATGCTCCTTCATCCCCCCAATTGAAGGCATTTGTGAAAATAATTTGTCTGTGGTCTCGTTGAACATGCTTATAATTCTTTAACTGACGCTTTAAATTGAATACCTCTATCCTCATAGTTTTTAAATAAGTCAAAACTTGCACATGCTGGACTTAACAAAACAACATCTCCTTTTTCAGCTAATTTAAAAGCTGCGGTCACTGCTTTTTTTGCAGAATCTGCTTCCACAATTGAAGCCACCTTATCTCCAAAAAAATCAATGATCTTTTTGTTGTCTGTACCCATGCAAATAATCGCTTTTACTTTTTCTTTCACTAATTCAGCGATTAATTCATAGTCGTTCCCTTTATCAACACCGCCTAAAATTAGCACAGTGGATTTTTGCATGCTCTCCAATGCATACCAGGTACTGTTTACATTGGTTGCCTTGCTGTCATTTACAAAGTCAACACCACGAACAGTTGCCACAAATTCCATACGGTGTTCAAGGCTATGAAAATTACTTACGGCTTCGCGGATTTTTTCTTTGCGAATTCCCAAAGTAGTTGCAGCAATGCTTGCTGCCATTGTATTATAAGCATTATGCTTGCCTTTTAATGCAAAATCATAAATACTCATCGACACGCGTTCTTCTTGGATTTTTAACATCATTTGGTCGTTTTTGATGTAGCCTCCTTTTTTTACTTCTTGTTTCATAGAAAATGGTAATGGGTTAGTATTAGTAGTTAGTAGTGCTAAATGTTTAACAATGACTTCGTCGTCAATGCAGTAAATAAAATAATCCTGTGCAGTTTGATTTTCAATAATTCGAAACTTACTTTTAATGTAGTTTTCAAATTTGTAATCATACCTATCTAAATGATCCTCTGTGATATTTAATAAAATAGCGATATCAGGTTTGAAATGTATGATATCGTCTAATTGAAATGAGCTTACTTCAATAATGTATAAGGACTTTGGTGCAATAGCAATTTGTCTTGCAAATGAAAATCCAATATTACCTACCATTGCTACATCATCGTTGACTAATTGACAAATATGATATAATAATGAAGTGGCCGTGCTCTTTCCATTGCTACCAGTGATGGCTGCAATTTTACTAAAGCCTTTATAGCGATACCCAAATTCTATTTCACTAATCACAGGAATACCTTTGGCTCTGATTGCCTTCACTAGCTCATTTTTTTCAGGGATGCCTGGACTTTTCATCACCTCGTCCGCATTTAAAATTTGTTCAACGCTGTGTTTGCCAGACTCAAAAGCAATACCATTGTCTTCCAATTCTTTTTGGAAATTAGCTTTAATGGTGCTTCCATCAGATACAAACACTTCATAGCCTTTTTGTTTGGCTAATAAAGCTGAACCTATTCCGCTTTCACCTGCACCTAATATGACTAATCTTTTAGACAATGTATTATCTTGTTTTTAATGTTAAGATGGAAGCAATTACTAATAAAATGGTGATGATCCAAAAACGAACTGCAATCTTGCTTTCATGAAATCCCTTCTTCTGATAATGATGATGCAGTGGGCTCATTAAAAATACCCTTCGCCCTTCTCCAAACTTCTTCTTCGTGTATTTGAAATAGCTTACTTGAATAATGACACTTAAGTTTTCAATTAAAAACACACCACAAAAAATGGGGATCAATAATTCTTTTCTAACAATAATAGCTAATGATGCAATAATGCCGCCTAATGCCAAACTTCCAGTATCTCCCATGAAAACCTGGGCGGGATAAGCATTGTACCATAAAAATCCAATACAAGCACCTACAAATGCGCCAACAAATATGGACAACTCTCCTAAATTGGGTATGTACATTACATTTAGATAGTCGGCGAAAACATAGTTACCACTTACATATATAAATACCCCTAATGCAGCACCTATAATCGCACTTACCCCTGCAGCTAACCCGTCAAGCCCATCGGTTAGATTGGCACCATTAGAAACCGCAGTGATAATAAATGTGACAATTAATATATAAATAATCCATGTATATTTTTCAGCACCTGGCCCTATCCAACTCACCAATCTGCTATAATTAAATTCATGATTTTTAACAAATGGAATAGTCGTAATGGGCGTTTTAACTTTTACAAATCTTCTTTCCTCTCCATTAATTTTTCTAACAATAACATCAGCACCTTTTGCCACCTTCTCTCCTTTTGCTAAACTTTCGGAAACATTGGTTGAAACAATTTCTCTTTCCACCGTCACTGCATTGCTAAAGTATAGTGTTACCCCGATAATGATACCCAATCCAACCTGTCCAATAATTTTTGAAATACCCGCTAATCCATCACTATTTTTCTTTTTATACGACTCCCCTTTGCTTTGAGATTCTTTTCTTGCTTTAATTTTAAAATAATCATCTAAAAAACCAATTAAGCCCAACCAAACTGTACATAAAATCATTAAACGGATATATACCTTATCCAAATTGGCAAATAACAAAGTTGGGATTAAGATGCTTAACAAAATAATGATGCCCCCCATGGTGGGTGTTCCCTTTTTTTGTTGCTCACCTACCAAACCTAATTCACGCACACTTTCACCAATTTGTTTTTTTTGTAAAAACAAAATCATTTTTTTACCATAAACAGTTGCAATGAACAAGGACAATAAAATCGCCATTGCAATTCTAAATGTCAAAAACTGGAATGCCCCTAATCCAGGTATATTGAAGGTTTTATCTAACCATGAAAATAATTGATACAGCATAGGAGGTTTATTTGGCTAAATCGTTAAATAAATTTTGTAATACTTCTTTGTCATCAAAATGTTGTTTTACGCCTTTTATATCTTGGTATTTCTCATGCCCTTTCCCCGCAATTAAAATAATATCCCCAGGTTTTGAAAAACTTACCGCCGCCTTTATTGCTTCTTTACGATCCACGATATTGATATACTTTCTTTTTGCTGCACTACTCAAGCCCTGCTCCATATCCTTGATAATTTCATTAGGATCCTCCGAACGGGGATTGTCACTTGTGAAAAATACTTTTGTACTTAAATCACAAGCCACTTGTGCCATAATTGGACGCTTCGTTTTATCTCTATCTCCCCCACATCCAACCACCGTAATGACATCTTCTCCACCCTTTCTTAATTTTGCAATCGTAGTTAATACATTTTCTAATGCATCAGGTGTATGCGCATAATCAACAATTCCAATACGCTGATCAAGTCCGATGATATAATCAAATCTGCCTTCCGCACCCGTTAAGGCACTTAGTATGGTTAACACCTCCTCCGACGTTTCACCCAGCTGAATAGCAACGCCATACACCGCTAAAAAATTATAGGCATTAAAAATGCCAATCAATCTGCAATGCACTTCAATTTCATTCACCAACAATACCAATCCATGCAATTGATTTTCTAATATTTTTCCTTTATACGTTGCAGGCGCATGTAATGCGTAGGTCAACTTATTCGCCTTTGTATCTGCTAACATTTGAGCACCATTTTTATCATCCAAATTGGTAACTGCAAATGCTGCATTTGGCAAATGATCAAAGAATGCTTTTTTAGCATCGAAATAAGCCTCGAAAGTTTTATGATAGTCTAAATGATCATGTGTAATATTGGTAAATACCCCGCCAGTAAAATTCAATCCCGTAATGCGATGCTGATGAATAGCATGACTGCTCACTTCCATAAATACATGCGTGCACCCCGCTTGCACCATTTTATCCAACAAGGCATTTAATTGAATTGCATCAGGTGTGGTATGTGTCGCTGGAACAATAGTATCTGCTATATGATTTTCAACAGTGCTTATTAAACCACAGGTATATCCTAAACCTTTAAATAATTTAAACAATAAAGTTGCTACGGTTGTTTTTCCATTGGTGCCCGTAATGCCCACTAATTTTATTTTGTTAGATGGCTCATTATAAAACTGATGTGCCATGATGGCAACTGCGACACTTGTGTTTTCAACTACCAAGTAGGTAACCCCAGGAACGGTTGACCCAGGTAATTGTTCGCAAACAATAACAGTAGCACCTTTTTCAATGGCAGTGTCAATAAAATGATGCCCATCTACTTGTACACCGCTAATCGCAACAAATACAGATGAAGGTGTCGCCTTTCTTGAATCAATCTGAATATCATTGACTAATTGCTTCGTTGAACCAACAACTTCACGAAGTGCAACTCCAAATAATATAGATTGTAATTCTTTCATTAATTTAATTCAATTTGAATTTGTTGTCCTTTTGAAATATAAGCGCCTTGTGCAATACTTTGTTTAACTACTTTTCCTTTCCCAATACAGCTTACTAATAAGCCTCTTTTTTCACATAACCACAATGCATCTTGTAATTTTAATCCACTGATATCTGGCATGGTAGTGTCTGAAACTATTTGTTGTCTACCAATTACATTAACTCCGATACCATTTACTTTCACCCAATCAGCAGAAGCATTGGTGGAATCCTTATAAGGAATCGCTAAGGTGGTCGCAATTTTTTGTAAGGATATTTTAGAAATTGAATAATTAAATAGCGAACTGTCTTTCACATTAATTGTAGGAAGTGTATTTAATTTATTTTGAATGTAGGTTGAATACAATCGATCTGAAATTTCTTTCCAAACCGGACCTGCAACCGAAGCACCATAATAATTAGCAGCATGTGCCTTATTTTTAATAATCACTACAATAGTATATTGTGGATTATCAGCAGGAAAATAGCCTGCAAAGGAAGACTGGAAAATGCCTTCGCCATAACCCTTATTTCCATTGGCAACTTTAGCCGTACCTGTTTTACCAGCCACTTTATATAAACTATTTGCAAATAATTTTTTTCCAGTACCATTGATACAAACTCCTTCTAAGGCAATACGTAAATCTCTAATGGTGCTTGGCTTGCACAATTGTGCATTATATACCTTTGGTGAAAATGATTTTAAAATACGCCCCTCTTCTTGTATTGCATTCACCAAATAAGGCTTCATCATCACTCCATTATTTGCTATAGCATTATATAAATTCAAAGTTTGAATTGGGGCTATTTCAATATTATAACCAAATGCCATCCATGGTAAAGTGGTTGGACCCCAAATTTTATTACCTGGTTTTACAAGTCTTGGTTGCTTCTCCCCCACTAAATCAATACCAGAAGTGGAGTCTAATCGCAATTTTGTTAAATGCTTAAAATACACTTCCACATTATTGTTATAGCTAGCCATGGCAATTTTAGCCATACCTACATTCGAACTCTCTTCAAACGCTTCTAATACAGATGCATCAAATTTTCCATGTTTTTCAGAATCGTATACCGTTTGCCCTGCAACTTTCCAAGTACCCCCTTCTAAGTTAACACGTGAATTCAAGGTTACTTTACCATCCTCTAATGCTGACAATAAGGTAACTAATTTAAAAGTTGAGCCAGGTTCAGTAGGCGTCATTGCATAATTCAAATCCTCTCTATAGACACCTTCACTTATTTTTCCTAGGTTAGCAATGGCTTTAATTTTTCCGGTTTTCACTTCCATCACCATCGCAACACCTGTTTGCGCTTCATTTTTAATCATCATTTTCATTAACGCATTCTCAGTCACTTCCTGAATAAAAACATCAATGGTACTGACAATATCTTTTCCCGTTTCTGGCTCAATCTCAAATTGACCTTCTTCCACCGGAACAGTTACACCACCTGCGATTGCTCTAACCAACTGACGGCCATTGCGTCCATTTAATACCGTGTCATATGATTTTTCAAGTCCTACTTTATTTTCATCTCTCGCTAATCCAATGGTACGATAGCCAATGTTTTCATAAGGATTTAATCTGAAATTTTTCTCCTGCGCTATCAAACCACTCTTGTAGCGACCCAATCGGAACATCGGAAACTTTATCAGTGTTAAGTATTCGCGATAGTCAATCTTTTTTCTCAACTCATAATTTCCTTCGCTTGCTTCAAATGCTTTTGTCAATTCATTTTTATACCCTTCAGCAGACCTATCCTTAAATAAACTTGCCAATGAAATAGACAATGAATCAATATTTTCTCTAAATATCTTTCCGCTCTTTTCGTGTAATGGTTCCACTCTAAAGTCAATATAAATATCAAACCTAGGCATATTGGTACTTAACATTTGCCCATCCTCACTGTAAATAGTTCCCCTTGCGGCTGGGAGCTCCACAATTCTTTGGTGTAAACTATCACTTAAACTTCTCCAATATTTGCCTTCCACTTGTTGAATATAAAATGCCCTACCTAAAATAGTGATGCAAACTATAACGATTAAGATATAGCTTAAATATACCCGCCATAATATGTCGCGTTTTACATCCATTATTTTGAATCTTCTTTTAAATTATTATTGGCAGATGGAATTCTTTTTTCTAGTACCAAACGAATAGGCATTTCCTTTGCAACCACTAAACCAAAAGGGGCTACTTCATTTTCAATTTCAACTGCACGACTACGGCGCATCAACTCGGCCTTGACTGTTTTATATTCAAACTGTAATTCCTTTAACTCCTTTTGTGTGGTATTGATTTGACGAATGGTCTTATCGGTTAAATGCCCGTTCGCAATGTAGAGAATTGCTAAAAATGCCAGGAACAAAAACAATGTAATGTTCATGACTATCCATTGATAATTAAAGATGCTTTTAAAAGCAGCTTTTGGATTTGGGTTAACGGGTACGGACATACGACTTATAATCTTTCCGCAGCGCGCAATTTTGCGCTTCTGCTTCGATTGTTTTCTTTCATCTCTTTCTCAGAAGCCACTACAGGTTTTTTTGTAATGATCTTCCAAAATTTTTCCCTTTCTACGGATAAGAAAGGATTCGCCTCATTTTCTTCCTCAGGTGCCACTCTAAATGCATTTTTCACCATCCTGTCTTCGATCGAATGAAAGGTGATCACCACTGCATTTCCTCCTGGTTTTACTACCTCTTTTATTTGCGCTAACAAATCTTTAAGCGCGTCCATCTCTTCGTTTACTTCTATTCTAATCGCTTGAAAAACCTGTGCCCAATATTTATTTGGATTCCCTTTTACTACCGGTGCAATCAACAACTTGAAATCGGCAACGGTATTTAGTTTTATATGCGTTCTGTTGGTAACAATATGCTTGGCCAATGTTTTTGAATTGGACACTTCCCCATATTGTTCAAACATTTTATGTAATGCAGATTCATCATAGCTTTCAATTACTTGCTTTGCGGTTTTTAGCTGGCGTTGATCCATGCGCATATCAAATGGCCCATCAAACCTTGTTGAAAAACCCCTAGTCCCTTCATCAAATTGATGGCTACTCACACCTAAATCAGCTAAGACGCCATCTACCTGATCAATTTTATTTAAGCGTAAAAACCGCTGTAGGTATCTGAAATTCTCAGGAATGAAAACAATGCGTTTGTCGTTGGGTAAATTATTTTTAGCATCCGCATCTTGATCAAAGGCAACGAGCTTTCCCGTAGGACCCAATTTTGATAAAATACCTCTGCTATGCCCTCCCCCGCCAAAAGTTGCATCTACATAAACCCCATTTGGTTTGATGTTCAGATACGCCATTGTTTCATTAAATAAAACAGGAACATGATAATCAGCCGAAAAAGCAACTTGTTCCGATGCAACTATATCATTGTTTTGATTTTGCATCATTGTTACTTAATCTTGTTTTTTAATTCCTGCCATTACTTCCTGCGCTAGATTACTAAATTCATCTGCAGAAAAATCTTCAAAGAGCTGTTTGTATTTGCT
>Ga0209107_10001582_pt1 | contig 12763 bp, 9 predicted proteins | sample LakErihyJuly2011_2_FD_187460 | JGI IMG/M metagenome (GOLD analysis project Ga0209107, IMG submission 187460) | Freshwater microbial communities from dead zone in Lake Erie, Canada - CCB hypolimnion July 2011 (SPAdes) (version 2) | ecosystem: Environmental > Aquatic > Freshwater > Lentic >... | reverse complement strand
GGTAGTACCTGAGACACTTGTACTAGTACCTGTTATAACTCCACCAACAACACTAGCTGCTGTCACAGCACCTGTCACTGACACTACACTACCCACGTGACTTGCACCTGTAACTGTACCACTGACACTTAAACTTGAACCTGTAATAACTCCGCCTACAACTGATGCACCTGTTACAGCACCTGTCACTGACACTACACTACCCACGTGACTTGCACCTGTAACTGTACCACTGACACTTACACTTGAACCTGTAATAACTCCACCAACTACGGACGCAGCAGTGGTAGTACCAGAGACACTTGTACTAGTACCTGTTATAACTCCACCAACAACACTAGCTGCTGTGACAGCACCAGTGACACTGACTAATCCTGTAACAAAGGCTCCAGTTGTACTGAACACAGCCACGTTGCTGGTTCCGCCTACTGTGATGTTGGCATTACCACTGGGTGTTTGAATATCAAAGCTGGTTGTACCGTTCTGTACACGATCGCCCAGGATGTTGCCGGACAATGTGGCATTACCCGACACACTCAGGTCACCTGTAATTGCTACCAGTCCTGCGCTGATAGTTTGTACGGTAACACCTGCTATGTTGGCACGGATATTTCCGCCAGATGCAACAACTGCTACGCTTGAAGTGCCGCTGGCAATCTGTGTTGTATCCACACTTGATGCAGCAATTGTTGCCGGCGTAGTTCCATCTGGTTGGAAAAATGCAATTGTGTTACCAGTTGCAGTTTTCATTATTACATTGCCCAGGTACAAAGTACTACCTGACAGATATAAATCTTTCCAACGGAGCGAATTTGATCCAAGGTCGTATGTGACGTTGGCCACCGGACTCAAGTTTCCTGTGATTTGAACATTTGCTGTACTTAATGTTTCTACCACAGCAGTTGTACCACTGTTACTGATACTGGTCACTGAAGTTGTTGTTGTAAAGATTCTGGCATCAATCACGTCGCTGACATCTGGAGCTTCTGTAAATGTCAATGTTGTGCCTGACACTGAGTATGCTGTGGTTGGTATTTGAACAATACCGTTGATGGCAACCACTGTACCTGCCGTGGTTGAAGCTGTTGACAGTGTAAACGTGGTAGCCACACCATTACCAACGAAGGAATCTGCTGTGATGACTGTAAACTCACTGGTGGCTGGAACCCAAGAATCGTTATCATAAAATTCCAACACATCTAGTGTGGTGTTGAATCGTATCATACCTGTTACTGAAGTGCCAGGACGCTGTGCTGTGTTGCCCACTGGAATCAAGATTGAGTTAGTAGTACCAATCTTGAGTGCTGCGCCGGTAGTTGGTGTTCCTGTACCAATCAGCACAGTATCGCTACCTGCATCTACTACCAACAAGTTGGCAATGGTATCACCAGACACTATCAAGTTGATATCAGCACCAGCTGAGTTAATCAAGACTTGTCCGTTGGTACCAGTGATGTTGTCGCCACTGATACGGATGTTACCTAAACTGGCTATGCCAGCGGTAGTGACGTTTCCACCAGTTACGTTTCCTGTTACTGAAACACTTGATCCTGTTATTACGCCACCAACAACACTAGCTGCTGTGGTAGTACCTGTGACACTTGTGCTTGTGCCAGTGATTACGCCACCTACAACACTAGCTGCTGTGGTAGTACCGGTGACACTTGTACTTGATCCTGTAATCACGCCACCTACAACTGAGGCTGCTGTTACAGCACCAGATACAGAGGCACTAGCACCACTTATGGCACCTGTTACACTTGTACTTGATCCTGTAATTACACCACCCACTGTGCTAGCAGCAGTCTGTGTACCTGTTACGCTTGTTGAAGTACCTGTAATAACTCCACCTACCACTGACGCTGCTGTGGTAGTTCCAGAAACACTTGTACTTGTACCTGTAATCACTCCGCCCACAGTACTGGCAGCGGTTACTGTGCCAGTGACTGATACATTAGTACCTGTGTGATTTGTTGCAGATATATTGCCAGCTGTGATATTGCCTGTGGCACTTATTGTTCCGCCGGTTGCTAAATTGCCGCCGGTGATGGTGGTGGCCGATGTAATTGTTCCAGTGGATGAAATTAATCCGCCTGTTAATAAATTACCGCCTGTGATGTTGCCACTGGCACTAAAGGACGCTGCTGTGAATGACCCAGATGTGGCAATATTGCCGCCTGTAATGTTACCAGTAGCAGAGATCAATCCACCTGTTAGGACATTGCCTCCAGTGACGTTACCTGATACACTACTACTTGTACCAGTAATAACTCCACCTACAACTGACGCTGCTGTAACGGCTCCTGTAACCGAAACACTTGAACCTGTGATCACACCACCTACTGTGCTGGCAGCAGTTTGTGTACCTGTGACACTTGAGTTAGTACCAAAGTGATTTACAGCAGTCACATTACCAGTAACACTGACACTTGAACCTGTAATTACTCCACCAACAACTGATGCTGCTGTGGTTGTACCTGACACTGAAGTTGAAGTACCTGTTATTACACCACCTGCTACTGATGCAGCGGTAACGCCGCCCGTTACTGATGTACTTGTACCGGTAATAACTCCACCTGCTACTGACGCAGCAGTAACGCCACCTGTGACGCTGGTACTAGTACCTGTTATTACGCCACCCACTGTGCTTGCTGCGGTCTGAGTACCTGTGACACTGGTGTTTGTACCAAAGAAATTTGTACCAGACACGTTGCCAGTGACACTGACACTAGATCCTGTTATTACGCCACCAACAACCGAGGCTGCTGTGGTTGTACCGGTGACACTTGTACTTGAACCTGTTATTACGCCACCCACTGTTGATGCTGCTGTTACTGCGCCAGTGACACTCAGGCTGGTACCTGTGGCAGCTCCGATGTTAGGTGTGGTCAGTTGAGCACCAGCTTTGACTGCTATGTTGCCACTGATAAAAGCTGTGGTCACATTGTCTACCAGGGCATTGAACTGTGTGCCTATCAGACTAATACCTGCTGCTGTGTTGGCTGTAAATGCACCACCGCCTGAGAACTGTGCCCACACAATATTTGTGGTGCCCACTGTGACCGGAGCATTGGTTGTACATACATATCCAGAATCAGCGTTGATTGTGCCGGCTTCTACAAAGGTAAAGGCTCCTGGAATTTCTCCACTGGGCGATCCGTTGTCAAAGTCTGTGGATCTTGTCAGTACAAAGGCAGCAGCTCCGCTGCCAGCTACTGTTACAACGTATATACCGTTGTAGGGTTGATTGCCTGCTGTTTCGTTTTTAATCAACACACGCTCGCCTACTGTGGGTGCGTTGCTGTCTATACTGAGTGCTCCATTAGCATTGGCAGTGATTGTTGCTCCAACTCCGCTTGCACCGTTGTTGTAGGTGTATGCCGGTAAGGCAGTGGTAGTTGCATATACTACACTGGCCTTGATATCAAGACCTTGAGCCACTTCGTCAACATAGGCCTTGGTGGCAGCATCTGCGTCTGCCACTGGTGTGCCAAGATTATTAATAAATCTGCTGCCTAGATCCACGTTGCCAGTCAAGCTGAATGCAGCAGATGTACCAGAGATTGTTATGGTTGTTCCAACTAGACTATTGGTATTGACCGCGCCGCCATTGACGTTTCCCGAAGTGCTGATCTGTCCAGATCCAGCCAATATGTTTCCGCCAGTGACGTTGCCCGAAGCACTAACGCTTGTACCTGTTATAACTCCACCCACTGTTGAAGCGGCTGTTTGTGTACCGGTAACTGAGCTACTTGATCCTGTAATCACACCGCCAACTGTACTGGCAGCAGTCTGTGCACCTGTAACTGAACTACTTGATCCGGTTATTACACCACCGACTGTGCTAGCAGCAGTCTGTGTTCCTGTAACACTTGAATTTGTACCAAAGTGATTTACAGCAGTCACATTACCAGTGACACTGACACTTGAACCTGTAATCACGCCACCTACTGTGCTGGCGGCTGTTTGTGTTCCTGTGACACTTGAGTTAGTACCAAAGTGATTTACAGCAGTCACATTACCAGTGACACTGACACTTGAACCTGTAATCACGCCACCTACAACACTTGCTGCTGTGGTAGTTCCTGAGACACTTGTTGAAGTACCTGTTATGACTCCACCCACTACTGACGCTGCTGTGGTAGTACCTGAAACACTTGTTGATGTGCCTGTAATTACGCCACCAACTACTGATGCTGCTGTGGTAGTACCTGAAACACTTGTTGAAGTTCCTGTTATGACTCCACCCACCACTGATGCAGCAGTAGTAGTTCCAGAAACACTTGTTGAAGTTCCTGTTATGACTCCACCCACAACTGACGCTGCTGTGGTAGTACCTGTTACACTTGTGTTTGTACCAAAATGGTTTACACCGGTTATGTTGCCGGTAGCACTCACCGAACCAGTAACATTAACACTAGTAGGTGTGAACACAACTACGTTGCTGGTACCAGAGATGTTGACAACAGCATTGCCGTTGGCAGTAGAAATTTTAATATTGCTGTTACCGCTAGAAATTTGTGTGGCGTCAATACCAGTAAGTTGACTGCCGTTACCAATAAAATAGTTACCGCTGACATTACCAGTAGCAGAAACTACACCACCTGTTAGGACATTGCCACCAGTGACGTTACCTGACACACTTGTACTTGTACCTGTGATTACACCACCAACAGTACTAGCTGCTGTCTGTGCGCCTGTAACACTAACACTTGATCCTGTTATCACGCCACCAACAGTACTAGCTGCTGTCTGTGCGCCTGTAACACTTGTACTAGTACCGGTAATAACTCCACCTGCTACTGACGCTGCTGTTACGCCGCCTGTTACTGATGTACTACTACCTGTTATTACACCACCCACTGTACTAGCAGCTGACTGTGTACCTGTGACTGATGTACTTGATCCTGTTATTACACCACCAACTGTTGAAGCAGCAGAAACAATTCCACCTGTGGTAACATTACCACCAGTTACATTACCAGTGGCTGATACCAGACCGGCTGTGCGTAGGTTGCCGCCTTGAATGTTGCCAGTGACTGAAACGTTGCCTACAATGTTGCCACTGAAGGTAACGTTGCCGCTGATATCAAGATTTGCTGCTGTGATAGTGTCTGCACGAAGGCTAGCATAACTGGCAATTGCAACTACAGTATTGGTAACAGCATCGTTGGTAAAAACAGTGGCAAATTGGCCAGCACTTTCGTCCCAGATAAACGCTATATTTTGCGATGAACCACGTTCGCCAATGAAACCAATGTCCAGGGTAGGAGCGCCAGTTTGGTCTTTGGCCAGTAAAATTAGGGGATCTTCAATTACCAAGTTAATGGTATCAATTGCAGTAACGTTACCTTGAACAGTAAGGTTACCTGCCACAGTCAGATCTGAACCGTATGTGAGACTATTTGCTATTTTCTGCGAAGTGATCGAATAATTCTGCAGTTTTGCAGCAGCATTGACACCGTAGTATACGTTTCCTTCAATTGAATCTGTTATTTGATTGTTATTAATTCTGGTAATAGACATTAGGTTCTCCGATCCACGGGGTATTTACCAAAACGGTAGATAATATATTTTGGGGCTATTTTACAAGAATCTAACGTCTACAGTGTCTGTAGTTAGGGGTGCTTCCACAAATGACAGCACATTTCCGGTCACTGTATAAGCCAAAGTTGGCGTTTGAACCACACCGTTTGTGATTACCAAGACCGCAGCAGCAGTGGTTGATCGATTTAGAGCGTAAGTTAGACTGCTTCCGTCAGGTATAATCAATTGGGAACTAATATCACTGGCTACCAAGTCCCATTGTGAGCCATCGTAAACTTCTATTCTTTCAGATTGTGTATTGTATCTGATGGTGCCCGTTGATGCCGGACTGGGTCTTTGTGCGTTGTTGCCCACTGGGATAACTAAACCACTCACAGTGTTTATAATCACTGTGCTGTTGGCAGTGGGCAATAAAGTGATGTTGCCCGGCGACACCGAAGTGGATATTGTGGTATTGCTAAAAGTAAAGTTACCAATGTTGCTGTTGGCTGACAAACTATCTACGTAAATTTTAGTAGCAGCATCATAATTGGCCACTGGACTTGATAGATTGTTGATATTGACATTACCAGCATTGATATTGGCGCCTGCTGTAATTACTACATTTCCCACGCGAAGACTGCCGGCAACTTGAAAATCGCTAGTAGGAGAACTGGTTTTTATACCAACACGATTGTTTATTACATCAAAATAAATCAGATTGCCCTGAATGCTGAGATTTGAGCCTCGCTGCAAGTTGTCTTGTAGTATGTTTCCTGATATGCGATTGATTGCCATTGTGTATCCCTTGGCGTTAAGTTGCGCTGTGAATTACACTGATAGGTTCGCCTTGCGGCGGCACTGATGTAAAAGTGATGTCAAAACCGCCGTTGACTGTGTATGCTGTGGTGGAATCTTGATAGATTGAACCCACAAACACAATGACCTGACTGGCAGTGGCTTCTTGTTCGCTCATTGTGAACACAGTGGTTGAACCGTCGCCTGTGAAAGAATCTACTACGTAATTTACATTGCCCCCTGCTGACACACTGATGAATTGTACACCGTTGAAATATTCAATAAAACCTGTTTCTGTATTAAATCGCATGAGTCCAAAAGCAGGATTAGCCGGACGATTGGCCGACGTACCTGTTGGCAGGCGCACACCAGATGAGCCTGATGGTATTATGCGATTTTTTACAAAGTATCCCATTAGATTGAAGTGTAACTGACCACTGTGGTTATGGCATTGTTGACATTGGCATTGACTCTAACAGTATCGCCTGTGTCCAGCAACAGTTTTTCGCCACCGGCATACAGTTGGTATGTGTCCAAGGCAGTGAGTTCAATACTGGCCAGAATAATATTGGCATTAGCAGCACTGCTACCACTGGGCACCACATACACGTTTGCTGTAACATTACCAGCGGTGTAGTTACACAAGCTCATAAAAGTAATGGCCGTTGAGCCAGAGCTGACATAAACGTTTGATGCTGCGGTGGTTACGTTACCTACGGTTATTGACATTTGTATTCCTTAAAATATAATAGCAAAGACAATGGCCTTGCTCTTGCTGACTAATTCGTCTTGAACAGTTGTACTTTTGACATAAAGTCCAGTACCGCCTGACCCTTCGGCATTGTGAAACACAGCCACTGAGTTGGCCACTGCGGTAGGAGCAGTTGCTATGTTACCAAACACCTGATGACCTTGCAGGGTCACACGAGCATTGGCTACGTCAAACAAGTAGTTGACGTTGCCGCCAAAAGTACCTGCTGAATTAAACTGTATGTTGGTGTTGGCACCACCAGGCGGAGTAGATCCTGTTCCTGTGACAATGTTTGCAAACGTGGAATTGTCAGTGGATATCTGCCATGCGCCCGCAGTTACATTGTAACGCAGTGATGCATAAACGTCTGGACTTGAGGTCTGCTGTGCCAAGATTCCCACATTGGAATAGGTACCTGCATTGTTGGCAGCCAGAGTAATAAAGGGATCTGTGATTTCCAGTTCTGTGGTATCAATATAGGTGATATTGCCTTGCACGTCCAGGTTACCAAACACCTTAACAGTGTGGGTGGTGATTTCAACATTGTCATCACTGTTGACAGTTTCAATGTAGTAGGTACCGTCAACTCGTTTATGGGTAGCCATGGCTATAGATCCTTTGTTGTATTTATTCGAGCTGCAAAGTCTGCTATCGGCATGTGTGTGAGATTAGACAAGCCCTGCAAATCTTTAATATCTGCAGTGGTATCGCCTGCAACACGCACAAACTGCACCTGGGGAAAATCACGTACAACTGTGGTCAATTGACGAATCCAGTTGCCCACAAAGGTTGGATTGGCATCTGCGGCCTTGTAAAAATCAGTTCCTGCGTACACATTGTTGAAGCGACCCACTACTGTAGGGCCCATGTCAAAGCCCAAGAGATAAACTCTGCTGTTTAGGTCGCTACAGGCAATACTGACAGCAATGGGACCAGAGCTGAATCCGCGGTACTTTTGCGGCACCATTTGTGCGCCGCTGTTGGGCATGGGCGAACGTGTGTAGAACCTGTTGCGGGCACTGTAACCAGATGTCTGTATTGCAGCACTGATGGGACGATCAGTGGCTACCAAAACTGTGGGGGCATGAGTACGATACAGGCCATTACAGCCGTAGACCATGCCGGCCAGCAGCAGTTGGTCCACATCAATGCTGTTGCGGCTAACACCGTTTCCCAGTACAAAAGCAGTCATAAAAAATCCTCCCAGTATGTAGCTGGGAGGATTTGGTGGCTAATAAAATTAGCTGGTGTAGTTTTCTACAATTACCAGATTCAACAGATTCTGTTGAGTGGCAGTGTTGGCTTGTCCAGTTGTGCCAGACTTGATCACAGTGCCTTCGTCTGTGAAGAAGTTCACAGCATATCTCACATCACTGTAGTCCAGAGCAAACTTGTTGGTCAACTTGGCAATCAGCACTTCACTGGAATCATCGGCACTGTAGCTGATGTTCATGTTGCCTTCTGTCAAGGCAGCTGCTGCTTCGTTGGCCAGAACACACACGCCTTGCTCACCAGAACTGGCACCTTCAACCAGGTACTTTGTAGAACCTTTTTGACGGATAATAAAACCATCTTCTTCGCTTTGACCTGTGATAAACACACGGCATTTGACCACAGGATATGCAGCTGTAGCAACACCGCCGCCGTTGCCTACACCACCCACAACACCTTCATACTGTGCAGCGTCGAATGTGGCAGGGAACACCGGATTGGTCAAGGCATTCCATGCATTGAAACCAATGTCTTTGGTTGTGGATTTTTTGATTTTTAGAGGACGACCCATTTTTTTTCCTTTGAAAGTTAGGCGTTCTAGGCCTACGCGGTGGGAGCCGCATAAAACACACCCTTGTGTGTTGTATGGATGTATTTATGAAAATAAATTGGTATCTAATACACGCAGTAAATATTGACATGGACACAGAACACTTGATAGCACAGGGCAACACACACAGAGAACAGCATCAGCCGGACCTGGCCTTGGCCTGTTATGCACAGGCCTTTGTACAGGATCCAGAACACACAGGTGCATTCAACAACTACGGCAATGTCATAAGAGAAATGGGCCGACCAGATCGTGCTCAACCGTTTTTGGAACATGCTGTGAGACTGGATCCTGCTAGCGAAACTGCTAGATTTAATCTGGCAGTGTGCTATCTGCTGCAGGGCAACTATCAACAGGGCTGGCCTGCCTATGAAGATCGCTGGAATTATCAACATCTCAAAGGCACTCTGCCCAACTTTTCTCAACCCAGGTGGACAGGACAAGAGCTGGCAAATAAAACTATTCTAGTGATAGGTGAGCAGGGTCTGGGCGATACCATACAGTTTGTGCGATTTTGCACTGACCTGGTTCGCAAGGGTGCTCAAGTGGTCTTGGTAGTAGATGCAGGACTGGTCAGCCTGTTTGGATCGTCGCCTGGCCTGCAGATCCTGGCATTCAATCAAGAACTGCCCAACTTTGACTACTGGATTCCCATAATGAGCTTGCCTGGACTGTTGGGCATCACTGTAGAAACCTTGAAGTCACCGCTGAACTATCTCACAATCAATTCAGCAGCCTTGCCTGCCTGGCAACAGCGTCTGGGTCCGCGGCGACGCTTGCGAGTGGGTGTGAGCTGGAGTGGCAGAAAAGACACCTGGATACATCAGCACAAATCAGTGCCGTTTGGTCAGATTGTCAACATGATACAGGCCTGTCCCCAATATCAATGGGTAAATCTGCAGATTGACTGTGATGCAGCAGAATCACAAGTGCTGGAGAATCTGGGAGTGGGTACCTATCCTGGCACTATTTCCTGCATGGCTGATTCAGCTGCCTTGATCTCATGCCTGGACGTGGTCATCAGTGTTGACACAGCTGTGAGTCACTTGGCAGCAGCTCTGGGTAGACCCACCTGGATCCTGCTGAATCAATACGGACAAGACTGGCGTTGGCTATTGAATCGCGCAGATACGCCATGGTACCCCACTGCAAGACTGTTCAGGCAGCCCACAATGGGCAACTGGGGACCTGCAATCACACAGATCATACGGCACCTGGATCTGTTCAAAATTTAAGCAGCAGTCTGCCAGCTTTGACTGTAGCTGTAGGCCCAGACTGGACGAGTGATGGTATTGCTTTGAAATTCTCTATTGCTGTTGGTGCTGGCAGCAGACTCTGTGACCTGGCACTCAAATACATGATCTGTAAAGGTGTCTTGTGCTCCACCTGTTACCCCTGATCCTTGTATGATGTAAGTTGCTGTGGGACTAGTATAACTCAACAGACTGGGATTCATTGATCGATCACCAAGATCTGTTACAGTGGTTCCTATGTAGGTAATATTAAAACTGTTGTAGCTGTTTGAGTTTTGCTGGCGAATCACTGTCCAAGCACCTGTGATCACAATCCTGCATAGTTCTGGTCCGTAGGTCTGACCAGTGGCAGGATCTGTGTATGTGGTCAGCTCATTTCCGATCTCAGCGATGGGCCAGTTCTCTGCTGATAAGTGCAAGGTGCCACCTGATGTGGGAGCAGGATGACCCAGGCTGAGTCCAAAGGTGGCAGAATCGTTGTAGCCAGCCTGACTGTAGCGCCAGGCACCAGGATCGACAACAGTTAGGCCGTTTGATGCTGTGAGTTCAGCTGAACCAGAGTAGGGTGTGATGAATGTGGGCATGCTGTATTTATAGAGATGAAAAAGCCCCTGGCGGGGCTTTTTCTTATTGCTGACTTACAAACTGATTGAGTTTTTCAGCTTGTGCTACAATATCATCTGTACTGGGAAAATCTGGCATAATAGGATATTGCAATGCCAGTTGTTCTTCAGTAGGACCTGACATTCCAACAAAGACTTCTCGCTTGGACTGAAATTCTTCGTATAGATTTTGTCGTTTTTGGAATACTGGTTCGTACAGTGAATCTTTGGCCAGTTTTAAGAGTTCGAGACGAATCTCGTAAGGTGTTTTGCTCATAGTTTTCTCCTTGTGTGAATGTGTGTGTTAAAACACGAGCATGTTTACTTATACAAAAGCCCCTGGCGGGGCTTTTTTTGTTAGCGTGAAAAACGTTTAATATCTGCTCTGAGTTGTTCGATAGGATCGATACTTTCTGCTACCTCTCCTTTGCGAATGTCTTGAGCTTTTTGTGCTCGTTGATCGCCCTTGGCTGAAAGTGCTCGAAATTGTGCAGGTGGAGCAAGGCCACCGCCGGCCACAGCTTGACTATTTGAACGCCGTGCCAAACGATCATAGTTTGCGGCACGAACTGTATTTTTAATATTATCAATTACACCTTCGTCTGTTTTGCTTTCAGCATCTTCTTTGTACAACCATTCAGGAGGAGGAGTTTTTGTTACATAATGACTGACTATGTCATGGCCTTGCATAACAACTACCTTGTACTCGCCCTTGGCATTGGGACCTGTTACGCTTTGAATACGTTTTTGGAAATCATTTGTATCTTTGCTGGGGTCTGCTGTGTTCATACTCTTGTTTGACGAAACGTCGCTTCTTATACTAGTATTATATCCAGATGTTCCCCAGGCAGGATCAAACCTGTCAGTAGACTGAGCTTGAGCACCGCCTGCACCCAATGCCATCGCACCTGCCAAGGCAGCACCTGCTAATTTCTGTTTCAAACCTTCATCAACATCACCCGATGCTATACCTTCTGACATGCTTTTTATAGCATATTTTAATTCTGCCAATGCTTCTGCCGCTGTATCAAATCCCACAGCATCGTATGAGCCATCATACAGTTTCACATAGTAAGAACCGTTGCCTTCGCTGGCTTCTGCATCCGTACCAATTTCACCAATGGGTTTGCCTGCTCGCTTGACAACACGTATAGTGGTATCACCTCGATGTCGCATGACATCTGGTCGGCCAGCTTCTGTGACACCTGACTCTGCTAAATCACCATCATCATAATATTGTAGAGCATCCGATACACGATTAATAAGTTCTCTCTCAAGTTTTTGCATGAGACTATCTGATGCTTTGATTTTTAACTTTTTAAGAGCGTCCGAAATGTCGTCATCTATATCCCAATGAACATTATTAGATAAAAGTATTCTTTCTACTGCACTATACACTTGTTCAAACTTAGAGTCAGCAGATGGTTTTGCAACATCAGCAGCATTTTTAGTGATATTGTTCATCATGCCACCGTATGCTGCATCAGCACGTTGATCAGCTGCGGCACCCTTGTATCTAGCACCTTTGACTATGTTTCCCATCATTGAATCAAATGATGTGTCACCAGTTGCTTCTGTGACACCTTTATCATCGTAACTGCCAATCTCCATCTCGGCATGCTCCTGGGCGTCTGCCAAGGTGCGGAACCATTGTGGAGCAATTTGTCCCTTCATTTGTCCTGTGCCACGTGCTGTGTACCGTCCCTTACCGGTGTTAAAATATACATTATACTCTGCACCGCGATGTTCTAATCGGTTGGCATCACCGTGACCTGCTTCCGCCACACCCGACTTCTTGGATGTTTCCGACTGGATCAACTGAGGCAGATCAATTCGATTGCCCACCTTCTTGAGATTTCTCATGATCCAGTTACCTATGCGAGGTAGACCACTCATCAACTCTTGCAGTTCTGCAATGCCTTCCGCCATGGAAGAATGGAATCCATTGGATAATCCAGATAGCTCAAATATTGCATCTTCCAGACCGCTGGATTTCTTATTTCCGTATCCA
>Ga0209107_10001581_pt1 | contig 12763 bp, 3 predicted proteins | sample LakErihyJuly2011_2_FD_187460 | JGI IMG/M metagenome (GOLD analysis project Ga0209107, IMG submission 187460) | Freshwater microbial communities from dead zone in Lake Erie, Canada - CCB hypolimnion July 2011 (SPAdes) (version 2) | ecosystem: Environmental > Aquatic > Freshwater > Lentic >... | reverse complement strand
TTCGTCAGGAACTTACAGATCTCCATCCTCAGTTGCCGATAAGACTTTAAATGACGGGAATAGATCTTCTTTAGGTTACCAAACTGTACCAGGGGGTGGAAACGCTCCGAATAAATCGGGAGATGGTGGAGGAAATGGTGGAGGAGGCGCAGGTTGGCTCGGCGGAAACGGAGCTTATACGTATACAAATGGAGATGCGAATGGGTATGGCGGGGGCGCAGGGTCGACAAATTATAATATTACTTATTTCACCCCTGCTGCAGGATCTATATTCAATCCCCTAACATCAAGTACTAATTCAGCAGGAAGCAATTATTCTGGTTGGAATTTAACCGCGGGTCTGGGTGGAGCTTCTGATGGCGGAGACGGACTTATTATTTTAGAATCCGCCGCAACATTACGCTATGGTATCTCTTTGACCGTTCTCGAAGGAAATCAAGCTGTTTTTGTTGTAAACGATGGAGTTTCTGAATCTGGCACAAGCTATCAATGGTATTCAGGCGCACAGTCTCCAGGAACCTTGATTTTTGGTGCTTCATCACCGATCTATACTATTGCTTCAACCTCATTAACTAATCAAGGAAATTATTATTGTTTAATTACAAAAGAACTTTCAGTAAAATCTAAATTTATCTCTTTATTCATTTGTAGCAAACCCAACATTGTTACCCAACCTGCTAGCTCTAGTGTAGTCAGTAACAGCACCGTTACTTTAAGTGTTGTTGCCAATGCCAACGGAATTTTAACCTATCAGTGGTATCAAGATAATTCACCTATTTCTAATGCAACTTCTGCGTCTTTAGTACTTAGTTCTGTTTCAGCTAGTGCTAGTTATTATTGTGTGGTGACCAATACGGTAAATGATATTAGTGCTTCAAAACAATCCAACTCAGCTCTCATTACAGTTACTTCATCGGGAGGCGGGGGCAAGCTGCCGGGAACCGTTTACGGACGCGTTATTTATTTTGCTTTACAAGACTATCCGGATGGAAATTTCCCTACGGGGTATTCCGTACAAGATATTGGTGGTAGCGTATGGGTATATAATGGAACTACTTTTATTCAGATTAGCTAAGGATTAATTATGTCAACTATCAACATAGGAACTCAACCCACGGATGAATCCAAATTAGAGGGGCAGAGTGTAACTCTTTCGATTGTGGCCACTCCACGAAACGATCCTGATTTTGGGGCCGACGGAATTTTGACCTATCAATGGGAAAGACGTAATAAAAGAACAGGCGAGTTTGTTCCAATCCTAGGTGCCACCGACACTTCTTTAACTATTTCTTCTTTAAGTGTTTCAGATGATAATGATTATCGATGTGTTGTTAAAAATACATATCAATCTGCCCTTCATCTAGATGAGTCTTTAGTAAGAACATCTTACGGATCGGAATCCGTTTTAGTTGATGATGAATACCATATCGGCTATAGATCTTTTACTCTAAGAACCGAGCCCAGCGACATTTATACAATATATCCGCAATCTGAATCGATTGACATTAGTGATATTACAGCGGGTCAAATTGCTAACTTAAAAATTACAGAGTCTGGTGATGGGTATACACCGGGAACCTATACAGGAGTATCTTTAACAGGCGGATCTGGATCTGGAGCCACTGCAGATATCGTAGTTGCAGACATAAAAATTAGAACTCTTTTAAAATCTCAAGGATCTGACTACCCAGAACTAGATCCGCCTGATGGTTTTTATCCTGATACGCCTTTAATGAATGACAAGGTAGCTTCTGGATCTGGCGCTAGAGCTGACCTTTTGATTACTGAGGGCAAATTAAGAAAAGTTATGATTACAAGCAGTGGCAGTTCATATGCCTTAAACGACCTTTTATTATTAGAAAGACCCATTGAATCGATCACACAAGCTAATCCTGCTGTTTTAACCTGTGAAAATCATGGCCTAACTACTGGAGATACGGTAACGATATCTAGAGTCGGAGGAATGACCGCTATAAATGATCAATCGGTAACGATAACGGTTTTGACTTCCGATACATTTGAACTAGTTGACGTAGATAGTACAGGGTATGATGCCGCAACTGATAATACCGGGTATGTATCGGTGATAGGAGCTACCGGCAATAATGCTGAGCTAGAAATTGTATCTTTAGCAAAATCAGGCGTTCAATCAATAACTAGTGTTGACGTAGGAGAAAATTATACTATAGGCGACATCTTATCTGCTGCTAGCGGAGATATAGGTGGAGGATCTGATTTTGAAGTAGAGGTTTCTTCTATTAATACGAAAATTACCACAGCAACGGATCATAACTTATCCGTTAGTGACGTTGTTGGAATCGATAATGTTACAGGCATGACAGAAATCAATCAGTTATTTGGAACTATTATTCAAGTACCCACCTCTAGCACGATGCTTTTAAATATAAATTCTTCTGACTTTACTTCGTACACCTCTGGAGGCTATGTCCAGCCTCAAATTACCAAAACAGTTTCCTTAGGAACTGTAAATCCACTTTATATTACTTCTAACCCAAGTTAAAGAATCTATGATACATTTATTCGACATTGAAAAAGAAGCCCGTGTTTCAGCAATTAAGGAATCCATCAATGATGGGTTACTAAACCTCGGCTCGGTTGAGATTGCTTTAGAGCAAACCACGAGTGTTGGATTTCAATCTTACTACTTAGATCAATACTCTTTAAGAGATAAAAACAATCACAACGTAGATAATTCAGATTCTTTTTTATTAAATGATACCTTTGATAGAAAATCATTTACAACTTTATCCATACAAGACGGATTTTTTCAAGAAAACTTGCCTTCTACTGTTCTTCCAAATAATAAATTACTTGCCCTAGGAAATTCTAATTTACAAACCGAAATCGATACTGAGGGCCCAGAATTATTTCAATATAAGAATATTGTATCTATTACACCCGGGACTACAACAGGCATAGAGTCTACGAGTCACGGTTTAATAGCCGGAGATATTTTATTTATTCAAGAAGTTTTGGGAATGATTGAAATTAACAATCAATTTGCTGTGGTACTTTCGGTCGATGATGCAAATAATATAACGGTCAATATTGATTCTTCAGCTTTTACTAGTTACACGAGTGGGGGAACTTTGAGAGTTCCGGTTCACCCTATTTCTAATATAGGATTAGGAGTTACCACTCAGGTAACAACACAACGAAACCATGATTTAGCAGTCAATGATTATGTTGTATTTTATGGGGTTTCGGGTTGTAAACAAATAAACGGTCTTCGTGCAGAAGTTATCAGCACCCCCTCATCTAATGTATTTGTAGTGGCCCTAGATTCTTCTGAATTTTCACCTTATAAGATACAACTCGTTTCAATGGTAGATTCATCCTTTAACTCCTATAGTGTTTATTATGGCGGTTACGTTTCTAAAATGCCCAGTGAAAAATATAGTGCTTGGGCTGATAGACTATCTAGTCGTTATGTTTACGACTCAGAAGACGCAAAAATCATAACTCACACAGAAGATTATTCAAGTCCAACTAATGAATCTTTTTGGCGCCTTGTTTCTAAATCAGAAAAAAAGTTTGCAATGAAATTTTACGAATTTTTTTCTGGCTTGGATCGTTCTGGGGGAACGCCCCACAGACTTGATTATGAAGAGTTTGATTATAATTTGACTACGCCGAAAGCTTTTGACGACCTTAAAAATAGAGTAGATGAGGATCCGGAACTTTACTCTTGGTTACAAAATAAAACGGATTCGGGTTATAAATTAATTCGTTATAACGTTCAAGACGTGTTTTATTCAGATGATAATGTATTTATTAAGTCAACCGGTATCCCTGAGTATCTTACAACTATAGACGTTTGGAAGCCTTCAGCAACTAATCAGATGTGGTCATTCGAAATACAGCGTAGTTCAACCATAAATGCAAATAAAACTTCGGTTCCTTTAGGTCCCGTAGGTGTTCTGAAAAATGGTGTTCCCCTCTATAATTTTAAAAATGGACAGTCTTTTAGGGGTTTAGGACTTTGGAACGACAATACTGTAGTATCTTTAAAACCTCTTTATGATGCTAATAATGGTATTTTGACCCCAGAAGGCGCGTATGTTCATAATCACTCTCCTATAGGCTTATACGATGCATCAGATACGGATACTCACAGTCCTTTATTAGGATATGCTTTAGACGGGTCACCCATTTATGGCCCTTACGGTTATACAGATTATTCACCTGAAGATTCTAGTATCGATATTTCAAGGGTTGTTTCTGGATATACGCTTAGAGATATAACGGAACGTAGTACTTTACCGGATGGAACTGTTTTGGATATTCCGCAATACGGGCCACCTATTCCAGCTTATAACTATGATGTTAAAGTTGCTACCACTGAAAATCTTGTTTTTACTTATTTAAATAATCAAGGAAATAATGCCACACTAACGAGTCAACGTGTTGGTTATACTGTTATCGATACCGTGACGATTGATATTGGAGATAACGTTTTAGTTAAGGATCAAATAGATCCAGCAGTAAACGGAATCTATGAAGTTATATTGGCGAGCCCCTCTTCTTATACGACTTTGAGACGAGTTCCGATTCATAACACTGAAATTATTCGATCGCTTCAAAAAGGTCAGTATAATGAAGCCGATTACGGTTATAATACTAAAAATGGAAATAAAGTTCTTGTATCTTCGGGTCGACAAAATGCAAATACTTCTTGGATATTACTTGGAGCTCAAAAAATAGGTATTACGCCTGTAACAGCAACTCAATTTGAAGCCTACCCTTCGGGTTATTTTGTGGAAGACTTTAAATACACGGGAGATGGTGAAACTACACTAGATCAATATAATGGTCGCTATTGTCGAACTCCAGAATATCCAGACGGAGTTTATGCTTATTTTATGACCATTAATGCAAACGGTACTCCAGCCTACCCTTATGCAATTGGGGAGGAGTATTATGGATATGTTTCAGACCTTGCTATAAGAAACGCAGGTCGTTCTAAAGTTTATGATAAAGTTAAAAATTACATTAATAAAACTTTGGGATTAAGAATTCAAATTTTGCAAAATGATAGATTATATGAATTGACTTCTTTAAGTCCGGAAACTTGGGAAGAGAATTTATCTAAGTCTTCCTCATTCGGTATTAGAAATAAAAATTTTTTCTATAATAAAACGATCGGTTTAGATTCGTTTGCTTCTCCAGAACTTCTAGAAGAGTTGGGCTTTGACACTACTTTAGATGAACCTCTAGAATTTGCTGGCAATGTCGAGACTATTCCCAGTAATACCTATGAAACTGAAACAATAGATGACTTAAGATCAGCCACGCGTATAGACCCGAACTTTGATTCAGAGACTGGAACCTGGTCAGATACGGGTACGGGTTATAGAACATTTGTCCTTAGTTCTTCATATGATTATGATGTAGCTCATACAAATACCTATGTTTCTAGAAGACTGGACAGCGTCGGAAGATCAAATCCTATAACCGTAGAAATGTATAGTACCATAGTAATAGACGTCCCTGCGTCGTCAATTTTTTACTCCTACTTTAACCAGACTAATTGGGGTGGTTCTATGATTCTAGACTGGGAAATTTTTACAGTTCCCTACGGTTACGGATCTGAACCTTATGGAGAAGCACCCTACGGTGGAGAATAAAATATGCCTTTAACCTATACGACTAATTTAAATCTAATAAAACCAAGCCGAGGGTACATTGACTGGGATGATGAACTCAATGATAATCTTGATATTCTCGATACGTCTATAACAACAAATTCAACAGATATTTCTGATCATACTTCTAATGTGAGTAATCCCCACAGTACAACTGCGGCTCAAGTTGGAGCTATTGCAACGGGACTGAAGGGTGCAGCCAGCGGAGTAGCTGAATTAGATGCCAACGTTTGGGTCCCCGCCGTACAGCTAGGAAATCTTCTTTGGAAAGCTCCCGTGAGAGTTGTTTCCACCACTAATGTAACGGTAGCTTCTCCTGGAGCAACGATTGACGGCGTTTCAATGGCGTCTGGAGATAGAGTTCTTCTTACAGGACAAACAACGGGAAGTCAAAATGGGGTGTACGTGTATACTGGCTCGGCATCAGCAATGACTCGAGCTACTGATGCCGATACTTCAGCAGAACTTCTTGGTTCTTACTATACAGCCAAAGAAGGAACGGGTACAAGTAAAATATGGTACAACACCAATACGAGTACCATTACGGTCGGTAGCACCACCCTTAGTTACGCTAGTATTTCAAACACTAACGCGGCCAGCGGAGACTTAACGGGAAGTTATCCAAATCCTACGATTGCTGCTAATGCGGTAACGAATGCAAAATTAGCTGTTCGTGCCGCTACTAGTAGAATCGTGGGTAGCACCAGTTCATCCACAGCCGTAGCTGATTTAACAGGAACACAAGTTACCGCAATGTTGGATAATTTTGTTGGTATCAGTGGAACAGCTACCAAAGGTTTAGTACCGGCCCCCGGAGCAATCACATCATCTTACTTTTTAGCCGCCGATGGAACCTGGTCAGTTCCCTCCGGAACCGCAGGTCTTACCAGTGCTTCCATTCCTTCGATTGAAGCAGGAACTTTTACAGCTCGCCCCGCTTCTCCCTTTAGTACAAATAGAATATATTATGGAACCGATACTTTTACGCTCTATCGTGATAGCGGTTCGGCTTGGCAAACCATTGCTCCCGCACTATCGGGAGCTGTTACAACTTCAGCTGGAAGTTTAGTTACTTCTTTATCTGACGGTGTGGTTACAAATTCTAAGATAGCTAGTATGGTCAACAATACTGTTAAAGGTAATGTTTCTGGGGGTACCGCAGCTCCAACTGATTTAAGTGTTGCACAAGTAAAAACTTTAATAGGACCCTTCTCAAGTTCTACAACGGGTTTGGTTCCTGCATCTTCGGGCGTAGGCGAAACATCTAAGTTCTTAAAAGGCGACGGATCTTGGGGAGTACCTACCGTAGGTGCAGCCACAAGCGTAGCTAATGCGGTCACATTTAATAGTGGCGGGGCAGGTGCTGTTTCAGGAACAACCTTTGATGGAAGCACTGCCGTAACGATTTCTTACAATACCCTCGGCGCTGTCAAAACGGATGGAACCGGAGCTTCAGGAACTTGGTCACTTAGCATCAGCGGTAATGCCGCAACAGCCACCCTAACTACAAATATAAGCGGTGGAACTACAGGTGATCTTCTTTATCAATCGTCTACTAATACAACAGGTAAGGTTAGTCTTGGAACTCAATATAAAGTTTTACAAGCCGGCTCCTCTGCCCCCACTTGGTCTCCTTATACACTTCCTTCAGTCAATGGAACTGCAAATTATGCTCTTGTTACTGATGGAGTAGGAGGAACCAGCTGGAGTCAAGTATCCATTACTCAGGGTATTAGCGGTTTAGGAACCAACGTAGCGACTTTCTTGGCAACCCCAACGTCTGCAAATTTAGCTGCTGCCCTAACGAATGAAACGGGTTCTGGTGCGCTTGTTTTTGCAAACACCCCCACATTAGTAACGCCTATACTGGGAATCGCTTCAGCAACTTCTATCAACAAAGTCGCATTCACGGCGCCAGCCACAAGTGCGACACTTTCACTATTTGATGGTAGTACCTTAGCAACTTCTGGAGCTTACAGCACAACTCTAACGGCAACTGGAACGACTACAGTAACGTTGCCAACCTCAGGAACTATCTACGGAACTGCTTCCGGCAGCATTACATCGTTACAATTGAAAACTTCTTTAAGCGACGAAACGGGCAGCGGTTCTGTCGTTTTTGCGGATACTGCGACTCTTTCGAGTACAACGATAAATACTGGATTGACTGTAAATGGACCTGCGGCACTTAATAAACAAGTATATTCTCCTTTTGTGGCTTTAACCGATGGCGCTACCATTTCTGTTGATGCTTCAGTGGGAAATATGTTTCGTGTAACTTTAGGCGGAAACAGGACAGTAGGTGCTCCAACCAATTCTCAGGATGGTCAAACGATTAATTTTCATATTTCTCAAGATGGAACGGGCAACAGAACCCTAGCTTGGAATTCTGCATATAAGTGGCCTTCAGGCGTCGCTCCAACTTTATCAACTGCAGCAAACGCATTAGATGTTGTCAGCTGTACCTATAACTCAACCTTAAGTTATTGGGTATGTACAGCTACAAGGAATTTTAGCTAATGTCCCCCTTACAGGCAACTACTACTAGACTGCCTCTTGTTCGTCATAATCAAACGACGGGAGCCAATAAGTATGGTAATTATCAGCTTCGTCCACAAGATTTAAGCACTCAATACATTAGTTTCAATCTTCCAAATAATTTTTTATCGGGTGATTATGGTTCACGCGCCGATGGTTATACTTACGTGTCATTTCCTGAAGTTATAAATGTTCAAGCAGTTGAACTATATGCTGCTGCAACAGCCGAAATGATCTGGTCAAAAGCCTCGTTTACAAGTAACGATAAATTAGCATCTACAACAATTTCCCCTCCCTCAGGAAGTATTTATTATAGTGTGGATGGTTTAGCAGTTACTGATGGAAGTAAAACTTGGAGTCCTCTGGTTGAATTTAGTGTCATCGATGTTGGCGCTGGGGTTGGTGGTCAAGGGGCGGGTTTTGACGTTGATAGAAATACTTCGGTCTATACGGTGGGAGAGGGAACTGTAGATGGTGCTGAATTCGGTTATAACAATGTGATTTTTCCACTAACGTATGGACGTGTTAATCTTTCTGTCAAAAACGGTAATTTAAAAAATCTAATGCTTCGTTTTTCAGGAAGTTCAGAAAGAGTAAGAGCTACGTTTTATACTGCACCGGAAGACGGTGGCAGAGAAGTTCTCGGAGAAGCAAGCTCGGTATGTACAACAACTCCTCATGATTATTATGTATACGTGATACAAGATGGTCCTTCAGCTTATGATAAAGCACCCCTTATTCCAAATATTACGACTCAGCCAACTTCATCTGGCTATATTAGTTTAGCAACGGGAGAAACGTCTACCATCACGGATGATCCAGTAGGAGTTAGTTCAAATGGAACGATATCTTATCAATGGTATAAAGAGGATACTGCTATATCAGGAGCTACAACAAACGATTATGAGATATCATCCGCCCAATTAGCGGATGCAGGAACTTATTATTGTCAAGTAATCAATACTGTTTCAAGTAACTCAACAAAATTAAATACAACCCCCATAGTCGTTACCGTTGGAACCGGTTTAGTAAGACCCACCTTATTTGCTAATAGTGAGAATGCTTTTTGGGTAGACAAGTCTAAATTAGCAGATTCGGATCCTGCAACTTATGCCACTATAGGCACTCCTAGTATTCCACTATCCTATACTGTAGTTGGAGGAGGCGACTATACTGCTTCTTATGATCAAGATTATAATGTTTTTGCCTCATTTAGATATCGTCCTCTAGTCAGTGGAAAGTTAACAGTAAAATATCAAAAAATAGGTACAACAAATTCTCCTGGCACGGTTGCTTCTGCCCTGGCACAATATAGTATAAATTATACCGAGGGAACCCCATCATGGACGACTTTTGCCACTGCTTTGGGAACCGATGGAACTACTGATGTTCTCGTTTATGAATTGACATCTTTACCTTCTTCAGCAGAAGATTTAGCAGTACGATTTGGAAAAAATAATTTAAAGGGGTATAACAGTAGTGTTACTCCCGTTTCAGCAAACATTTCTACCTATGCCACAGGAAATGGATCTGCTTGGACTAATCCAGCCGATGCATTAAATTCAAGCGGCAGTTCTGTCAGTGATGTGGCTTCTGCCGCAACAATAACGTACGAAGAAATTTATTCGTGCTCAACTGTTGCAACGGCAGGTTCGGTAACGATTTCGGGAACCGCAACTTACGATTTAGCGAGTGCTGTCGATTCTGCTGCGGGTATTTTTGGATCTATTAATTCGGTTGTTGGTAACGTTTCATTAAAAATACAATATTCTATTGATAGCGGATCTACTTGGGTGGATGGATTTACTCGAGTAACCGTTAGCCGTTCTTCTTTATTAGAAACACCCTCCCCAGATACTAAAACAGGATCTAATGTATCGTTTTCATTTAGTCCCACACAAACGGATCTTGATTTAACAAAAATAAAAATTAAATTACTATTAGAAATAGAATATAATAGCATGACAAGTGATGACGGTTTCGGAAATGAAGAATTTATTGAGGCCGGGGGAACAGGTACCGCAACTATAAAAAATTTATCGTTGAATTACGTACCCCCAACGATTGAATTATCAACTGCAGAATTTAGAGTTAATGAAATTTATTTAGAGTATGACGTGGATCAGCCTTTAACCGATACCGTTAGTTTAAGTTCTAATAAAACGACCGTTTCATCGGGCGGTTCCGTTATATTGACTCCGCGGTTTAACGCGGGTTCTGGATCCATAAATAATGGAGTAGGATCGGTAGTTTCAGCAACCACCTATACAGTTAATCCTACAACTACAACGATTTATACGTTAACGGTCGGATCTATAACCAAAACTAAAACCATTACAGTGGTTGCTGCTCCAGTAGCTACATCTTTGACAGCGGGTTCAAGTCAAGTTTCAAATGGTAACTCAACAACTCTTACACCGATCTTTAGCTCTGGAACAGGTGTAATTACGCCTGGCAGCACACCAGTAACATCCGGAACACCCATTACAGTGACACCCACATCAACCACAACCTACATATTAACGGTTACTAATGCGTTGAGTGAAACCGCGACAACTACAGCACAGATAGAAGTTGTGGCCACACCCTCGTCTTCTTTAGCTAGAGGAGCAGCAATTGTTACTAATGGATTAACCACAACGATTACTCCCACCTTTGCTAATGGAACAGCAGTAATCGGAACGTCGGGACAAGATAGCTCAAATATTATTAATCCAGCTATTTCAGGCTCTGCTGTAACGGTAACTCCCGCTTCTTCGGCGACAACAACTTACACGTTAACCGTAACGGCAACTGCAACAGCTCAGAAAACAACGGCCACTACTACGGTTCAGGCGGTTGCTGCGCCAACGATTACAAGTTTTACTGTTAACGGAGGAGGAACGGCAAATGTAACGGTGGGTAATACCGTAACTCTTTTGGGTAATTTTACAGGCTCTGGAATCGTTAACAACAGCGTCGGTTCAATCACAACAAATACAAATAAAGTTATAACAATTTCTTCTACTGGTGCGGCAACCTATACGTTAACTGCTTCCAATACTGCCACAACGCCAACAACTGTAACTTCTAGTGTAACGGTAACGGGTTACGCTGCTCCTGTAGCTACATCTTTGACAGCTGGAGCTGCTTCGATCACGAATGGTGACTCAACAACAATCACTCCCACATTCTCAAATGGAACGGGTAAAATTGGTACGACAGCAGGTGGAAGTGATCTTACGGCTTCTGCAACGTCGGGAGTCGCCGTAACCGTGTCGCCCACATCAACCACAACTTATTATCTTACCGTCACCAATACAGCCGCAACGACAGCATCGACCAATACAACCGTGACGGTTGTTGCCGCTCCTGTTGCTACATCTTTGACGCCGGCAGCTTCAACTCTTACGGCGGGATCATCGACAACCCTTACGCCTGTCTTCTCAGGTGGAACTTGTAAAATTGGTACAACAGCAGGTGGAAGTCAAGTAACTAGTTCTGCTACAAGCGGACAGGCGCTTACGGTTTCACCCTCAGTCACCCAAACGTATTATATGACGGTCACAAATTCTTTAAATGCAACAGCTACAACTACGGCAGCCATCACTGTAGTAGCTGCTCCTGTAATAACTTCTCTAACGCGAGGAGCGGCTTCAATAACGAATGGAACATCTACAACTTTGGTTCCAGTTTTTAGTAATGGAACGGGCGTGATCACACCAGGTGACATTTCAGTTACGAGTGAATCAACTTATACGGTATCTCCTTCATCAACCACAACCTATACATTAACGGTTACTAATGCAGCAAACTCAACTGCAACTTCATCAACAACCGTGACGGTTATTCCGGCCCCCGTGGCTACCTCTTTAACACCCGGAACTTCAACCATTACAGCAGGGACATCAACAACATTGACCCCCGTTTTTAGTAATGGTACCGGGAGTATCAATACTGTGGGTGCTGTAACGAGCGGACTTTCAAGAGATGTTTATCCTGAATCTACAATAACCTATATTTTAACAGTTACGAATGCTATCGGTGCAACAGCCTCGACGAACACAACCGTTACAGTTGTTCCAGCCCCCGTGGCGACATCTTTAACTGCAGGAAGTACTAGTATTTTGAGAGGTAATTCCACAACCTTAACTCCTGTCTTTAGTAATGGAACGGGTGTGATCACACCGGGAAGTGTTTCAGTGACATCCGGAACACCCATTACGGTGTCGCCCACATCAAGCACGGTCTATAGTCTAACAGTCACGAACTCTGTCGGAACAACCGATTCAATATATCAAGGCGTCTCAGTTTACATCAGACCTAATTCTTTCACTTCTCCTGCCAACCTGTCCGCAGTTACAAATGGATTACCCGGAGATGAAACAACTTTTACTCAATATTATGTCGAAAGCGATGGATTAAGCACGGGTTATATTGAGTTTGCCTCTTTATCTACATCGGGATACGTAACTATAAAATATAAAAAAGTTGGGTCTTTTGACTCTAGAGCCGGAGGTACACCTGAAGCCTATTTAAAATATGCAACCGACGGAGCCAGTTATAATACTCAATTGGCG
>Ga0209107_10001580_pt1 | contig 12768 bp, 7 predicted proteins | sample LakErihyJuly2011_2_FD_187460 | JGI IMG/M metagenome (GOLD analysis project Ga0209107, IMG submission 187460) | Freshwater microbial communities from dead zone in Lake Erie, Canada - CCB hypolimnion July 2011 (SPAdes) (version 2) | ecosystem: Environmental > Aquatic > Freshwater > Lentic >... | reverse complement strand
TAAAGTACCTACTGGTGATGTTGGACAACAATTAGTTGGTCAGATTGCTGGTGCTCAAATTCAAAGTACGAATGGTAACCCAGGTCGTCCTTTACAAATTTTGTTAAGAGGTATTAACTCTGTACAAGCAGGAACTTCACCTATGATCTTAATTGATGGTATTGAAGCACGCGGTACAAGTTTAAACTCTATCGACGTAAACATCATTGAAAGAGTAGAGGTAGTACAAGGTGCTGCTGCTGCATCTTTATATGGTGCGCAAGGTGCGAATGGTGTTATTCAATTATTTACTAAAAAGGGTAAAGCTGGTAAAGTAAATATTGAATTTAGTTCTAGTGCAACAACCAATGAATTATTAAATATTGGTGGTTTATCAAAAGCTAAAAACCACGCGTTCGTAACCGATGGTTCAAACAATGTGTTAACTGGTTCTGGTGCCATCATGACATTAGATCCATCTACATTGATATACAATGGTGACGTTCAATACAACTCTTTAGGTTTAACGAGTTACCAAAACAAACCATACAATGCCAACTTAAAGTACATTGATCATTACAAGATGTTCTTACAACAAGGTTATGCAACGAATAACTCAATTACAATGTCGGGTGCAAAAGATAAGTTTGACTTCTTATTTTCAGTATCAAACAACCAACAAAATTCAAACTTCATCAATAATGGTGATTTCTCTCGTTCTAACTTAACTTCTAAATTAGGTTTTGAATTAGCGAAAGGTTTGAAATTTACAAGTACAACGCAATTGATTTACACAAAGAATACTTTGAATGACCAAACTGGTCGTGGAGTTGTATTTGCAATTAACAATGCGCGTCCATTTTTACCTTTCGATCAAAAGAACGAGGATGGTAAATATGCAACCTTTTTTGGTGCTGCAGGTGGTGTAAACCACTCAAATCCGTTCTCTACCAATCAAGAGTCTAGCACTTTGATTGCTACGGTAGATGTAATCCAAAGCTTTAACTTAAACTATAAGTTACCTAAGTTCTTAGAATTTGATGCTAAATATGCATTAAACTATAATAACAGTAACACGACTTATAAGTTTGATGAGCAATGGGGTAACAAAAATAGAGTGTTACAGAATCGTTATATGTATAACTATTCTCCAGCACCTACTGCGTTCACTACTGGCGAGATTAATAATTTCGTAGACAGAACTACTTTCCAAAACTTTATTGGAACAGTGAACTTCCGTACCGATTTTGAAAAAGATTTCAATATTAATATCCCTTTAAAAACTTTCACAACCGCTGCATTTGATTACCGTCGTAATCAAAGAAAATCTTTTGCTGCAGCAGGTTTTGATGGTCCAGGATATGCACCATGGAATATGTCTCAAGCAGCTACTTATAGAGTATTAAGTGATTATATTGAGCCATTTATAACTTATGGTGTTTTAGCGAATCAAAGATTTGAGTATTCTAACTTCACAGGAGTCTCTGTGGGTGTTAGAAGTGACTTCTCTTCTGCATTCGGTTCTGGTGCAACTGCACAAACATTCCCTAGAGGTGACTTCTTCTTTACTTTATCTAACTTAAAGTTCTGGCAGGATTTGAAAATTTCAAATGTATTATCAGAAGTTAAATTCAGAGCAGGTTATGGTGAAGCGGGTATTCAACCAGGTGCCTTCCAACGTTTTACAGTGTTGGGTGCTGCTAACTTAGGGGGTTCAAGCGTATTTACTTTCCCTACTACAAACCCAAATCCAAACTTATCAGTGGAATTATCTAAAGAAACTGAATATGGTACAGATTTGACTTTGACATTAGGAAAAGGAAATTGGTTTAAAACAGCCAATGTTTCTGCTACTGTATGGGAAAGAGAAACCACGAACGCAATCTACAGAGTTGACGCTGCGCCTTCTACAGGTGTAGGTGGCAAATTGGATAATGCGTTTGGTTTGAAATCTAATGGTATACAAGCCTCATTAAACTTGAATGTTTATTCTGGTAAGGATTTAACTTGGGATTTCATCACAAACTATTCTCAACAAAATTCTGAAATCTCTTATGTAAAAGGACCTCCAGTAATTTTATTATCTTCTGCAGGTAGCGTAGGTATTACATTACAACAAGGATATAAGATTGGTCAGTTCTTTGGCTTCAAAATGATGAAGTCATTAGACGAAATCAATCCACTAACTGGTATTGCAATGATCCCAGAAGCTTCTAGATCTTTATATGAAGTAGCGAGTAACGGATGGGTTGTTAATAAAGCAACTAGACAAGCGGTGGCTTTACCAGGTCAATCTAGCCTTGGTGATCCAAACCCTAAGTTCAACATGAGCTTTATCAACAATTTACAATATAAAAATACCTTAACATTTAGCATGCAGTGGGATTGGATTGCAGGTGCACACTTGTACAACCAAACTAAGCAATGGATGTATCGTGATGGTATCCACTCTGATTACGACATGCCTGTTACAATCAATGGAGAGACACAAGCATTTACTTCGTTCTATCGTAGTATGTATGCTGGTGGTGCTGCAAATGGTACTAAGAACTATTTCTACGAAGACGCTTCTTTCTGGCGTTTAAGAAATCTTTCTGTAGGCGTTGATATCGCTAAATTGACTAAAATCAAATTTGCAAATCGCTTACAATTAGTATTATCAGGTCGTAACTTGTTAACTTTTACTCCTTACACTGGTATGGATCCTGAGGTTAACTATTCTACGAACTCAGCATTTGATCGCGGTCTTGACCATAATACTATTCCTAACACAAAATCTTACACTGTAGGTTTGAACGTAGGATTTTAAACCTTAATCTTTTAAATTATTAGCAATGAAGAATAATAAAATTTTGGTTGGAATATTAGGGGTTACTTTAAGCTTAACAGCTTGTAAGAAAGATCTTGATATTACCAACGTTAACTCACCTACTCCAAATAGCGCACAAACTGAAAATGGTGCAATTGCATTGGCGCAGGGAACCGTTTACTTAAATGGTTTTTACAACTTGAAATATTCCGATGGTGTATACGGTCGTTTTTGGGCCGGTGCAATTGGATTTTCTGAAATCATGGGAGACGTAGTTGGTGCAGAAGCTGCGAATGCTTTCATGAACCAAATTGGTTGTCCTGATAAGGTAACTTTGGATAATGGAACAGTTGTTACTAATCCAAGTAATCCTAAAACACAGTATGAATTAGTACGTTATGCAAATCAAAATGCACAGGGTGGAAGTAATACTACTTTTTACGAATGGGCTTACATGTACAATTTGATTACTGCATCAAACTCTATTATAGAGCTTGCTGACAAAACCACTTTCACAGGTGCGGGTGCTGCAACTAAAAAAGCAACCATCAAAGCTTGGGCTTATTGGTGGAAAGGATTTGCTTATAGCAGAATCGGTTCTACTTATTATGCAGGTTTAATTCAAAATGCAACAACTGCAGATGCGGCTACAAACGGAAACTATGTAACTAAAGAAGCAATTATTGCTGAAGCATCTTCAAATTTTGATAAAGCAGTTACTTCATTAGGTGGAGCAACTTCTACAACGGATTATACTGCTACCTTAGGAAAGTTAATCCCAACTTATTTACAAAAAGGTAAAGGTGGTATCTTAACCATTGATATGTGGAAAAGAAATATCAATACGATGAAAGCAAGAAATATTCTTGTGAATACACTAAGATCAAGCATGACAAGTGCTCAATGGTCTAGTATTTTAACTTTAGTAAATGATGGTATTAAGTCTTCTGACTTAATATTTACTGCACGTACCGACGCAAATGGTAGCTTTATTGAGTCTACTGTAGCGGATAAGACTGGTCAAGCAGCTACAACAGGTTCAACGAATACTTACAAATTAAGTGAGCGTTGGGTTCAGGACTTCGTAGCAGGAGATAAGCGTAAAGATCAAAACGTAATTACTTTATCATCTGTTGGGTTGTTCAATACAGACCGTGGTAATTCATTCAATACACGTTATAGTTTAAAATATGCAGGCGCTGGTTTAGCGGGTGTTTATACTTACGCAAATAACGTAATTGGTGCAAATGAAATTACGATGGCTGGTACTTTCGAAGAAAATGAATTAATGAAAGCAGAAGCTTTGATTATGACAGGACAAACTGATTTGGGTGCTGCATCTATTGATGCAGTTAGAACTTACCAAGGTGCTGGTTTACCAGCATTAGGTTCAGGTTTAACTCAAGCTGCTGCGTATGAGCAATTAAGAAGAGAGCGCAGAATTGCATTAGCATTCAAAGGCTTATCTTTCTATGATGCGCGTCGTTGGGATATCATTGCTCCAAATAAGGCGCGAACTGGTGTAACAGTGATATCTTCTACAGGTGTAGTAAACACAAACGCGTCAATCGTTTATGGTTTCTTAGATTATTGGGATGTTCCAGATAATGAGTTAGCATACAATCCAGCTGCTGCAGGATCGGCTCCAACTAAGAATCCTAAGCAATAGTCGGTTAGCATATCTATTTCTTTGGATTTATACAAAAACAAGACCCCTCGGGGTCTTGTTTTATTTTAGGCCTTCGTATCTTTATAATAATAAAATAGTTAACATGCAAAAGTTGATTGGCATATTTATAATGTTGTTCATTGGTATGAATCATATTAAAGCACAGCAAAATACGCTTGGTACAACAGGAAAATGGGGGACCCAAATTTTTTTAAGTGACGCAAATGGCAAGGCATTTGAAAATAAATATGCCGATGTTGCTGGCAGTGCTTATTATTTCCCTATTTATAAATTTTCATCCATAGAAATGCGGGATGGGAAAAAGTATATGGATATAAAGGCTAAGTTAAATTTAGTGGAACATGAGGTTGAGTTTATATCCGCTTCTTCTAGGGAGGGTTTTATTGGAAAGGGATTGGTTTCATTAATTAGTTTTAATGATACCGTTCGTCAAGAAGTTAAAAAATACACTTTTCAATCAGGATTTCCTGCCATAGACAATCAAACTACAATTCACTTTTACCAAGTTTTATCTAATGGAAAAGTTACCTTACTAAAGTCTATCAATAAGTCTATGGAAGAAAGAAATAACGAGTTATCTGGCGAAAGATCTAAAGAGTTTGTGTCCCGAGAAAATTGGTATGTTTATCAAAATGGGGTAATGAAAAGGGTTAAAAAAGACCAAGCGTTCTTTACAAGCTTATTTGCTGATAAAGCAGAAGCGTATGCCAAATATGTAAATGATAATAAAGTGAGCTTCAAGAATGAGGATCAAATAGCCAAAATGGTTAACTTCCTCAATGCATTATAATTCCCCCATGTCTAAAGAATACGTTCAAATCGCCTTTAATTTTGACAATCAGGACCAATTTGAGCTTTTGGTCGCCCAATTATCCAATATCGGCTTTGATGGCTTTAATGAGGAGGAAGCTGCTACAGGCATTAATAATGGGGTAGGCATGAGTAGTGTACTAGGTTCAACGGCTGGCTTAGGCGCTGGATTGGGGCATTGCAAAACCTTTATTTTAAGTACCGAATTTGAGGCACAAAATTTGAATAATGAGTTAGATATAATATTTAAACAGTATAATTTAACTTATTCTAAATCAATTGTTAAGGAAGAAAATTGGAATGCTATTTGGGAATCTAATTTCGAACCCGTTAGGATAGATGATTTTGTGGGTATTCGTGCTCATTTTCATCCTCATTTTGAGCCGGAGGTGGAATATGAGATTAATATCACCCCAAAAATGAGTTTTGGAACAGGGCATCATGGAACCACCTATACCGTAATACAAATGATGTCGGAAATGGATTTTGTGGGAAAGACCGTGTATGATTTTGGGACTGGTACAGGGATTTTAGCTATTCTAGCCCAAAAATTAGGGGCTGTTAAGGTGCTTGCGGTGGACAATGACGATTGGTGCATTGAAAATGCATTAGAAAATACCCATAATAATAGTAGCAAGTCAATTATCATTAAAAAAGTGGAGTCTGCTATTCAAACCGATCACTTCGATATTATTCTAGCCAATGTAAATAGACATATCATAGAGGCCAATATGCTTGAGCTTACCCATGCCGGTAAAGCAGGGGGACAATTGGTACTAAGCGGCTTACTTATTGAAGATCAAGTAGATATGATTCATTTAGCTGCTCAGAATGGCTGGAATTTCCTAAGCCAGAAGCAAAGGAATGGCTGGATTAGCCTCCTATTTAATAGACCATAGGCTATATAAAATGCCAATGTTAACAAATCATTAATTTTTTGGATGTATATTTGTATTTCCTAAACAGGATCTATGAACGAATCAATACTAGTGATATTTGCATATTTAATTGGCTCTATACCCACTTCGGTATGGATTAGTAAGTATGTTTTTAACATTGATATTAGAAACTACGGTAGCGGGAACGCGGGTGCCACTAATACTTTTAGAGTATTGGGTTCAAAATGGGGAAGCTTCGTCATGCTGGTTGACGTTTCCAAAGGCGTACTAGCAACTTCCTTGTACATTTTAATACCTTTCTATTTATCGCATGAATTAGCCAGGACCAACTTCATGATCATTCTTGGATTGACTGCTGTGGTTGGACATATTTTCCCTATTTGGGCGGAGTTTAAAGGAGGAAAGGGCGTTGCTACCTTATTGGGTATGACCATTGCCATTCAACCCATGGTTGCTTTATTGTGTTTAGTGGTGTTTGCTTTTACGTTAATTATTACTCGTTTTGTTTCCTTAAGTTCTATGTTGGCTGGGGTGGCCTTTATGGTCTTAATCTTATTTATTTTTAATGAGCGGGAAACCATGTATCGTTTATTTGCCATTATCGTAGCCTTAATGGTGATTATTACCCACCAAAAGAACATTGGCCGTCTATTAAAAGGCACAGAGAATAAAGTGCCTTTATTCAAAAATAGGAGCAAATCACAAGAAGCTTAATTAGCTGATTTTCAATTATTTATATCTTTTTATTGGTTTATTATCTATACTAACTTAGAATTTAGTAACTTCGTCCTCCCTTAATATTTTTATTATGACAGGTCCTCAGCATATTTTAGAGAAGTTGCAGTTGAAAGATGAGAAAAATTTACTGATTCAAGGGTTGCCTTCCTCAATAGAGAAACAATTCGCAAAATTAAATTACAATAAAAATATCACGCCTTTATTAAAAACAAGGAAGGTAGATTATGCGTTAATTTTTGCCATTAACCAGCTTCAGTTAAACAATATCTTAAAAGAAGTATTCTCCGCTTTACATCCAGAATGTAAATTGTGGATTGCCTATCCTAAAACCAGTTCTAAGATTGTTTCTGATTTAAATAGAGATGCAAGCTGGGAGATCCTCTCTAAAAATGAATATGAAGCCATTCGTCAGGTTACTTTGGATCATGTTTGGACCGCAATGCGTTTTAAGAAAGTAGACCAGTTACCAAATAAGAATAGAGCCTTTGTTGAATTTAAGGCAGCAGATATTAAAGTGGATGATTTTGCAAAAAGAATTATTGCACTTCCAATAGAGCTTGATAAAATTTTAGCGGCGCACGACGAAGCGAGAGATTTCTTTAGCACCCTTTCTGTAATCAACCAAAAAGAATACTTAAGTTGGATTCAAGGGGCTAAGAAAGAGGAGACCAAACTAAAACGTTTGGAAGCCACTTTGCAAAAGTTATTAGCAGGGAAGAATAACCCCTCTGAAAAGTAGATTTTAAAATGTAAATGATTAGTTAGTAAGTATAACTAAAGCCGCTATGAAAGTAGTGGCTTTTTTATTTGTAAATTACCGTGCCTAAAGTGGCGGTCAATTCCTTTTCAATATCTTTTAAATGCTTGTGTATTTGTAGCAGTTGTAATTGATCGGCATCCTTGGCATTTTCTAAGTCGGCCTGATTCAAGTGAATCATCTTTTTGATTTTTCGAAGCTTAAAATACAAGAGACTTTTATTAATCTCTAGCATGATATCTTTTTCTATCTCCTTTATTTTAATGCCTAGTTTTTCATTCCATCTAGAACTTAATTCTTGCTCAGGTTCAAATAAGGTAACCACCCACTTTTGAACACGCTCATCTTCGTGGTATTGCAAGGATTTTCCGTTCGGCATTTTGCCTTCATAGAACCATTTTTTATAGGCCTTTATTAAATAAATCATATCGGGCTGCTCCAATGGGAAGCCTTCTATTTCGTCAAAAATATATTGAGCAATAAACTTTCCTTCTTCATTTTTTTCTATGCCATTTTCAATAAGCAGTTTTATTAAATGCTTTTCGTGTGCTAAATCATGATCGGTAATTAAACCAAGGTTCGTGTCCTCTGTTTCGGTATTCGGGAAGCTGGGCATGAGTATGGCCGCTTCGTCATACGACATTTTCTTTTCTTCCTTAACTATTTTATCTCGCTTAAACTTATTCACCAACTGCGTAAGTCCTGTTTCGTCAATGCGTAATAAGGAACTACATTTTCTTACATATTCTTGTAGTTTAGTAAAGTCCTCTGCCTTATTAATTTTACTTAGTGTCTCCGCAATCTGATTCACTAAAATATTTTTCTTATTTAAATCGGTCCCTACATCTTGTAATTGCACTTCTAATTGAAAGAGTACAAAATCCTTTTTATTGCTTTGAACAAATGCCCTAAAGGCATCGGGCCCCACTTTGTTTACATAGCTATCCGGGTCCTCATTATCGGGGATTAAAACCAATTGCACATTGAGTCCTTCTTCCAATGCCATATCCAATCCACGCAATGCCGCTTTGACACCTGCACTATCTCCATCATAAATAATGGTTAAGTTCTGTGTATATTTTTTAATCAGTCTTAATTGGTCCATGGTTAAGGAAGTACCTCCACTCGCCACAACATTTTCAATACCCGCTTGGTGTAAACTCACCACGTCCGTATAACCTTCCACGAGTAAACATTCATCATTGCTGTTAATGGAATTACGTGCAAAGTAGGAGCCATATAAGATTCTACTCTTTACATAAATTTCATTCTCTGGGGTATTAATATATTTTGGAGACTTATCGTTTTTAGCAATTTGTCTTGCACCAAATCCAATAATTTTTCCAGTCGTATTATGTATGGGAAAAATAATACGGTCTCTATAATTGTCCTGCCATTCTCCGTTTCTTTCTACTACTAAACCTGTTCTTGCAAACAGTTCAGGATTGAATTGATTTTGAATTAAGGCTTTTGCTAAACCGTCTCTATCAGCAGGATTATATCCAATTTTAAACTTCTCTACAATGGGTTTTAAAAAACCGCGGTGTTGCATATAACTTTGGGCAATACCTTCACCCAATTCGGTTTCCCAATATTGCTTGGCAAACCATTCCATGGCAAAATGATTAATGGCATAAATGCTATCCGCCACCTGCTGCGCTATTTTTTGGGCTGGGCTGGTTTCGGTTTCTTCTATTTCTATATTATATCTTGCCGCTAGCCATCTTAGGGCTTCTACATAACTATATTTTTCGTGCTCCATCAAAAATGTGATGGTATTTCCACTTTTGCCACAACCAAAACATTTATAAATTTCTTTGGCAGGGGAAACGGTAAAAGAGGGCGATTTTTCGTTGTGAAAAGGGCAGTTGCCTATATAATTAGTGCCTCGTTTTTTTAACTTCACAAATTCTCCTACCACATCAATAATGTCAATGCGGCTGGTAATTTGTTGAATGGTTTGCGAGGTAATCATGGGAGCGAAAATAGCTAATATTGGGGGTTATTCCTCTTTAGGCACCTCAAATTCCATATCGTCGCTGTCTAGCAGTTCACGCTCAATTTCTTCCATTTGAACAATATCCCAGGCTTCGGATTCGGTAGGTGTCATATTAAGCAATTCTGCATAGTCGGTCTTGTCTAAAATGTCAAAAAGTGCGTCAGATATCGCACAAACCACAAATGAGGTGTTTTTCTCATAAAATTGTCCTTGGTCGCTAGCAATTTGTTCAATAACAGCTTCGTCCCAGGTTTTTACGTGCTTCAGGTTTAAAACCAGATTTTTAGGGATAGTATTTCCCCATTTCGACGTCAAATTTGCCAATTCTGGCACGAGATTTGAACTAAGGTCTGTATTGAGAATAGTAATAACGGTGAATTTTTCCTTGGTGTCGGTTTGATATTGAATTTGGGTCATAATAAAAGGTTAATAAACAACTGAAGGAACACATACTTTAGGTCAAAAATATTCGTTATTCTTGTAATAGTTCCAATATAAATTTATGGATAATAATTTTTCAACACAAGTTAAGGAAATCATTTCTTATAGCCGAGAGGAAGCACTAAGATTGGGCAATGATTTTATTGGGGCCGAGCATTTAATGCTAGGTTTAATAAGAGATCAGGAAAATACAGCCATTAAAGTACTAAGACAGTTAAATGTGAATTTAACGGACTTAAGAAAAGAAATTGAATTGGCCGTAAAGGATAAGTCTGGAAAGAATGTAGCCAATATTAATAGCTTGCCATTAACCAAGCAGGCCGAGAAGGTAATTAGAGTGACCGTTTTAGAAGCGAAGGCGCTCAAAAGTCCTATGGTGGAAACAGAACATTTATTATTAAGCATCTTAAAGAATAAAGAAAACATTGCTACTCAAATTTTAAATCAATTTGATGTAGACTATGACTTGTTCCGCAATGAGTTAGGGATGGTGGGATCTTCACCTTCTGGAATGGATGATACCGATAGACCTAGCAGGTCCGGCCGTTCATCAGAATCCCCAAGATCTGAATTCCCGGATGATTCGGATGATGACTTTGATGACGAGAAAAAAGGAGGCCCCTTTGGACAAAGCACAAAATCAAAATCTGGCGCGCCCAATAAATCTAAAACACCTGTCCTAGATAATTTTGGAAGAGACATTACCAAGCTTGCAGAGATGGATGCATTGGATCCAATTGTAGGACGTGAAGCAGAAATTGAAAGAGTAAGTCAAATTTTAAGTCGTCGTAAAAAGAACAATCCTATTTTAATTGGTGAGCCGGGTGTGGGTAAGACGGCGATAGTGGAAGGATTGGCTTTGAGAATTGTTCAAAGAAAAGTAAGCCGTGTACTATTTGACAAACGCGTTATTTCTTTGGATTTAGCAGCACTTGTTGCTGGTACAAAATATCGTGGTCAATTTGAAGAAAGAATGAAGGCCATTATGAATGAGCTGGAGAAAAATAGAGACGTTATTTTATTTATAGACGAAATACATACCATTGTGGGTGCTGGAGGAGCGAGTGGTTCACTAGATGCTTCCAACATATTTAAACCTGCATTGGCAAGAGGTGAGTTGCAATGTATTGGTGCTTCTACTTTGGATGAATATAGAATGCATATTGAAAAAGATGGTGCATTGGATCGTCGTTTCCAAAAAGTGCTTATTGAACCACCAAGTGTAGAGGATACCATTACCATATTAAACAATATTAAATCTAAATACGAGGATTATCATAGCGTAGTGTATGATCAAGAAGCAATTGAAGCTTGTGTAAAATTAAGCGACCGTTATATGACCGACAGGTTATTGCCGGACAAAGCCATTGACGTTTTGGATGAAGTGGGTGCAAGAGTGCATTTAAAAAATATTAGTGTACCTCAGGATATTGTTGATTTAGAAAAGAAAATTGAGGAAATTAAGGAAGAAAAAAATAGAGTGGTGAAAAGCCAACGCTTTGAAGAAGCAGCTAGTTTAAGAGATACCGAAAAGAAACTAGGAGAAGCCTTAGAAAAAGCCAAGTTAAGTTGGGAGGAGGAAAGTAAAACAGCACGTTTCCCAATTAATGAAGAAAATATCGCCGAAGTAATTAGTATGATGACTGGTATTCCTGTGAAACGTATGGTGGAAGCGGAGACTACAAAGCTGCGCAAGATGGCCGAAGACATGAAAGGAATGGTCATTGGTCAAGACGATGCCATTAGTAAAGTAGTTAAAGCCATTCAACGAAATAGAGTAGGCTTAAAAGATCCTAAAAAACCAATTGGTACTTTTATATTCCTAGGGCCAACGGGTGTGGGTAAAACCGAATTGGCTCGTGCATTAGCAAGAAATATGTTTGACTCAGAGGAAGCGTTAATTCGTATTGACATGAGTGAATACATGGAGAAATTTTCTGTAAGTCGTTTAATTGGTGCACCTCCAGGATATGTAGGATATGAAGAGGGTGGTCAGCTAACAGAAAAAGTGCGTCGTAAGCCTTACTGTGTAATCTTATTAGATGAAATAGAAAAAGCACATCCAGATATTTATAATATTTTATTACAAGTATTAGATGATGGTATTTTAACTGATGGTTTGGGTCGTAAGATAGATTTTAAAAACACCATGATTATTATGACTTCTAATATTGGCGCGCGTCAATTAAAAGAGTTTGGAGATGGTGTTGGTTTTGCAACGGCTACTCGAGTACAGCAAACCGATGAGAACAATCGTTCTGTTATTGAAAAAGCATTAAAGCGTACCTTCTCTCCAGAGTTCTTAAATAGAATTGACGATGTGGTGGTGTTTAATTCCTTGACCAAAGAGGATATCTATTTAATCATAGATATTATCATGAAAAATGTATTAGCTAGATTGGTAAACTTAGGTTTAATCTTATCCATAAGTGAAGCAGCCAAAGAATTTATTGCCGACAAAGGGTATGATGTACAATTTGGAGCAAGACCTTTACACAGAGCCATTCAAAAATACATTGAGGATCCATTGGCAGAAGAAATATTAAATGCCAATGTGAAAGAAGGGGACGTGTTAATTGGGGATTTAAATGCCGATAAAACTGGTTTGACTTTTACTTTACAAAAAAAGGAGAAAGCTGAAAAGAC
>Ga0209107_10001578_pt1 | contig 12774 bp, 16 predicted proteins | sample LakErihyJuly2011_2_FD_187460 | JGI IMG/M metagenome (GOLD analysis project Ga0209107, IMG submission 187460) | Freshwater microbial communities from dead zone in Lake Erie, Canada - CCB hypolimnion July 2011 (SPAdes) (version 2) | ecosystem: Environmental > Aquatic > Freshwater > Lentic >... | reverse complement strand
GAAGGTCTTGACGAACAGAGGAGTGCAGAAGGTGTATGTGCCGAACGAGTTGATACATCCAAAACACACGCGCGACAAGACCTTCAGTCTGAGCACCATCGTCGACTCCCATCTGAAGTACAAGCATGTGTGTGCGCAGGCCATGTTCCCTGTCTAGCGCCGTCTCGCCTGTTGGTAGAAAGAGCCGGCCACGAGACTGAGCATGAGACCGATCGTGCTCGACAACACAGCGTGGTCCGGCCAATACATGCCGTTCAAAATGACCGTCAACACCTTGTTGAGCACCCCGACAACGGTGAAGGACGTCGCGGACATCATCGTCCGCATCTGCCACCCGAGGTAGCTTAGGGCGGTGCCCATCACGCACGAGGTGCCGAGAACGCTCACAGCATATGCCGATAACCACCGGTGCTCCCGTATGATCAGATGCTCCTTCTCGAGGACCGCTAGTGCGAGTATCGGGAGGACAGACGTCAAGTTGCAGATGAACACCGACGTCGTCAAGTTGACGTCGCATCTATCCTTGACGTGCTTTCCCCAGGTCATCAGCGTCGCCGTGAGGATTAGGTTTATCGTGTTGACGCAGACACCGGGCACGTCAAGCATGGACGTGTCTGTCTGCAGCTCGCTAGCGGCGAACCACGTTGTGCCGAGCACGATGCCGAGCATGGCCAGGAACGACCGGCGAGATGGCATCTCCCGACCCAGCCAAAGCGTGTCGATGACAGAGACTAACACCGGACTGCACGAGCGGAATAGCAGCACCGTCTCGACGTTGGTGATGGCAAGCGAGCGCATCGTGAAATTGATGCCGAGGACAAAAATGAGGGCGTAGATAACATACTGTGACAGAAGGGCCCGATCCACTGCCTGGATCTCGACAAGCGAACAGCACCAGGCCACTGCAATCAGCACGGTCGTGACCGTGACCTGCAGAAGCGTGACTGTACACGGCGCCGGCAAGACTATCATGCACAACTTGTTGAAGATCAACATAGTTGACGACGCGATGAAGTAAGCCACGAACACCGCCATCGATGCAGGGGACACCTGATCCTCGTCATCTTGCTGCATGTCTCTCGTGTCTTTTTCACTCCACCTGTCCTGATTCATTTTTTTTGAGATTCTTTGGCATAAGACACCAGCACACTCCCGTCTCGTGCAACATGCACAAGTCCAGATACTTGCACATTCCAAGTGATTTCGGCACGTCCAGCTATTTCCACATGCACAGATATTCACACGGCGTTTTTTTTGCAGCAGGTGTTGTCTTCGGGGTTGTCCTCGCGATTATCGTCAGCGGTACCTATTGTCAGACATTATCGTTACTGTTCAACCACCACCTCGATGTCAGATCGTCCGGTCCACTGACAACAGGATTCACTGCGGCCGGTGGTCAGAACGTGACGTGGGACCCACGAGGTGTTATTCACAAAGGTCACGCAAATCTTGGGCGTTTTGGCGTTGACTCGAACAGCCAGGTAGGCCAGGACGAGACAGTAATGAGAATCTTGGACAACAAGAGGGAAGGCTATTTCGTCGACTGTGCTGCCAACGATGCGGTAGTTCACAGCAACACGTTGGCGCTCGAGACACGTTTGGGATGGACAGGTCTTTGCATAGAACCTAATCCGTATTACCACGGCCGGTTTAGGGACCGCCGATGTACTCTAGTTGAAGCTGTCGCTGGCGGCAAAGACGGAGAAGTGGTCAAATTTATGGAGAACTGGGGTCTCGGAGGAATCGTTGGATTTGATAATACCGAGGACACGGGCTCGGTCGAAGTACTTGCCGTCTCTCTTGAGACCATTTTTGACAAGCTGAATGTTCCCAGCGTCATCGACTATTTTTCGCTTGACATTGAAGGAGCAGAGCTTCACGTGATGGAAAATTTTCCTTTTCACAGATACAAATTCCATGTGATTACGGTGGAACGACCGAGGCATCTGCGGACTTTGCTTGAACAACACGACTACGTATACGTAATGGACCACGGTTCGTTCGGAGATGAACTGTACGTCCACAAGTCCATTCCAAATTTTGAGCAAGTTATGCGAAAATTCGGTACCAAGCACAAGGCGCTGTCGGAAACGCTGAGTGCCACGAGTGTGTCGTAGGCGCGCTGCATCCCTCGCATGTTTTTTTGGACGAAAATTCGGCATACGCTACGAAAACCTGAGTCGCGCATGGCACTGCTCTCGTCGCTTTCGTTTTTGTTTTTGTTTCTGCTGCCGCCTGTGCATGCGTGGCTGAACAGCTCGGGCACGGACATCGTCTCGACGGCTACGGGTGACCCCGTGCGTCTGCGCTGCGTGAACTGGTACGGGGCGCACATGGAGAGCTTCGTGGCGGGTGGGCTGGACAAGCGCTCGTGTGGGGCCATTGCGGACAGCGTTGTCTCGATCGGCGCGAACTGCGTGCGCATTCCGCTGTCGGTGGAGCTGGTGGTGCGCAACCCAACGCCGAATGCGTCGGCGATCGTTGGAATCGACCGTTCGCAGTGCAACGTCTCGACTGCGCTGGACGTGCTGGACTGCCAGGTGTCGGCGCTGACGCAGCGTGGGCTCATGGTTGTTTTGAATAACCACGTGAGCTTCGCAGGGTGGGTGGGCGGCGGCGAGAAGGTGCCTCAGGGGCTGTGGCACTCGGCGAGATTCCCGACGCGAGACTGGGTCGCTTCGCTGAGGGCTCTGGCGGCGAGGTACAGGAGGAACGAGCTCGTCGTCGGCATCGACATACGCAACGAGATCCACGACCAGGACGGCACCGTCATCACGTGGGGAAAGAGCAACGACACCGACTCCGACTGGAAGGCCGCGACGGTACTCGCCGACGCTGCGATACGAGACGCGAACCCGGACGTGCTGGTGATTGTCTCTGGCCTGTGCATGTCGTACGACCTGCGTGCGATGCAGGATCTCGTTAACTATAGGTCCAAGTACGTCTTCACCACGCACGTGTACATCTTCTCGTGGTGGTTCACGGGCGTCAACTGGATGCTCGTTCTGTCGCTGTCGCTGGTCTTCATCGCGGCGAACGTCGCCGTTCTTCTGTGTCTGTGTCACAAGAACCGGCGTCTGCGCCAGTACATCCAGGTGCGCAACTACAGACCCACGTGGTCGTACGTCGTCGCCGGCGCTGTGCTGCTGCCTGTGTACGCACTGGTCGTCAGTCTGGTCTGGATCCGCGAGGCGACGCTCAAGGGATGCACCTCGCTTGCGGAAGACGGCTACCCAACTCTGTACCTCGGGATTTTCGGATTCGTAGCAGTGGCGCTGGCCTATTACGTCCTCGCCACGCATGAGAACGTGATGTGTTGGGCCAGGCTGCTCAAGTACTTCTGCCTTTGGAACGTGTGCCTCGGCACGCTGCAGATTGGGATGTGTGTGTTCTACCAGACGTACTGGGCGGTGCTCTGGGACCTCCGCCGCTGGCAGTCGAGGCACATTCCAGTGTTCGTCGGGGAGTTCGGCACGGTAGTCGGAGAGACGCAAGTGGCATGGGGCTGGCTGATGAGGTACATTCGAGACATGCACTACGCGTACTGGACGCTCAACGGCTGTGCACGACGTTTCGATATGTTCTTTAACGAAACGTATGGGCTCCTCGACTGTGACTTCACCACCATTCGCAATGTGAATTGGACGAGAGCGATATTCCCTAAAGAAATTTAATGCACTGAAACGATATAAAGGATTCTCGTGATGAGAACATGTATGATAACATGTATGACTTCAGAAAAACGAATGCTGCACTGCTGCTTGCGCTAATCGTGTTGATTTGTGTGGCCCTGTGCTAGCTTACTTCACTTGTCGCTGGTGCGGGCGCGCTTGGCGGGGGGCTTCTTCTCGGGGTCCTTAGCGCCGGCCTCGTTGTTGTTGTCGTCGTCGTCCTCGTCGTCGCTGAGGGTGTCCTCGTCGAAGTGGGCCTGGGCCTGGGCCCGCATCTCGGCTTCCTCGGCGGCGAACAGCTCCTTCATGTCCTCGTCGCCCGAGTCCTGCCAGGAGCCCTCCTCACTGTCGGAGACGTACTTCTTGCCGTTCTGGCCGTTCTGGCCGTCCTTGGTCTCCTCGTCGACGGGGGGCTCGTTATTCTGCATGCGGCTGCACGCGGGGCGCATCTTTGCCGGCGCGGAGCCTGAGGGACGGGGCTGCTGCTTCGTGCGTGTCATTTGGTTTTGGAGTTCCGGAAATTCTCTCAAGCTATAAATAGGCCTTCTTTTTTGGATATTTTTTGTTTGGTTCTTTTTGGGTTTTTTAGTTCTTTTTTGCTGACCAGGCATTTATTTTTTGAGTGACATGTAATGGGATGCTTTTATTTGTTATATACGAGGCTTACACAATGAGCATGCTCATCGGCTTTGTGAATCCAGCCGTCGCGCACCAGCGTCTCCCCGACCCCGATGCGGCGAAAGACCACAGGGACACTGTAGCATATCTCGTGATGTGTCTTGCACTCGCGTGCTGTTTGATATTTCTTGCGATGCTGTGGACCCCTGTGATATACGTGAATGACGCGCGCTGATATTAAGCACGAGCAGGTGCTGTGAATGGAGGGGCTGCGCAAACTGACGCGGTACGTGCACGCCTGCCTGGCGAGTGTGCCGGTGGCTGTGAGTGTGCCGGTGGCTGTGGGCGACGACGTCGAGTCGCAGCTGGTGCTGCACTCGATTGTTGTGTCCGACGAGCTCGTGTGATGGGTTGGGGCTATTTATACACTCCGAATAAAAAAATTCAATTCAAATGTCTGGCGTGGACACAGCGCACGCGGTCCCAGCTCTCACAGCGCAAGCGTTGGTCTTCGGCGTGCGCTCCGACTGGTGCCTTGTCGCCTGTCCGGTGTGTGACGCCGAGGGCTACGTGCAGGAGGACGTGCATGAGGTACCGTTGCCGGCTGGCGCGTGCTGTGCCTTCAAGCACGTATATGACAGCGTAAATTTAGAGCGACTTTCGGATCTTATGTAACAGATGCTTTTCCAGTGGTTTATTAAAAAACGTTGACGTTTCTTGAGTTCCTGTTTCATTATAATCAAGCGTCCAACGCACAAATACGATTGAACCCCGCCGTTCTACGTCATCAAGCTGTCGGGGTCTCCAGTCCACGCCAGCCTGATGAGCCTCTTCGATCTGACGCTTAGGGAGTTGTCCGTGAGGTCGAGGCTTTTGAGCCTGGGCATGTACTTCAGGCCGTACACGATGGAGTTGACGTGTGTGCGTGTCAGGTCGTTGTTACTGAGATTGAGCGCGACGAGGGACTGGCAGCCCATGAAAAAGCGGTGCAGGCCGTCGTTCTCGCTGAGGACCTCGTCGTCGACAACCTGGCAGCCGGAGAGGTCGAGCGTCGTGAGCACCGAGCCGATGTCGCAGTTCTGGTCCCAGTTGAACGAGACCGTGTTGAACTGCAGCCGGAGCTCCGTGAGGCTGGGGCACTGCTGGCACGCATTGAGGATCCGAAGCACGGACCCGGTGCCCAAGTTGTTGCGGCTGAGGTCGAGGTACTGCAGCAGCGGCAGCTGCGTCATCCTGTATGCGAGCAGCGTCGCGTCCTGTTCCCAGTACACCGTGCCGAGCGCGTTGCAGCTGAGCGTGAGAGAGCGCAGGCCGGGGCAGTGCCCGAGAGCGAGGAAGAAGGCCCTGTTCTGGTAGTAGAGCCCCATGCACATGTCCTGCATAAAGAGCGTCTTGAGCTTGGGCATTTGCGGCAGCATTTCGATCAGCTGTTTCTCGTGGGCGAACTTGTAGCGAGCGCAGTCAAGGAACTTGGTCTCGGTAACGAGCTTGACGGCCTCGATCTCGTAGCGCTCGCAAGCGAAGCTGAGGCGATGGTGCGTGAGGCAGAGAGCGGCGGGCAGACGGGCTTCGCCTATGGCGTCGCGGATTGTTGTGCACGTCTGGGCGAGGTGCACCGTGTGCGTTGGGGGAAACTGTGCAGTCTGCCAGTCCTCCTTCGGGACCTGGCGCAGTACAGCTGCCAAGAGGCGTGCCATGTTTTCCATTGCAATTTGGAGGGAGGATTGGATTTGAATCTTTTTATTGGTTTTTTTTAGAATGTGTTCTGTATTTAAAAAAATGAAGTCATACTGGATGTTGTAACAAGTCCCGCATGTCGTGTAGGACGTCGACATTGTCACTTGCTGCACGCTTTGATTGTTTAGATGAGTTTTTAACTATAACGGGTACTTTGATTGCCCCGCCCTGCGAGAGCCTGTCAATGTACGCGACTGCAGCCTCAACAAAGTAATGCATTCGTTGCACTGTCCAATCTTGGTTCGTTTTGTGTAGTTCTTTGGCATTTTCATTGTAGTTCTGGACGAGGCGTGGGCCCGTTTCGACAAGTGCCTTTAAGCTTGTCATTTTCGACAGATCGTTTGACTCCACGAATAATTTTAAATTTTCGCGCCAGTCGACAAGTGCCTCTATGTGCTGTTTCCATGACGGCGCAATCCGGTCTTTTATATTCTTCGTTTTATCCGTTTCTACGAAAGTAAAATATTGCGTGTAAGCCGAATCAATCGTGGAAGATATTGGTAAAAATTTATCTTTCATCGTCTTTTTGAGTTGTTCCGTTGACGAATGGTTAAACCGGGGTAAGAATGATGACTGCATGTACGTATAGAATTACTCTTATATATCTTTATTTCATTTTATATATTTCATTTATTGTGGTCATGAACTCGTCTTTTTACTATGTGTGTCGACATGTTGTCTGAGATGCGTGTGCTTCACGTTGACGTTGTAGTGTTTGTCATCTGTTACACGTATATTTTTTATTTCTTCATGTCATGGAAGGTTGTATTTGAATTACATTGGTTGTCAAATGATTATAAAGCACACGCATGACAGTGACATGCTGCCAGTCCACGTACAACTCGAAAGCAGAAAGCTGTTTTGGTCTATTATATGTGGCACGCGAGAGCAGCCAGTCATACCAGCCGCTAATGCTTCAGGTCTTGTAATGTACGACACGTGTTGCATGGCCGATGCTACTTTATTCAATAAAATGGCACCTGTCTGAGTCTGGTGTGACGCGAGTGGCTCTTGGTCCAAATGGCTCTTGGTTTAAATGACTCTTCACTTTAAAAAAATCTTTTTATACCTTTGAAAATATTTTTTGTTCACAAAATAGATGGAAAGCATGACACGCACGAAGCAGACGGCGCGTCTTTTGACCCCTCCCGTGCCGAGGCTCGCTGATGCGCTGCCGATGGTGCAGAGCTACCCGCTGGAGGAGCCGGCTGACACCTCGGGCAAGGCTCCTGGCAAGGCCCCCAAAGTCAAGGCACCGGTCGTCACCTATGGCAAGGCTCCGCGCAAGGCCCTCAAGGTCAGGGCACCCCCCCGAGCCTTCAAGCCCAAGAAGTCGACCGGCCAGACCGGCGATAAGAACTGATTCGTGTGTCGTCTATCTAAGTTGTGTTGTGAAGTAAACTCCTCATATCCCACAGCACGTCTGTGCGCTCCTGTTTTACTGGACGTGTCGACTCGCTAGCCAGGTCCAGCTTTCGCTTTTGCATGATGCTGAGACGTGTGGGTTTCTTTTCTCTCTTCACAAAAAAGTCTATTGGGTTAAATGCTTTCTCTGTGTTATAGCGTAAGTCCAGTCTATATTGACAGTGGAGCCTAGTTGTTGTGTCTTCGTCCCCCAATGCTGTTGACAGTGTCGCTGGGCCGAGTTTCACACACTTTGTCGGTCCCACCTCCTTGTACTCGCTGGTCGGGGATTCATCGAGGGACATGTGTCTGAGTTGGGCGTGTATGACCTCTGAACTCACCACGTACACATCCACGACCACGAGCGGCCATCCGTTGTCCAGGGGGATCAACGGCACCAACCCGACTACGACGGCCTTTTCTCGGTGGGTCGGCTCTTCGTTTATCTCCCAGTTCAGAGGGGGCACGAGTATAACGTGACTCTTTATGTCCAGTCCCCCGTCGAACGAATTGGGCACTTCTACGACGACACACGTGGGGTGGTCTGCTTCAAATTGAGCAACTATGTCCATGTCATTGTGTAGATGTGCGTTTATATGAAGGTGTCGCTCAAGTGTATCCTCATGTCGGCGAGCAGATGAAGAGATGGAGTAGGCATTCCGACTCCACCGTCAGAGGTCATTCGTGGACGTTGTTTGACGGGGGGGAAGCTGAACACTTCTGGAGCTGCACGTGCATCGACGACTTTCATCTGTATTGCTTTTCCTTGGGGTGTAGTAAATATGACATCACGGTTCCATGGAAGATATTTGTATACAGCCGGTTGGAGCACTTCACCATACTGATACCACTGCAAGCTTCTATTGAACTCATAAAAACATAGTCCGACGTCACCTGGTATTAAATGCATGATTCTATTTGTCTCGTCTGTGTCCGAAAAGCCATTGCCACATTTAAGCTTAAATCCTTTCTGGCACAACAACAACCCTGCCTTTATATGTTCTTTTACAGGAGACATCCAAAGGGTTTGATAGACACAGTCTGACTTGTTTATCAAATCTTCTTCCGTCAATGGTGTCATAGTGTTCGTCAAGGTTGTGGATGCCTCTGATACTCTTGCATATAGGCGATACTCTGTCGTATCTTCTTCTCTTGCTCTTCCTCTAGATTCCATTCAATGTGTCCATTGTTCTTTTATATCACATTTAAGATATTCTGACACGACTAATCAAGACACACATAATTCCACCTCTTTTATTTTTTCGCAAACACCTACACCACCACGCTACTCCTCTCCGTAACGGTACCAGTTGTGCTCCTCCGGCTCCTCCACCGCGAACTCCCCCTTCTGCATCGCCAGGTACTGCTCGAAAGTCCCCGTGAGCCTCGCGTCGCTCATCTCCTCCGCCGACATCCACGGAATGTCATCCGTCGAAAAACCCATGTCCCATAGAGTCTCAAGGTCGGCCCCGAGCCCGTACTTCACGAGCACCTCCTTCAGCTCCTGCTTGCGCTCGCGACCTGTCATCTCGGCGATGTTAGCGTGTGCTGCTTTTGGGTGATTTTTCAAGACCCCACTTGTATATATAGACAAGTCCTGCCTCTTCGCAAAACCCTCGTGTCTCTTCGCACGGCTCGGCGAGTTCTTCGTGAGTTCGCGACATCTCGGCGATGTGTGGTGCCCGTGCTCGGCGAGTTCTTCGTGAGTTCGCGACATCTCGGCGAGTTCTTAGTGAGTTCGCGACATCTCGGCGAGTTCTTAGTGAGTTCGCGACATCTCGGCGAGTTGGCCAACAGTCACGTGCCTCTTCACGTGCCTCTTCGCAAAATTAAAAAGAAAAAAGAGAATGTCTATATATACCCAGTGCATTCAGCCTCAAACACTCAAAAAATGGACGACGTGCCACCCCCTCCCCCCTCTGTCCTCGGCTCCAGGGCGAACTCCGTTGAGAGCAACGGTTCGGACGACGTGCCTCTCTCGAGGCGTGTTCGTGGCCGAGTTCTTTCTCCTGCTCGTGTGTTCGCCGAGCTCTCTCCGTTTATGGCCCCTCCGCTCGTGGCCCCTCCGGTCGTGGCCCCTCCGCTCATGGCCCCTCCGGTCATGGCCCCTCCGGTACAGATCAATCTGACGAGGCGTGTCGTGGAGCCCCCCCTTGCCGGACCTTCCATTCCGGCTCCCGGACCTTCCATTGATGCTCCCGGACCTTCCATTCCGGTTGCCAGACCCACCACTGGGGGCAAGGGCTTCATGAGCCGCCCCACTCCTGTGAGGCACTCTCGCAAAAGCAACAAGACTGGTAACATCAAAGTTGTCTCAGAGCCCGCAGTTCGTCGCCTCGCTCGCCGTGGTGGTGTGAAGCGCATATCTAAGGAGATATACCAGGAGACACAGAATGTGGCAAAGGAGTTCCTCACCAAGGTTCTCGAGAAGTCGTGCATCTACAAGGATGACCGCAACCCAAATGCCGTTACCCTCGAGCCAGGCGACGTTGTTCGTGCGCTCCGTAACATGGGAATGCCCATATACGGATTTGGTCCTCGTTAGGAGTCAGCTCTAGCATATTGTGCTCTTGTTCACTGAGTACTTTGATGGTTTTGCATTAAGTATATGTATGTGCTGTAGACACATACGAGCCGAGATATTTAATGAATAAATCACTTAAAATAAATTGTCTCATCTCAAGGCCCACACACTCTCACAAAATACGGAAAGAGACTACTAGACTTGTCCGTTCCTTACATCTCAAACTCAGTCTCTTACTTATACGCGAAACTCTTTAGGGCTACACGCTTGTTGTTGCGTTGGAGGAGCGGAAGCATGATGCCGAAAGATGGGATGATTGCAGCCAAGCCCTCTGACATTTTGAACATGTGCTCCTCGGCGACACCTACATCCGACTCGTCGTCGAGAAAGAGCACGGTGTACGTGGGCAAGTTGTCCTTGACGGCCTTGGCAGTGATGACACCCGGATGCATACCATCGCATCTCTCATTTTTCGACACCACGCGATCGCCGATGTTGAATTTGAAACTCACAGAAGGCTCGGGCTCGTACGCAATACCGGGCATGATCGGAGTCAAAGGACGCCGGAGCTCATTCACAATATCAGACAAGCTCGGCGCACGAAGCAGGGTGCCACGAGCCGAGAGCAAATCACTAAGCTGAATCTGCATTTCAGGTCCCGTGATAGTATTACGCGCCAGAACATTAGCAAAGGACGCACGCGACCCATCTCCCGTCACCGCGTCACGAGCCGAGAGGAAAACGCGCTGCTTAGGAAGCAGCACAGGAAGGGAATTGACATTCGGAATATCATCCTGCGCCAGAAAATCACGGAAGCTCGTATCTTCAATGCGATGATCACAATAGGATGACAAACCCAGTGCCCTATCCATAATTTCCTTTGACGCAGTGCGAACTCCGAAAAAGGCAGGGGGGTTGAGGGGCTGGTCGATGATCTCACTCTGAATTTCAGGCAGATGAATCGACGGGCCAGGGTCCCCTTGGTCCTCATTTTCGGAATACTCCATGTCGGGAAAGGTAGGTATCTGCTCGGGAGGAGACTCAGACCTCTGCGGATCAGGCACCCAATCATCGTTGTCGGAAACCATGTTCATCAAGTTGTCACTGGGTTCTGTGTAGACAAAAATTGAGACAGTTATCACTAAAAATCATCACAGATACATGTGAATATGGATATTTTAATCGTCACTATAATCATGACAGATGTGTGTCACACGAAAATGTGTGTTTATACGTTATTAAGACACCTAACACATTTATATATGTGAATAGAATTACTAAGGTATACTCTAAAATCATAGATGTATATCACAAAAATGTGTATTTATGTGTATTTTCCGACACATATCACACGGACATGGGTGTTTCAAAGTACGTATTCATAATCTCGCATTCATATTCACATGACAACGAACAAATTGAGCTACTTTATCATGAAAACGGAGTAGATATAGACATCCAAAACACCAATGTATATACACAACAGGAGAGAAAATGCTCATATTTCCGTATTTTCCGACACATATCACACGGACATGGGTGTTTCAAAGTACGTATTCATAATCTCGCATTCATATTCACATGACAACGAACAAATTGAGCTACTTTATCATGAAAACGGAGTAGATATAGACCTCCAAAAACACAAGTGCATATACATAACATGAGAGAAAATGATCATATTTTCGTATTTTCCGACACATATCACACGGACATGGGTGTTTCAAAGTACGTATTCATAATCTCGCATTCATATTCACATGACAACGAACAAATTGAGCTACTTTATCATGAAAACGGAGTACATATAGACATCCAAAAACACCAGTGCATATACACAACACGAGAGAAAATGATCATATTTCCAACATAAATCACATGACATTCTCAATATACGATCAGAGATATCAGAGATGACAACGACGGAAACTCTCACCTTCGGTTGGGAGGAGGACCTGTAGATCATCCTGAGAAATAGACGTACGTTTTCCAAGGAAGACGGGGTCGGTCGAGAAGGGAACGACAGTCTCTCTCCACGACTGGAGACTCAAGTTCCGACCATTGTTGATGATTCTCGAGAGTGAATGACGTACGGGATGATCATCTTGTAGAGGGAATGACGTCCCGATCCTCAGGTCAACATGGTCGTCCACATCCTTCCCTTCCATTCTTCCGTTTGTGTGGGGACCTCTTCCACCTCTATTAACTTTTTTGTTTTCGGATAATTTTTGAAGCGTCGTGTTTCCTAGTTTTATCGAGGTATCCCCTGGGATTGTGTCCCTAAATGAGATATTTTTATACGAATCGTTGGACTTCCTAGTCTTATTTATACCTTTTACAGGGATCGTGTCCCTGCCCTCGAAAATAATTATGTCATCAAGTACCGTGATTGTTAATTTATTGACATGTACCCCGGGGTGTCCCCCCTGATGACTGAACAGCATGGATTAAATGCCTTCTTCTGGATGTTCTCTCTGAAAAGATATGATTTCGCATGTACATAGACGAGCCGGTTCCCGTAATCCCGGACTCTGAAAATATTCGTCTGTGTCTCGTATTATTTCCAAATGATGGAGGGGAGTATATTTATGGAAGGAGTTTCCGAGTCATTTTGTTATGGGATAAAACCTACCACAGTTTGGAAACACCTTCCTCGCACTTTTCGACCCCACTCGAAAAATCGTGACGGGTTACTCCAATCATATTGGGTCCGAGCTTCTACCAAGGTTAGGTATCGTAAACCATTCCCGTATCTTGATACAGTACCGAAGACTTTCCGTCCGAGGGATCTGGGAACGTTCGAGTATCCAACCTTCTTAG
>Ga0209107_10001575_pt1 | contig 12781 bp, 6 predicted proteins | sample LakErihyJuly2011_2_FD_187460 | JGI IMG/M metagenome (GOLD analysis project Ga0209107, IMG submission 187460) | Freshwater microbial communities from dead zone in Lake Erie, Canada - CCB hypolimnion July 2011 (SPAdes) (version 2) | ecosystem: Environmental > Aquatic > Freshwater > Lentic >... | reverse complement strand
ACGGAGGGCATCGGAGATCACCACAAACAGGCGCTTGAGGCCCTTGGAGGAGAGCGGTGCATGCACGTAGCGCATGTGGAACTCCTTCTGCCGCGGCAGGGCCGTCGAGCTCCACCTGCTGAGCTGACTCACCTGATCGCTCCAGCGGTTGGTGAGCGGCAGCAGCACGTTGTTGACGTACTGGTTTTCCAGCCACTCCCGCAACGGCTTGAACAGGGTGGGCTGCAGGTAGGTGCGGGCATGGACGATGCAGCGGCGGTAGGCCTGATCCAGCCGCCACCAGCCGTTGCAGTAGCGCTGCAGGCCCTCTTCGAAACTGGGCACCTGCAGGTCAGCCTTCGCCAGCAGGCCGCGGAAGGTGATCGCCTGCTCCAGGGCGCGGTAGCCGTGCTGGTGCTTGCCAAACCAGCAGGAGCTGCTGCGGCCTCTGATCGTCTCCAACAGCTCTGTATCGGAAGCGCCACTGTGAAAACGCTGCAGCAGGCGGCTGAGCACAAAGCGTTCGATCAGCTCATAGCTGTCGTCGTCATCTGGCCCGTAGCTCTCTGGTGCGTCATTGAGCTGCTCCTCGACGCGCAGCACACCGGCCAAGTGATCACTCCACTGCTCAAAAGCTGGCCGGGAGCTGAGGCTGTCTTTCCAGATGCTCAGGAACACCCGGGCGTGGGGCAACAGGTCGCCAGAGGGACCGATGCTGCTGACGCTGTTGAACAAACCAACGGCGAAGTCGCGCTGGTTAGGCTCGGGGCTGGCGTAGCCGAACTTCTCGCCGACTGCTTTCCAGAAGTGGCCGCTCAGCTGGTGGTTTCCATAGAGGGCCTCCACCGGGTCGTCACCATCGGGATTGGCCGGATCCAGCTGGCTGAAGGCATGCAGCAGCAGCTTGTCAATATCGGGCGGCTGCTTGGCCAGCACGGCGAGCATCTTGAGCCGCACTGCCGCTTCGTTGTCGTTGGGCCGCAGCAACTCCTTGAGCTTGCTGGTGCGCACTGGTGAGCGGAAAAAAGCCTTGTGCTGTTGGGCTAGCTCCTTGAACTCCAGCGTCAGCCCGGCCTCCTGGATGTCGAGCGAGGCCCGGTCGGCCGTGAACTCATGACCTGCCAGCAGCACGTCCAGCAGCCAGTTGTCCGGTTCGGCTGGCTTGGCGGAAGGAACATAGAGAAGGAAGCGCTGCTCCAGGGGAGCGCGGCTGATCGCCACCTTTACGGAAAACTCGTTGCGCTCCACCCGCTGCTTCTCGGCTTGAGCGGGTTGGTAGCCGTCGAACTCAGATAGCCACTCGCCATTGGGGTCGTACCAGAGCACCACCCGCTTGCGAGCAAGAGCGCTATTGAGGCTCTCGTGGATGCGGCTGGTGGCGGCGGGGGAGGCTGGCATTACTGAAGTTGGCGCTGGAGCAGTTGGAGCTGAAGCTGGCTGGCGGAAGCATGCAGTCCGGTTAATACCGGTTCGGCGACGGTCTGTGGAAATCCAGCAGGCAGCTGGGTCTGCACTGAACGAATGACAGCTGGAGTCTGGGTGATTAGATCGTCGAGGATGGGTTGAGCCTCGCCCAAGCCAAGCCGTTTTGCGGTGAGCAGCATGCGGCGGCTGGTGATCTCCAGGGGCTTGGTATAGCGCCCTTTTTCACCATGCCAGGCCATTGCCATCCTGAGTTTTTGCTGGGGCCATTGGCCGCTGGCCCGTCCGATCACCGGCCAGGCCGAGAGCACGTCGTAGAGCGGAGTGAGCTGAAAGTGGCCGCCAGGATTGAGAAAAAGGCTGAAGTTTTTGGCGTGGCCGTCAATGGCGCGCAGCATCCAAAAGAGCACCTGCGCCTTGAAAAAGCTGGCAAGGTCGCTGCGCTCTGAGGATTGGGCCAGCAGCTCAGCAATGGCCACCATGCCTGGACCGCCGTTGTTTTCGTATTTGCTTGCGGCTGGTGTGGAGGTGGCCTGGCAACAGTCTTCCGTGGGCAGGCGCAGCCAATAGGCGCTACTGGCATGAAGGCGGCGATCAAAACGCTGCACGATCAGACAGCGTTCTCCGTCAAAACTGGCCATTTGCGTTGCGGCCACAGGCAAGCCATAGGCCTTGAGCACCTGGCTGCAGAGCCACTCGTTCTCCACCGAGGTGGTGAAGTCGGTCTGTCCCTCGCCGATGATCCCCATTGGCAACTTGAACAGGTGGGTGGTGGGCGTGCTCCCCAGCGGCAGACACCATTGGCTGTCGTGCAGCAGGAAGGCTGTTTTCTCCTGGGCGCCGGCGATAGAGAGCCGGCGCTGATCGGACTCAGGCCCCAGGGATCCTGGAGCCGGTGTAGCCGTGACGGCGCGCAGGCGCTGGCCGATCTCCTGGTTGCTCAGGGGCCTGGCTTCAATGCGATCGATGCCGCTGGGCAGCTGATCTGGTGGCAGCAGTTGCACGGCACCGGCGCAATCGCGGCCGATGGCAGCCAGCAGATCGAAGGCACTGGTGCTGGCGGCCTGAAACCGGGTCTGGGCCCTGCGGCGGATGACGTCGCTATCGGGAAGGAGGTTGTCAAACCAGCTCTCCACGGCGTTGCCGCTGTGCGGTGTAGCCCCGAGGCCGGCGGGGAGTGACAGTGACAACGGCCGGAACTGGCTGGAATTCAGCCAGGATTCGGCGTAGGTGAACTGCTGAGGTCCGCGAGCCGGCAACGTCCAGGTGCCGACCCGCTCCCCGTTCATCCACACCGCCAGGGAACGGGCGCCCGTGGGCCTGCCCATCACCACTCCGCCGGCTCGATGCTGGTCGCCCGGGGCCGCACCACCAGTTCGAGGTCGAGGGCGGCCAGGATCAACAGGAGGCGCTCCACCGTGAAGCGACCCGGTTGCAATTCGAGCTGGGAGAACCGGGCCTGGCTGGTGCCGCCGGCCTTGAGGGCCAGGTCCTGCTGACTGAGACCCTGCTGCCGCCGCCCAGCCCTGAGCAACACCCCCAACTGGGCAGGGGCGCGGATCACCTGCTCGCCTGCGGCCATGACCTACTTGGAATCTCAATAAACGCACGTTAGCAGTATTCCCAATGAATGGCTTTTATTGGGATTCCGGCTGAAAGGGGCGTCATGTATTGCCAGATTGGCCAATACATGACCAGTATTGGCTGGCCGCAGCCCTTTGCCAATACTTGTCGCCATGGCGCTGCCGAACCTGTGGGGCCTCTACAACCTGCGCTCCTCGCCCTACTTACAGGCCACCCTGCGGGCGGATTCGCAGGCCACGCCGCTGCGCCTGTTTGTGGGCCGGCATAGGGAGCGACAGCTGCTGCTGACCACGATCGGCAGCAGCCCCAGCTCGCGGCAGGCGGTAGCGGGCCGCCCTGGCATCGGCAAGACCACGCTTGTGCAGACGGTGAAGGCCGATGCCCAGGCGGGGGGCTACTGGAGCTGCGACGAGATCATCCCGATCAGCGCTGAAGGCGCCAGCGAACACCTGTTGGGCCAGCTGCTCTCCGGCGTCTATGACGCCGTGCTGGCCAACTGCCCAACGGCAGCGGGCCCTGAGGTGGAGGCCGCCCAACAGTTGGTGCGCAGCATCCGCCTGCGCGGTGGCGGGTTCACCGTGTCGGGCTTCGGCTTCGGGGCTGGTGGCAACCAGAGCGAGAGCGTGGCCACGCCGCCGGGGGTGCTGCTGTTGGACGGTCCACGGGTGTTGCGCGACCTGCTCCGTTACGCGATCGGCCAGGGTGCCCGCGGCATCGTGCTGCACCTCAACAACCTCGAAAATCTCAGTGAGGCGGACGCGTCGCGGGCGGCGGATCTGCTGAGGGGCATCCGCGATCAGGCCCTGCTTCACGACGGCCTGCACCTGATCGTGGTGGGTACCACAGATGCCGTGCGCACAGTGGTGCAGAGCCACACCCAGATCCGATCGGTGTTCAGCAATCCATTGGTGCTGGAGCCTCTGGCGCTGGGGGATGTGGAGCAGTTGCTGGCCAATCGCTATGGGGCGTTGCAGCTCGATCCAGACAGACCCTGGCGCCCCCCTGTGGAGGCTGCCGTGGTGCAGAAGCTGTACGTGCTGTTCCGCGGCGATCTGCGAGGGATGCTGAAGGCTCTGGAGGATGGGATCACAGGCTTGCTGGGGCTCACCAGCGCAGGCGCCGAGGTGGCGCCGGTGGGGCTGGAGGATCTGCTGCTGACGCTGCGGCAACGCAACCAGGCGGAGCTGGAAGAGCAGCTGGGCGACACCGCCTGGGATCGTCTGCTGACCTGGGCGCAGGTGGATTCGGCTACGGCCCAGACCCAGGCCCAGCTGGTGGAGCTGTGGCAGGTGAAGCAGCCCTCGGTATCGCAGACCCTGCAGCAACTGATCGAGGCGGGCGCCGTTGAGGCCTTGCCGCGGCGGGGGCGTGAGGCAATTCATTACCTGATGGCCGGCACGGCGCGGTTGGCTTTGTAGAGGACCGCTAAAAACTCCGTTCTCATCTCTACATTCCGTCACTTGACCACAAGGCATGACGTCAGGCCTCGGTCTGATGTTCAACGGTATAAAGCTGCTGGAGATAGCTCTTGAGCTCGGAGCGATAACCGGAGAGGCCTTCCACCAACTCCTTGTTGCTGGTTTCACGGGAGAGAACTTCGTCGCGGGAGGTGTTGAGGCGCTCGAGGATGTCCCCGATCAACGGCAAGTCGTACTCCTGCTGATAGATCTCCTGGACCTGGGCAGCCATGGCCTCGGCAAATTTGCGGATCTGCGAGCGGGCCTCACTGAGCTGTTGATCAGCCTGGCGCTGCCGGTCCTCGGCCTTGGACTCCTCATTGACATGGTCATAAACCGAATAGGCAGCCATGGCGATGCTGAGAATCCCAACCGCCTGTCCAAGGCCCTTGGCGATGTTCACCGCTTCCCAGGGCCTGAAATCTTTGCCAATAAACTTGCCAACGGTGTAGACAAGCTGATGTCCGGAACTGCCTGCGACCTGACTTGAACTGGAGAGGATTCCACCAGGAAGTGTAAATTTTTCGGCTCCATTGCCAAGGAGATCCCTGGCAATGTCTTTAATGGGATTACTCTTAATATCTGCTTCTTCACCTCGCTTTGGTGCATAACCAGCAGCGCTGGCATCCACGCTGGCGAAAAACTCTGCTACGAAGGGTTCCCGGGCGAAGTCGTCGAGGCTGGTCTGGAGTTGCTCATAGGCTGCCTGCAAGATGCCGTTGAGATCAACAAAAGCCGATTTATTGATCTCTTCACATCTGGTCCGGAAGCCCAATTGCGCCTGTTCCTGATCCCCTCCCAGTTCACCGCTGAGAAGCTGCTCGCCCAGCAATTGCAAGTGCTGCACCACACCGGTACCTATCCTGCGCACTTCGGCTGTGGTGCGCCGTTGTTGACTCTGCACTATGCGCAGCTGCTGATTGAGTAGAAAGAGTTTCGGGTTCTGCTCAAAAGTTCCATCCGGCAGAGTGGCAAGAGCCTCGTCGATGGTTGATAGACCAAGGCGGATGGGCGGGTCCAATCGCGCCAGCAGACCTTGCTGTTTCACCCAGCCATTGAGCCGGTGGATGAATTCTTCGAAACGACTGGAGAGCAGCAGGTCCTCATCCCCATCCACTATCCCTTCGCGAAATTCCTCTGCATCGATGAAGGCATGGTTGAAGTCGCTGACGTAGTGGGGGGCGAGGGTGCGATCGATAGAAATGGTCAGGTTGGCGATGTAGGCGTCGGTGTCATCCACATCTACCATCGAGAGTTTGTTGACCACTAGGAATATCTTGGGAGCAAAGCCATTCTCAAAGGCAAGCCGCCGAAAATCAGCTGCGGTGACGTTGTCGAAGAGATTGGTGGTGAGGCAGTAGACAATCAGATCAGCCTCACGCAGTGCTTTTTCAGCTTTGATAGTGTGATCTGGACGATCAGCAAAAAGGCCTGGTGTGTCCCACAGTTCGATCTCTCGCCAGCGATAGGCCTGCACCTCATCGGTGGCCACATCGGCGGAGATGTAGATATCGCTGCGGCCGGTGAGGGCCGAGATCATGGTCGATTTTCCGGCGCTATACTGGCCGCTGAAGGCAAGGCTGAGTAGCGCCCTATTGCCCAGATCAACGCGCTTCTTTTGCAGGGCGTTAGCCTTCTCTTGAAGTGAAGGTTCACCACGGAACAGCAAGAAGCCCTGGAGGCCATCAAGGCTGGATTTGATCCGGCGTTGCAGTTCAGGGAGCTGGAAGGTGGTCATGGGAGAAAAGGATAAAGAGAGTGGTCAATCGAGGGAGGTGAGGCTCTGCAACAGCTCAGCTTGTGTGATCAGCAGCTGATCGCGAAAGGTCAGTAGGGCAGTCCTGCTGCCACCAAGCCCCTGGGCAATGGCTTCGGCCACCTGATCACGCTGGCTCCTGAGGGCCTCATCAAACTGCTGGGCCAGATTGACCCTGGGGTTCTGGAGGCTTTCGAGGAGTTTTTCTTTCAGAGCTATCTGGGCCTCCCTGCGGCGCTGATCACCGCCGGGGATGAGCCAATCCATGAGCATCGGCGCGAAGCCAGCCAGCAGACTCCCCAACCAGGCAAATGGCTGAATTGGACTTGGCACAATCATGAAGACGGCAAAGATTCCTGTCAAAATCTTGAAACCCAGTTTGACATTGCTGCGCATGGCTTCTTCGAAGCCGATGTCCAGCTCAAACTCCAGTCGGCACCGGAGGCTTGCCGCACCCACCTGAAAAAGCAACCGTTCGCGGATGTCCTCTTGAAGGGCATCAAGGCGCATGGCCAGTTCCTCCTTGAGCCAGGCCGCCAGATCATCCACCTGGCTGGCAAGTCCGAAGCGTTCTAGTTCTGCTTTCCAGCGCCGCTCGATCTCCTTGCCGTTGCTGCGGTAGTTGTCGACGCTGAAGCTCGTGGCGCACACATCCAGCGCCTGGAAGATGGCTTCGATGCGGTTGCGCACTTCACGCTGCAGATCGGCAAAGATCTCCTGCACCTGCTTTACCGAGCTGTTCTGGGTCTCCTGGAAAACTCGGGCCTGGTTCGCGAGTGACGTTTCCAACGCTCCTAGATCGTGAGCGATACGCTCTAGCTCCTGCCGCGGGTTTGCGCGAAGGGTTTGGCGCCGCAGTTCCGGTGCCTGGTGGGTGATCAACTCATCGAGGTGTTCCAGTACCTGATCGAGACGGCTGAGCTCCTGCCAGGTCTCCGCTTCGGTGGGATCTGTGGCTTGCATGGCCTTGAAGGCCGCCTTGGCATGGATGGGAAGGATCGGAACCCTGGCGGCCTCTTCTTGCCCGATGGCTTGGGCGAGATCTCGCCGGATGGCGGCGATGTTGCCGCTGATCGATTGCTGTCCTTCCGTTGCGAACTTGGCCTCGAGGCGGCTACGGAATCGATCGATGCCTCCCTGAAGTTTCACCTTCACGTTGAGCAGCACAAGGAAAGCCTTCCCCCGCCGATGGAGTTGCTGCATAAGCTCCCTTGTACAGGGCACGGTGGAATCGCTGTCGATCACGAAGCAGACGAGATCGGTTTCGGGGAAAATGGCGCGGGCCACCTCCGTATCGCGGAGGGCGGCTTGCACAAAGTTTTCACCCTGGCCGCCGGCTGCTCCGATGCCGGGCGTGTCGATCAGACGGATGCCATGGAAGTTGTAGGCGCGGTTGTAGCGGGTGAAGCCCTGCTGACCGTTGCCAATGGCCCCCTGATCCCGGCCCGTGAGGGAGGCGATCAAAGTGCTTTTGCCTGCCATGGTGCGTCCGATGGCCGCCATGCAGAACTGTTTGAGGCTGCGTTGCTTGGCGAGGAGATCGTTGCGGAGGCCGTCAAGATCCTGCTGAACGATTCGTTCCAGACGTTCCCTCACCGTGGTGAGCAAGGCTTCCAGTTGCTCCTGGCTGTCTTTCGGCAGCTCTGAGGCCAACAGAGCTTTTGTGATCTCCGCGAAATTCTTCTGCAGCTTCTGCAAGGATTGAGCGGCGCTTTCCAGGATTGACTGGGTCTGGGGCATCAGCTCGGCGGTGAGCTGGCGCATCTGCTCGAGGCTGTCGACATAGGCGCGGTGATTGAATAGTTTTTGGCGGCGCCAGAGCTTCACCCGTTGCCCCTGACCGGCCCTGGACGTGAGGGCATCCACCGTTGCCAGGCCGAGAGCTCGATCCGCGAGGCGGAGAAGTCGCACCCGTTTCCTGGGTGGTGGCTTGGGCTGGTTGAGCTTGTCCCGTAGGGCTGTCGTGCGGTGACGTGCTTCGCTCAGCCGGGTTGCCACCGAGGGGGGGAGCCGCTGGAGCCCCTGGGTCAGACGGGCAAGCACTTGCTCTTCGCGGGGATCGGTGTGGTCGTCGATAGCGGCAAGGTCAGCCAGCAGACACAGCAGGGATTCCTGATCATCACTGGTGAGCAGCCGAAGGGCCTGCAGGTCCACGGCAGGATCGTCGTGGGCCGTCATCAGCCGGACGCTGAATTCCTCGGGGTCGAGATCCCGCCTCAGCTGGTAGCTGCGGAACCAGGGGTGCTCTGCGAGCACTTCGAGCTCGTGAACATCAACCAGCTCATCAGCGAACACCAGTTCAGCGACAGCTTCTTGTACGGGATCCGTCATGCTCATCCCTCCTCCTTCGCCACCAGCCCTGGGATAACCGCCAGCACGTCCTGGAGCTTGAGGTAGTTCACCTTGACGCCGTCATCGAGGTCGAGCTCGATGCGTTGCTGGGCTAGGGGCAGCAGTGAATCCTGTTCCCAGGCCTGGCACTCCTTGAGCACTTTGGTGATCTTCTCGGCCTCCTTGCGGGCTGCGGTGCGCTCACGGGTAGGCAGGTCGTCGTTGAGTTGGTCGAGGCCGAGCTGGGCCAGGCGGGCTTCTAGTTTTTGCAGGTAGGGCCGGAAGTAGTTGTTGAGCACCTGGTTGAGGCTGTCTTTGGTGTAGCGGTGCAGGTAGATCAGGCAGGAGAAGCCTTTCTTGGGGCTCTGCACCATCCAATAGATGGGCCGCTTCTTGTAGGTCTGTAGGTGATCCTTGTAGAACTCGCTGCAGAAGTATTTGCGTATGTCTTTGCCTAGGGATTCTTCGATGAAGCGAAGATTCTCGGTGACAGTGCTCTCAGGGAAGGTGACCTCCAGGAACTCGCGACTGCGGGCGACGATGTCGTCTTCAAACCACTCGCCATCGAGCACCGGGATGATGCCGTCGGGGTCGGGTTGGAAGGTGAGGTCGCCAGTGCTTTTGCCGACCTTGGCGAAGTAGTTCTCCAACGTGTCGGCGACATTGGCGAGGATCAGGCCGGGGTGATCGAGGCTGTAGCGGCCCATCATGCAGCCGGTGGCGTAGGAGAGAAAAGCCACCATGTCGCGACGGGCCTCGGCGCGTGCAAGGGTGATTTGCTCCTCAGGCACTTCGGGCTGCAACTCGTCTTCGAGGCCGTAGGCGGCGATGAAGAGCCGGTTGTTCTCCGTCTCCAGTTCCTGCATCCGGCGGATGGCAGCGGTGTTCTGCGCCTGCCAGTTCCGCCAGCTCGCCTCCAGCACAAGACCCTTTAGCCCGGCCCGCAGCAACGGCTGGTCGCGGAAGTCCCAGGAGGTTTCGAAGTTGTCCCAGTCGGCTTGCGACTGTTCAACACATGCGCTTACAGTTTCGTCGATATATACATTAGGTTTCGAGAAAGGCATTCGTGCAATTTCTCCCGGAGAGAAATTCAGCGTTTGACTGACGACTCCGACAAGCCTCCCGCCAACGATTGAGTTCAATAAGCCCAATACCGCTAGGCGATTGTTCTCCTCGAAAACTGGACAGACACAGCTAGCATCATCGTACAGATGCCCGATTGACGAATATCTTGCGGAAAACATCGACGAAGTAATCTTGGTCCAAGACAACCCTTCGGTGAAATAGAACCTAGGATTCCGTTCGCCGTATCCCTTAAACTCCTTGAGTTCTTGGCCGTCACCCTTGAAGTTTACGACATGCTCTTCGTTTCCATACCACCGCCGGAATTCGCCACCCTTTTGTAGCGGGTACCATTTCTGATCGGCACACGCAGATTCTTGATGACTTTGACAGCCTCGAAGGCTGTTATCGTTGGATATTTCCCACCACAAGCGCAAGAAACGGCTATTGTCGCCGGTAAACATTCCCTTGGCTGGTGAGGCCACTCTCGAAAGTGTATCCATTCGAGCAAATGCTTCCCGGATATTGGCACTTGCCCAATACGCTATCGGAGTACCCGGAACCTTTCTGAATTCTGCTGCAGCCACAGCGTACAGATCTCGGTTCTTAAGCTTGTCGAGGAACACCAATTCTTTGTCTGCAGACTGAGGAGCATCATTCAAATTTAGATAATGACCAGCCGCTGAAGCTAAGGATTTGAGAAGGACAAAGGCGCACGCCTGCGCCACCTTAGAGTTAATTTCCGGGAAACTATTATAGCCGATTTGGATCAGGCTTACTGGCGGGCTGTCGCACAAGAGTCGTTCGCGAAAATCCTCATAAGAAGAGAGGAACATCCATGTCTGCATAGTCACCATCGAAATCATTCCGCGCGCCACAGTGAGCATTGCGTTTCTTTCAATAAACATGGCGAACAAATCAGCCTTTGAATATGCGTAAAGCTCTGTTGCAAATGCCTTTGTTTTCGCGTTCATCGCACCACTCCCCATGTAAGGCGGATTGGCCACGACGACGAGATACCGCTGGGTGAGCGCCTCGGCTTGTTCGAGCACGCGCAGGACTTTGAGGTGGGTCTCGCGCAAGAAGAGCTGGCCGCCTAGGTCCTTTGCCTCGATGGCGCGGAGGACGTTGGCGATGGCCCGTTCGTCGAGGCACGGCTGGATGAGCGAGCCGAGGTTCTTCGCTTCCTCAAATTGATAGAGCAGCTTGAATAGGTTTGGATCGAACAGCTCACCGAGATCGAGTGCTTCGATGTAGTCGTTGAGTTCGCCCTCGGCAAACTGCACATCCTGCAGCTCGATGATTTGGGGCCTTACTAGCTGCTCAGGCTGGAAGAAGCGTCGCGATTGTTCCCGCGCCTTAAATACAAGAGCCAACTCGGCGAGCTGGGCGGCGCGGGGACAGATCTCCAGTCCGTGCAGGTTGTGCTTAAGGATCAAGCCAGGGATCTCGTTGGGCGAGTAGCCCTCCTCTTCATAGATTAGAACCAGTAGGTCAAAGGCGTAGGTGAGCATGTGCCCGCTACCGCAGGCTGGATCCAGCAGCTTGATTTCCTCAGGCTTGTTGATCACCAGGAAATCGGTTTCTGTTTCACCCTCGATGTAGTAGGGCATCTGGTCGCGCAGCTTTGAAGCTGGCCGATTCAGCAGCCAGAGCCTCCCTAAGGAGTTCTCCACCAAGTAGCGAACGATCCAGTGCGGGGTGAATAGTTGTGTTACAGCTGGGATGTCTTCTGTTGGCACCGCCTTCTTGCGGGCCATTACTTCATCTTTCTTTTCAGCGATATAGAACTGATAAAGCCAGCCCAGGCTTTCTACATCTATGCAGTCGTCATCGGTGATTTCCTTGCGGAAGGCTCCCACTATTGAGCCATCGCTCAATAGGTCATCGGGTAGCAGCAGCTCGCTGGCGTCATCAAGGCCTTCAAAAAGGTTGGGAAGCAGCTCGTGGTAGCAGCGGCACACCGCCAGTACCAGCTGGCGATACACCTCACCCTGGGGATCTGCTCCAGCAATTGCCGTTTGAATTTGGCCATCCAGCAAGCCATGCAACCTGCCTTGATCGGTGTGGCTTTGCAACGCCGCCGGTAGGTTCCCAGCCCGCATCAGCTTGAGCAGTTCCGGCTGGGTTTCACCTTCAGCAGCCGGCATCAACACCTTGCAGCCAAATGGATGCCATCCCCTGGCGTCCAGATAGCGCAGGGCGCACAGACGGTTGAACCAGGTGTAGGCCACCCGTTCCAGCAGCTGGGCCCGGCTGGCGGCTTCCTGCTCGCGCAGCTCGGCGATCTGCTTGGCGTAGGTGCTGAGCGTGTCGGGGGTCTGGCTGGTGAGCAGCAGATCCAGCTTGCGTCCCACCGCCTCCAGCAGCTGCCGGCGCATCGCCGGGGCGAAGGTTTTGAGGGCGGCGGTGTTGACGGGCATGGAGTGGCGGATGGGGGTGGTGGATCGGGAGTGGCTGGCAGCTATGGGGGTGGATCCAAACCCCGCAGCAACCGCGCAGCCAATGCCACAAAGCCAGCGCGGGCTTCCGCGAATGGCACCGGTTCGCCCCAAACAAGTTCGCTCACAAACCGTTCGTACAGCTCCGCCACCTCAGCGCTGGTCTGGAGCTGTGCCAGCGCCTGCTGCAAGCGCTCACGTGGATTGGCGCCAAAGATTGAATCCTGGCGGCCGAATTTCGCCTGATCGCCTGCCACGATCTTGGTGAACAGGTCACTCTGCAACTCCTGAGCCTCAGGGTCAGAAGGCACCACCTCCAGCAGCTGGTGCACGTCGTACAAGTGGCGCACCAGCATGTCGTCGTCGGGGTCACGCTCCGCCTGCTCCTGCCAGCCTGCGGTACGGCGCAGGAATGACACGACCTTCTCCGCCAGGGTTTCCTGCAGCAGAACCACCTGGTGTTCCACCACCTGCGCGTCCAACTCCATGAACTCCGCCAGTAGCGGCCTCACTTGTACCGGGACAGGATCCAGCAATGGCGTGTGGGCGGTGAAGTCGAGACGCAGTTGCGCCCGCAGTGCCGGCACCAGGGGGAATTGCGGCAGGTAGCCGAGGGAGAAGCAGAAATAGCGGTTTTCGTTGAGGGTCACGATGCCTGCTTCCGGTAGGTCAAAATCCGCAGCCCGCATCGTTTCCGCCAGTTCTTTGCGACAAGCGCTGAGCTTGCGGCGGGCCTGGCTGCGGCTCCA
>Ga0209107_10001574_pt1 | contig 12782 bp, 8 predicted proteins | sample LakErihyJuly2011_2_FD_187460 | JGI IMG/M metagenome (GOLD analysis project Ga0209107, IMG submission 187460) | Freshwater microbial communities from dead zone in Lake Erie, Canada - CCB hypolimnion July 2011 (SPAdes) (version 2) | ecosystem: Environmental > Aquatic > Freshwater > Lentic >... | reverse complement strand
TGCTGGCAGCGCTCCCTTTGCTGCTGGCGGCAGCGACCTCCTTCTCCAAGTTCAGCATCGTGCTCCTGCTGCTGCGCAACAGCGTCGGCAACGACCAGGTGCCACCCACGCTGGTGGTCTCTGCCGTCGCGCTCGTGCTCACGCTTGTGGTGATGGCGCCACTGATCGCGCTGTTGCCCGCAGACGGGCTCGCAACGGCCACCGGAGGCGGCGAGAATCTGCTCGCCCTCCTACCCCGGTTCGCCACCCTCTTCGAACCCTGGCGCGCCTTTCTGGAACTCAACGCTGGCGCCGAGGAACGGGCGCTCTTCCTCAAACTGGGCCACCTCGCTGCCGATACGCCCACCCTGCCTGCTCATCTTGCGCTCGGTGCCTTCGCCATCACGGAGCTCAAGGAGGCCTTCCTGCTCGGCTTCGCTGTCGCGCTCCCCTTCCTGCTGGTCGACCTCGCCATCGCCGTCACGCTGCAGGCCATCGGGCTCGAGTCCATTCCGCACGCAACCGTCGCGCTCCCTGCCAAGATTCTGCTCTTTGTGGCCGCTGGCGGCTGGCTCCTGCTCACCGAGAATCTCGTCCTCGGCTACCTGCTGCCCGGTGGCCTGCCATGACGCTCAGCGAACTCCTCACCGAGGCCTGCTGGGTGCTGCTCTGGCTCGCTGGTCCGGCGCTTGCAGGCGCGCTCGCAGGCTCGCTCATCGCGGGGCTGATCGAGGCCAAGACGCAGGTGCGAGCAACCACCCTGTCGCTCGCCCTCCGGCTGTTGCTCGGCGGCGTGGCATTGGTGCTCTCAGAGCCCTACTTCCTGCCCCGCCTCAGGCGGCTCGCCGAGCTTGCGCTGGCCTTTGCGAAGGTGGGGACGCCGTGAACCAGACGCCGCTGTTTGTAATCGACACGGCAGTGCTGATGTCCTGCAGGCTGCTCCCCTGCGCGCTGCTCTGGGGCCGCGCGGAGTTCACGGGTGTGCCGGGCTGGTCGCTGCTCGCAGCGGCGGCGGCGCTCGTCGTGGCGCTGGTGCCGACCCATGCGGTGGCAGTGCCCTGCACTGCGGCGGCGGCCGTTACGGAGCTCCTGCTTGGGTCGGGGATCGCGCTCGCCGGTTCGCTCTTCCTCGCCATCGGAGCAGCCTTCGGTGCATGGACGGATCAGGCTGCATCGCATCGCGCTCCCCTCTGGCGGCGCCACCTTCCACCGCTCCTCTTCGCGCTCTGGGCGCTCTCCGGCGGGCCCGCTCTGCTGGTCAAAGAACTCGACGCATCGCTCGCCATGATGCCGCTCGGACGGAGCGCCGAGGATCTCGTAGCGGCCCCCTCTCGCCTGCTCTCGCTGCTGCCTCAAATGGGGCTCGCGGGCGCCGTTCTCTGCCTTCCCGTCGCGCTGCTGAAGCTCTCGTCGGCGCTCTTTGACGGGCTCGCTGCACGATGGAGCGGCCACCCGTTGCGCCCCACCCGTCCGCTCCTGCCTCTGGCCATCGCGCTGCTGCTCTTGCTCGCCGCATCGCACCTCGGCGACAGCGCCTTCCGCCTCCTCAGCAGCCGATGAGCGATGCATCGAGGCAGCCGCCAACAAGGAGCAGGCGCGCCCGGCTCGCTGCTCGCGGCATCCTCCCCTACGAGCCCGCCGCGGTCTACACAGCTGCGCTCTGCGGCATTCTGATTCTGCTGGCCGCGAGCGGTGCGGGCTGGTTCGCGGAGTGGCGCAACCTCTTCCATCAGGCGGCCGAACAGCCCTACGACCTGGCAGCGCTCGCTGCCTCGAGCCGGCAGCTACTGCTGCGCTCGGTCGGCAGTCTTGTAGGCGTCTCGCTGCTCTGCGGATGGGGCGTGGGCTGGATGCAGCGGAGGCTGTCGCCGCCGGCTGCCCAGCGATCAGAGGGGTCGCTGCCCGGCTCGGAGGAGGCAGCGCCGCCCTGGTTCGCGGGACTTCTGGCGGTGGCCGCGATGCTCGCCTTCGCAGTTGTCACGCTGCTGCTCTCGACGGGCTGGATGTACGGGCCAAGCCTACGCGCATCCCGGTTCACGGAGGCCGCGGGCGGGGTGCTGTTGTGCCTCGCTGCCACCGATCTGCTGGTCAGCGCTGCGCTGACCGCCTGGCGCTACCGCCGCTTCGACCGCGAGCAGGCCATGAGCCACGCGGAGGTCGCCGAGGAGCGACGCGCGGAGGAGGGAGCGGGCGCGACGAAAGACGAAGTTGCTGCGCGACGGGCGGGCCGGGGCTGAGAGCCCTACTGGCCCTGCGCCCGCCGGATCTCGTCTTCGGTGAGGCCGCGCTGACCCGAGATGACGATGCTCTGCGAACGCCTGCTGCCCACATCCAGCGCGTTGACATGAACGATGCCGTCCCGGTCAATCTGGAAGGTGACCTCGATGCGGTTGGCACCGGCAGGCGCGGGCGGCAGCTCCGCGAGCGTGAAGTTGCCGAGGAGCCGGTTGTCGGCGGCCACCCGGCTCTCGCCCTGCAGCACCTCGATGGTAACGAACTCCTGGTCGTCCTCGGTGGTCTGGAAGACCTTCTTGCGCTGCGTCGGGATGGGGCTGTTGCGCGTGATGACGGAGGACATCATCCCACCGGCAACGCGAATGCCGAGCGTGAGCGGCGTGACATCCAAAAGGACGACCTCGCTCACCTCGCCGCCAACGATTCCCCCCTGGATGGCGGCGCCCTCCGCGATGGCCTCATCCGGGTTGATGCTCTTGTTGGGACGCTTTCCGAAGATGCGTGCCACCCGCTCCTGCACGCTCGGCATGCGCGACATGCCGCCGACGAGGAGGACGTCGTCAATCTCTTCGGGCCGGATCCCAGCATCGCCAAAGGCGGTCTCACAGGGGAGCTCAAGCCGGTCGATGAGCGCGGCGGTCAGGTCGTTCAGCTCCACCCGGGTGAGGGCGTAGGTGAGGTGGCGCGGACCGGTCTCGTCGACGGCAAGGAATGGGAGGTTGATGTTCGTCTCATTGAGCGACGAGAGCTCACACTTTGCCGCTTCGGAGGCTTCGCGCAGGCGCTGCAGCGCCATCTTGTCGCCAGCGATGTTGATGCCGGTGCGCTCCTCGAAGACCGCAACGAGGCGCCGGAGAATCGCGCGGTCGAAGTCGTCGCCGCCGAGGGCGTTGTCGCCGCAGGTCGCGATGACCTCGTAGACGCCGCTGCGCAGACGGAGGATGGAGACGTCGAAGGTTCCGCCGCCTAGGTCGAAGACCGCGATGCAGGCGTTGGCCTTTGCGTTGGAGCCGTAGGCGAGCGCTGCAGCCGTGGGCTCATTGATGATGCGCTTGACGTCGAGACCGGCAATGCGTCCTGCGTCCTTCGTCGCCTGCCGCATGGCATCGTCGAAGTAGGCGGGGACGGTGATGACAGCCTCGGTGACGGGCTCGCCGAAATAGTCTTCGGCAGTCGACTTCATCTTCTGCAGCACGAAGGCCGAGATCTCCTGCGGCGAGTAGTCCTGCCCGTTGATGGTGATGAGGCAGTCGCCGTTCGCCGCGTCGGTGATCCGATAGGGCAGCAGCCCCTTGATCTCGTCTACCTCGGCCGAGTCAAACTTGCGCCCGATCAGCCGCTTGACGCCGGAGATGGTGCGCTCCGGGTTGATGATGGCCTGCCGCTTGGCCTGCTGCCCAACGAGCCGCTCACGGTTCTCGGTGATGGCAACCACCGACGGGGTTGTACGAGCACCCTCCGCATTCGGAAGCACGATGGGTTCGTTGCCCTCAATCACAGCGACGCACGAATTCGTGGTCCCGAGATCGATCCCGATGATTCTGCCCATGGATGACACTTACGCTGAAGGGAGCACAAGGCTCACGGGAGCCAGTTAGCCCGGCTTCTTGGGGGTGAGGAGGCGATCGAGGAAGCTCACCGGCTTCTTGGCCTTTTCGAACTGCTGACGGAGGTGGCGAACCCAGCGGTTGGCCTCCTGGTTGTTCCCATCAATGTCGGTGGCCTGCCGGTAGCAGGAGAGCGCCTCTGTGTAGTTCTCTTCTGCGCGGGCGAGATGGCCTAGCAGCACGGCTGCGGCGCTGCGCAAGTGGGGCTCCACGAGATCCTCGAGCGCCTTCTCCATCTGCTTCTTTGCGGTCCGCCCATCAAGCTTCTTGCGCATCACCAGCAGGTAGGCCTCGTGCGCGTCGACCAGCGGCCCCGCAGCGCCCTTCTGACGCGCCGCCACGAGCATGTCCCATGCCTTGTCTACGGCGCCCGTCTCAAGCACCTTCTGCGCGTTGCGGAAGAGCTGATCGCCGCTCACCCTGCCAACGGCGGAGGCGGCGGGACGTGGGGTAGCCTGTGAGACAGCCGCACTCGGCACGGCTGGGGTCACCACGGTCCGCGCCATGGATGGATTCGACGAAACCGCTGGCGCCGGGCCGGTGCGCACGGCCGAGAGCCCCGCGGAGGGCTGCGCCCCCACACGGGCGTGCACTCCCGACTGCGACACCGATGCACCTCCACTCCGACGAGCCTGCTCGAGCGCCTCTTGCGCCGACGAGGTTCTCGAATCGGCTGGCCGCGACACGGCGGGTCTGTTCATCGTGGATGGCGGCCCCACCGGGGGTAGCGACGGGTTGGCCGATTGGACCGTTGCTGCCGCAGGCTCCGCGACAGGCCGAGACCGCTCGAGGCCGCCGAGGATCCCTTGAAGGTCGCGCAGCCGGACAAACAGCGCGTCGGCCTCTGCCCGCACCGACGCATGGTTCGAGCGCCCGAACCGGTCAGGATGGAACTCGCGCACCAGCTCGTAGTACCGGCGCTCCACGGAAGCGAGACCACAGCCGGGCGCCAGCCCAAAGGCTGCGTAGGGGTCCGACTTGCCGAAACGGGACTGCAGATCCTCGAGCTGGTTCAAGGCAGCGATGGAGCTGGAAGAGGCCCCCCCGTGTATCTCGGACCCGGCAACGCCGTCTTCAGAAACGGCGAAGCCACCGGCCGCCTTCGGGCGCCGCAGCACCACCGCGACCGGTTGTGAGGCGGGTTCGGGCAGGAAGACGATCCCGCCAAGGCTCCAGCAGATCTGCGCATACTGCATGGTCGCATCCACGTTGCCGGCCGCGCGGGCGAGCAGCTGCTCGAGCGTCACGGTGCCCGTCGCCGCATCGAGGAAGCGGGCCACATCGGGGCTCGCCTCACGCAGCAAGGCGAGCGAATCGCTCGAGGTCGGGGCAACGGGATAGCTGGCAAAGTGTCGCACGAGCGAGGATGCGATCTCGTTCACGCTGGCGTGGCGCTGCACGCTACGCAGCACGACCGATGCGGCGCTCCCAAAACCGTAAAAGCGGGGGCGCGAGACCGGTGCGCTCAAGAACTCGTAGTGGCCGGCGGTCCAAGTAATGACGGAGAAGAGTTTGGCCTCGTCGGCCGGGCTGACGGGCTGATCCAATCGCCCAATCTCGCCGCCCGAAACTACGAAGCGACGCTCCACATTGCCGTTGCGGAGCACCAGTTCGCCCGACCGCCGTGCGAGCCCAATGGCAAGCAGGAGCCGCGCGAAGGTGAGCGGCGTGACCTCGCCCGCGTCCATCGAGGGAAGCTCGATCTGCACCTGCAGAACGCCTTCGAGCGCAAGCGCCGTGCCGCTGGTCGGGGTGCTCCGGAGCACGCTGCCCCCGAGGAGTTCACGGGCCTGCGCGTCGATCGCAGCAAGCGACTCGCGCTCGCCCGTCTCGGGGGCTCGCTCGCCGGCTGCCGAGGGGACCGGCGCAAAGTGGCCGCTCGCTTCGCTGCCATCGCCGTAGAGGTCTTCCTGAAACCCGGCGTCTTCGGGGTCGAAGGGTGTATCATCGTCGGCGTTACCGGCAGGCGGCGTGAACGCCGGCGGCGCAGCAGAAACCTCGGTCCGAGCCGCGTGCGCTTCGATGGCCTCTGCGCAAACTCTGCCGATCTCGTTTGCATCCTCGGAGAGCAGGCAGATGCCGTCAAAGCCATCAAGCGGGCCTTCGCAGGCAGAGAGTTCCTCCTGATCCGCAAACGCCACCACGCTCGGAATGCCCAGCGCCTGCAGTGCCCACGGCGCCGAGGCCACCGCCTCCTCGCCGTCACGCAGCAGCGCCCTGAAGCCAAGGAAGGCGATCGAGGGGCCCTCTTGAACCACTGCCTCCATGAAGGAGGCCCAGGAGTCGGCCGTCCGAACATCCGCCCCTTCCAAGTGCGTTAGCGCCTGGAGGAGGATGTCAGCGCGAGGATGTGAGAGAAGGCAAAGTATCTTCACGGGCGACCTCCGCGAAGGGTGCTAGCGGTTCGACCGCCACCTGTCGATCTGGTTTTTGTAGCTCCGCTGCTGCTCCTTGGGGAGCGTCGGAACCTTCTCAAGGTAGCGCTGTAGATCGCCGGCCGCTCCTGCGGTGTTTCCCGCCTGCGCCTTCGCGTAGGCCATCTTTTCGAGAACCCGCGGGTTCGAGTCGGCCAGGCCGCCTGCCACCGCCTGCTGCAGATGGCCCAGCGCCTTGCCGTTCTCGGGGATCGGAAGTGCGAGATAGCAGAGCGCCGCGTAGTAGTGGGCCTCGGATAGCTTCGGATCGACCGCGATCGCATGGTCGAGCCGCTCAATCGCACCCTTGAAATCGCGCTCGTCGTAGAGCACCCGGCCGAGCAGCCAGGAGGCCGGCGCGTGATTGGGCTGCAGCGCCAGCACCACACCAAGATCGAGCTTCGCAAGGCTGTTCTGCTTGCGCGACTGGTAGATGCTCGCCCGCTGGAAGAAGACCTCCGGGTTCTCGAGCGACCAGGCAGTATCGAGTTCGATGGCCTGCGTGTACTCCGCCATAGCCTGATCGCCCGGCACCCGCGCCATCGCCCGGCCAAGCCAGTAGTGGTACTCGCCCGAGGGGTTACGTTGCGAGACGCGGGTGAGCGCGCTGATGGCCTCGTTGATATGGCCGAGCTCAAGTTCGCACCGGCCGACCTGGTACAGCGCGCTATCCATCGTCGGAGCCTGCTCATAGGCCCGCGCGAAGTTCTCGCGCGCCGACTGCCACGACTTGTTCTCCATGTGGGCGCGACCCAACTCATAGAGGTAGGCGGCGTTCTTCGGCTCGGCTTCGAGCAGTTTGAGCAGCGTCTCAATGGCACGGTCTGCCTCCCCTACCCCGATCATCGCGCTCGCCTGCCGCAGCTTGACCTTGGGGCTCGCGACGCCAGCGGCAATCATCTCGTTGAGCTCCTCAAGCGCCTCACTGAACTGGCGCGTAGCGATGAAGTGACCGGCCAGGTTGATGCGGGCATCGGGGTTGCTGCGATCGATTGCGAGTGCGGCACGGAAGGCCGCAACCGCGCGGTTCGTCTCGCCCATCGCGAGGAAGGTCTCGCCCACCTCGTTGGCTAGCTCCGAGGAGGTGCTGCCGACGCTGAGCGCCTCGTCGAGCCGCTTGCGCGCCGAGGGAAGATCGTTGGAGCGGAAGTCGAGCTCCGCGAGCCGGATGTAGGGCCGGAGGTAGTTGGGATCGGCCTGAATCGCTGTCTCGTATTGAGCGCGGGCCTTGTCGAACTCGACGGCCTCCTCCTGAACCCGGCCGAACCAGTAAAGGAAGCGGCCATCACGCGGGTACTGCGCGATCGCAGGCGGAAGCACCTTGAGAAGCCCGGGCCAATCCTTCTTGCCGAACTGTGCCTTGATGAGCCCGAGCGTGGACTCGGGGTCGCCCGCCGAAAGCGCCGCGTTCTGCTTGAAGTGTTCAAGCGCCCGCTCGAACTCGCCGGCGCGGAAGAACTGCTCTCCGAGCTCGCGCGTCGCGCGGCGGTTGCGCGGGTCGGCCTGCAGCGCCGACAGCAGGTTCTCGATCGCCAGCGGGGGCTGCATCCGGGCAACGGCGATGCTCGCCGCGAGCAGGTAGGTCTCGCACCGCTCCGACTGCGTCATGGTTGCGGCGAGGTCTTCGAGGGCGCGGGTCACACGGGTCTCTGCGTCGACCAGCTTGGCCTCGCGGAGCTGCGCGTCGGCCATGCCAACCACCGAGCGAACATGCTGCGGATTGAGTGCGAGCGCCCGTCCGAATGCGAGCTGCGCACGCGCCGGATCCTTCTCCGACAGCGCGATCCAACCGAGCCAGTAGTGCGGTGCCACAAACTTCGGGTCGAGCGATGCCGCCCGGTCAAGCGCCTCGATGGTACCCTTCGGGAGCTCGCGGCTCACCTCCGCCTCGGCCGGCGCGGCGACCACAACTGCAGACTCGGCGGCGGGCGCAGCCTTGGCGGCGGGCGCTGTCGGGCCGGCCTTCGCGGTCTCCTCAGCCTTCGGTGCCGTAGCAGCCTTGCCACTGCCCTCACCGGAGCCGGAACCCTCGGCACCCGACTTCGGCTTCGCTGCCGCAGCCTTGCCCCCCTTGGCAGCCTTGGGCGGCGTGAGCGGGATCGTCAGGTCGATGCCCCGGTAGGTCTGCAGGGCGCCAATCGCCTGAAAGAGCGACGCAAAGGCCCGTAGATTGGGGTCCGAGACGCCTTCAAGCGTCGCCTTTGCGGTCTCGTCTCGGCGCATCGCGAGATAGGCGCCTCGGGCAAGGCGTGTCAGTGGCGCATCTGCCGACTTGAGCTGCCCGTTCCACTTCTCAAGATCGGTGAAAAGATCACGCTGCTCCGGCTGCTCGGCGAGGAGCAGCGCGGCCGCGATCATGACCCGGGCACGCTCCTCGTCTGAGCCGCCACGGGCCAGTACCTTGCGACCGTTGTCTACAAAGCTCTGGTAGGCCTTCGACGAGCCCGACTCGAGCTCCGTGAGCTGGCCCAGCACAATCTTGGGCTGTTCTACGACACGGTTCTGCGCCGCTTCGATTGCAGCCAGCCGAGCCGCCTCCTCTGCCTGCTTCTGCTGGTAGACAGTGAAGCCGTAGTACCCGCCACCGCCGACAACCAGGAGCCCGAGGGCGATGGCCAACCAGGGCTTCTTGTTGCTCGACGGACGGGCAACCTTTCGTGCGCTCGTCGACTGCCCAGATCCAGTGCCGAAGTACTGGCCGTATTCGTCCGTTGCTGGCTGCTCGTCAGCCGCTTCGGCTCCCTCTGCAGGCTGCCCCCACTGGTCAGCGTCGCCGGCGCCTTCGGCCGGCTGGTAGCTGTCGAAACCGTCAAAACCAGAGGGTTGCCCAAAGCCCGGATCATAGCTGGTGGCACCTGCGGTGTTGGCAGCGCCAGCCTCGGGTGCGTCGAAGTCGTCAAAGTGGGCGCCACCGGGAACCGTCGAAGCTCCGAACACCGTCGCCGCACGCGCCGCAGCGACCGTCCTTGCCCCACCACCACGGAGATCTGCGGAGGGCGCAGTCTTCGCCTCAGCAGTGCCGGCCCAGAGGGCATCAACAGAGGAAAATGTGTCCAGAATGTTGGCGCCAGCGGCCCGCGCAGAGGCCGGCAGTTCACCACCACCCATTGGCTCATCGAGTGGCTCGCCAAAGTCGCCAACCAGTCCGTCGAGCGTCTGGATGCTCCCCAACGCCGCGCCCCGATTGGCTGGGAACTCCGACGCCTCTTCGGTGGCCGGCTCCTCTGCAGAAACCAGCGTGGCACCGCCCCGCGGCAGCGCCGACGCCGGCGTGGGCAGGTTGGAGATTCCACCCGCAGAGCGCGGCAACCCCTCCGCTGCAGAGCGCGGAAGTTCAGGCCCCGGCCCGGCTGAGATCGGCAGATCTTCGACCTCGAGCCCCAACGCCTCCACCACGCTCTGATCGGCCTGGCCCAGGTGGGTAAAGCCGTTCGGAAGTGGCAATTCTGTCGTCTGGGGCGGTTGGTGCTCGCGCACGGCCTCCATGAGTGCAAGCGGCGCATCGGAGAAGGCAGTGAAACCCTTGGGGGATGGGAGCAACAGCGAGTCGCTAAGCGGCTCGTCCTCGAGGTCAAGCAGCTCCGGCTCCGCGGCGGGCTTCGGGACAGGAACCTCCTTCGCCTCGTCGGTGAGGTCGAGATCCATCAGGTCGGCGAGGACCGATGCCTCCTCCGGCAGTTCGTCGATGTCGAAGTTCATCGTTGCGCCGCCCCGAGCAGGCGCCGTGCTTTCGCCGAGCGCAAAGCCTGCCGGTAGCTCCATCGACATCGTAGCCGCGCTGGTCGCGGGGACGTTCGCATCCAGTTCGTCGTCGCTGATCAGGCCGAGCCCGTCGTCGGCTTCAGCCGCCGGGTCGCTTGGAAAGACGAGCGGCGCGCCGCCAAAGAGGGTCGCACCCGAGGGGACCTCAGAGGAGCGGAAGGCAGCACCCAGATCCGGGATCGCCACAATGGGGATCCAGAAACGGCCGTCGCGAGAGACCGATTCATCCCCCGTGTAGCGTCCGGCACGGATGGCGCCGATGAGCGCTTCGGTAGCCATCGGCCCTTCGATCTGCCCGTCCACACCGCGGACGGAGAACTGCTCCTCCTCCGGCTGCGGCAGCCCCAGAAGAGCGGGGGAGCCGATCATCGTAGCGCCATGGCCGCTCACGAGCTCGTCGGAGCTGGCCTCGGAACGCTCTGCACCATCATTCGGTCCACCGTGCTTGGTCGCCATCGTCGATTCCGTCTCCACTAGGTCGCGCCATCTGCCGGGGAACGCATCGCCAGAAGGTCTCGCCTCCTTCAACGCCTGCGCGACCAGACTACCCTTGATGCTTGTCACCAATGGTCGGGGGAGCATACAACGAAACCCATGGAGTTGAACACAAAATCGCCCGCCGCTACGGAGGTTGGCAGCGCCGTGACAGACGAGGCTCCAGCAGCTCCCGGTCGCAGGGAACTGCTCGGTGCAACCGCAGGCCTCCTGCTCCTCCTGGTTGCCTTCGACCTGCTCGGGGACGCCGTCGGTTGGGTTGGCAGCAACCTTCTGGCCTTCGTTGCTGCTACCTTTCTCCTGCTCCCCGATCTCATCTGGCCCGCGGGACGAACCCACCCGAGCCAAGCCGATCGGCCGCGACACGAGCAATTTCGCGGCATTGCGATCGGAGTGGCACTCGGTGCGATCGTCTTTGCCGGCTTCGTCCCAGGCTACCACCTCTGGAACACCCAGTTCGCAGGGCGGCAGCCATCGCCTGCGCTCAGCGCGCTCCGGCAGCCGGCAAACGAACTCAGCCTCCGCCCCTCCACGGCAGCGCCCACCGATCTGAAGATCGAGCGTGACGGTCGCGACCTGCTCCTGCATTGGGAGCCGGCATCGGCAGCCACGCTCGCCCTCCAAAGCGACGGACAGATCGAACGGTTATCGGGCGCACCCATCCCCACCCGATCGCCCGATGGCAGGCTCCACTTTGCGCTCCCAGCCGGAAAGTCGCTCGCGCTCCGCCTGCGGGTGGAGGATGCGCACACCCTCTCCGGCACCATCACACCCGCTACCGACCTCTGGCTCGGGAGCGACGCCCTGCCCGACGCCACCGCCTTCACCATCCCCTACAACCTGCGCTGGATCCCCTGGATGCTCCTCATGCAGGTGGTGCTGGTGGCCATCCCCGAAGAGACCTTCTTCCGCGGCTACCTCCTGCGACGGTTTGCGCGGCTGTGGCCCTCTTCAGGCTCCGAGCGATTCCTCCACCTCAGCGCAGCCAACCTCGCCAGCTCAGCCATCTTTGCGCTTGCCCACTTCGCAATCGGCTTTCACCCCGCGCGCCTCGCGGTCTTCTTCCCTTCGCTGCTCTTCGGCAGGCTCGCCGAAAGAACAGGAGGCATCGCCGCCTCGGTGACGCTCCATGTGCTGTCGAACCTCATGATGCAGTTCGTTTCGACGCAGTATCTGCCATGAGAGCCCCACGCGCAGCCCAGCTTCTGGTCGCCGCTCTGGGCTGGGCGGCCTGCGGTCGCGACGCTGCGCCGGCCCCCTCGGCGAACCAGCCGCCGGCCCGGCTGCTGCCGCTGCCAAGACCAGACGACACCTTCACCGTCGAGCGCATCGCCACCGTGGACGGCCGCTCAGAGAGCTCCGCAGCCTCGGCGACGGTGCGGTGGCGCTGGTCGGCCGATGCACCCGACGGTATCGAAGTGCTCCGTGTCGTCGGGCTGCACACCGAGCTCTGGTGGCGTTCCGACTCCGGGTTGGCGCTCTGGGATGGCGACCGCTGGCAGACCATCGAAGGCAGCGCACCCACCTCCGAGCCCGTCAGCAAGGAACGCGGAGTTCTTCACGCGACCGTGACGACGGAGCAGGCGACCGGCTCGGGCGACCGCACCGACGGCTGCCTCCGACTCCGGATCGCGGGCCGAAAGGAGGGCGACGGCGCCACGGCCTGGATGGATCGCGTGGAAGAACGGCAACTCTGCCCCGAGCGGGGCGAGACCAGCATTGACCTGACCGCCCGCGGTCCGCTCGGCGAGCTGCAGGAGCGCTGGGTGCGACGCTAGGGCCGGATGCGCCGCCACGAGGCCGGCGGAAGCGTCTCGCTGGTCGGCGGCGGGCCAACCGACAGCACACACTGCGCGCGTCGGTTTGCAGCCTCGTTGGTGTTGTCGTCGGTCTTCACCACCTGCCCGCTTTCGCCGAAGCCGTAGACATGGACGGGCACCTTGAGACCACGCTTCATGAAGTAGCGCGCAAGCGACTCGGCGCGGGCATCAGAGAGCTTGCGGTTGTCTTCGCCAGGCCCAACGGTGTCGGTAAACCCGCCGATGTAGAGCTCGACGGCGACCCACTTCGAGACCCGCGTCGCCGTCTCGGAGATCTGGTCGTAAAATGCCGAGATCACGGGAAGGTCTGACTCAGGAATCACCGCGCTGCCGGTCGCGAACTGGATGCCCGCGACGGTGTAGTCGACGCGCCACGGGATGTACTGGCGGCCGATCCAGGCACCCTCCTCCGAGAAGACCTTCAGGTCGATCGTCAACACCTGGCCGGGCGCCTGCGCCCAGCTCACAGG
>Ga0209107_10001573_pt1 | contig 12788 bp, 11 predicted proteins | sample LakErihyJuly2011_2_FD_187460 | JGI IMG/M metagenome (GOLD analysis project Ga0209107, IMG submission 187460) | Freshwater microbial communities from dead zone in Lake Erie, Canada - CCB hypolimnion July 2011 (SPAdes) (version 2) | ecosystem: Environmental > Aquatic > Freshwater > Lentic >... | reverse complement strand
ATAGGAGCTTCATTATTAGTACCGTTTTCAAATGATTCCAACGTCAATTTTATGCTAACAACCTATTACAGGTATTATTTTGGTGCAAAACCATGTACAGGATTTTTCATGGAAGGATTTGGTGCTTTAAACTCTGTTCAAGATGAAACATACGTTTATGCTCCAAACCTCGACCCTATGTTTTATGATTACTCTTATAAACAACTCAACATTACTGATTTTGCGCTAGGAGTTGGTCTTGGTGGAAAATGGATTTCAAAGAAAGGCGTTACCTTTGAAATTAATGCTGGTTTAGGAAGAAACCTGTTTAGCGAATACAATAAAGAAGGTAGAAATTTTGAATTTATAGGTCGCGGTGGAATTTCGGTAGGGTATCGATTTTAACAAATAGTATTCCAAAAGTAAAGGCTTCTCGATTGAGAAGCCTTTACTTTTATGACCGATTAAACAATTAACCGAATACACTTTTTTCTACATTTTCATCAACCAATTTTTCATTGAAACTTCATTTTCGATAATCGATTTTAAATCTGAAATTTTCACGCGGTCTTGTTTCATCGTATCTCTATGACGAATCGTAACCGTTTGGTCTTCTATCGTTTGATGGTCAACGGTAATGCAGAAAGGAGTTCCCAATGCATCTTGTCTTCTGTATCGTCTTCCAACAGCGTCTTTTTCGTCATACGCAACATTAAAATCCCATTTCAAATCATCAATAATGTGATGTGCAATTTCTGGCAATCCGTCTTTTTTTACCAATGGGAAAATCGCTGCTTTTGTTGGTGCTAAAACCGATGGTAATTGTAAAACTGTGCGAACAGAACCGTCTTCCAAAGTTTCTTCTTTCAAAGAATTTGAGAAAACCGCCAAGAACATTCTGTCTAATCCAACAGAAGTTTCCACAACATACGGTGTGTAATTGGCATTGGTTTCGGTATCAAAATATTGTAATTTCTTTCCAGAAAATTTTTCGTGCGCTTTCAAATCGAAATCGGTACGAGAGTGAATTCCTTCCAATTCTTTGAATCCAAATGGGAAATTAAATTCAATATCTGCCGCAGCATTCGCATAATGTGCTAATTTTTCGTGATCGTGAAAACGGTAATTTTCCTTTCCTAAACCCAATGATAAATGCCAATTCAAACGGGCAGTTTTCCAATGTTCATACCACTTCATTTCTTCGCCTGGTTTCACAAAAAATTGCATTTCCATTTGTTCAAACTCCCGCATACGAAAAATAAATTGTCGTGCAACAATCTCATTTCTAAAGGCTTTCCCAGTTTGTGCAATTCCAAAAGGAATCTTCATTCTTCCTGATTTTTGAACATTCAAGAAATTCACAAAAATTCCCTGAGCCGTTTCTGGACGCAAATATAAGTCCATTGCAGTATCTGCCGAAGCGCCTAATTTGGTTCCAAACATCAAGTTAAACTGACGCACTTCGGTCCAATTTCTTGACCCTGATTCAGGACACGCAATTTCTAATTCTTCAATTAAAGCTTTCACGTCTTCAAGGTTTTCATCCCCTAAAGATTTTGCCATTCTTGCCAAAATTTCGTTTTTCTTAGACAAATATTCAATCACGCGCGCATTTGTAGCAACAAATTCTTCACGGATAAAAGCTTCTCCAAAACGAACACTTGCTTTTTCTATTTCTTTTTCGGCTTTTTGATTGAGCTTTTCAGCATAATCTTCAATCAAAACGTCGGCTCGGTATCTTCTTTTCGAATCTTTATTGTCAATTAATGGGTCGTTAAAAGCATCTACGTGGCCGGAAGCTTTCCAAGTTGTGGGATGCATCAAAATTGCGGCGTCAAGCCCCACAATATTTTCGTTCATTTGCACCATCGATTTCCACCAGTATTCTCTGATGTTTTTCTTTAATTCTACTCCGTTTTGTGCATAATCATAAACTGCACTCAAACCATCGTATATTTCGCTTGACGGAAAAATATATCCGTATTCTTTTGCGTGCGAAACTACATTCTTAAATAAATCTTCTTGTTTTGCCATAATGATGCAAAAATATAAAAAGGGAAATTAATAAATGCATATAAAATGTACTTTGAACCTTACTTTTCGTTATTTTTATAGATAAATCAAAAAACCGATGTTTAAAAACATACTAAATCTCCTTTTTCCAAAAGTTTGCATGGGTTGCAAAAGTTTTTTATTGTCTAGTGAAAATGTTATTTGCACTAATTGCCGTCATGAGATTCCACTTACCCAACATTTTCGAAATCCTGAAAACGAAGCTTTTATGAAATTTTATGGTCGGATTCCCATTGAACACGCCTCAACATTGTTGTATTTTCATAAAAAAGGAATCGTTCAGGAAATCATTCACGGTTTAAAATACCACGGACATGAAGAAATCGGAACTGTTTTTGGGGATTGGATTTCGGAAGATTTAAAAACATTGAGTGTTACAACCACATTTGATGCGATAATTCCTGTGCCGCTTCACAAAAAAAGATTTCGGGAACGCGGCTACAACCAAGTAACCACTTTTGGTTTGGCGTTGTCAAATAGTTTGAAAATTCCTTATAACGAAACCCTTTTACAAAGAAATATTTATTCAAAAACACAAGTAAAAAAAGATCTTTTAGGACGAACTTCCACAATAGATTCCCTTTTTGATGTGACCTATACCGCAAAGGACCACAACAAACATTACTTATTAATAGATGATGTTTTGACAACTGGCGCCACTCTTGAAGCCTGTGGAAGAGCTTTGCTAAAAATTCCAGGTGCTAAAATCAGCATCGTTTGTATGGCGATGTCGCATTCTTAAAACCTAAAAAATAAGTTGAGTTTATAAAGCGGCTTTTATTTTTTTGATAATTTCAGCATAATCTACATCAGAAAGTATTGTTTTTTGTGGGTTTAAAAAGACACCAAACTAAGTTTAATTTTGGATTTGCCGTGTTAATTTCTCTTATGGCTATTGAATTCTGTTGTTCAACAAAATACTATCAATTGTTGTTTTTTAATTTGAAAAGTGCTGAAATTGTGATTTTCCTTGAATCGTTTTTAGCCCTGATAGCAGCGGCATCCCACGCTTTTGGGCGTGGATTAAGCGGATAGCAGGAAATAGCTCCTAATAAAAATATAAAAGATTTCGATTACAGAAAATATAATTGTTAATTTGTGGCTTCTAATTTAGAGTGGTATGTTGAAAAATAATTTGAAATATATTTTTGTTTTGCTGGTTTTAATGGTAATTGGGTGCGCCAAAAGGGGCTCTATTTCTGGTGGATTGAAAGATACACTTGCTCCTGTTATGAGAACCAGTATTCCGAAGAATTTTAGTGTAAATTTTAAAGGAAGTGAAATTAATTTAACTTTTGATGAATATGTAAAACTGAAAAGCGTCAATAAACAGTTGATTATTTCTCCACCGATGAAGACCACTCCGTTGATTTCTCCCTTGACGGCAAGCCGAATTATCAATATAAAAATCAAAGATACGCTTCAGGAAAACACGACGTATAGTTTTAATTTTGGACAAAGTATTGAGGATAATAATGAGGGGAATCCATACAAACAATTCAAATATGTATTTTCTACGGGTACTTTTATCGATTCGTTGCAAGTGGGCGGAACTATTAAAGACGCATTAAACAAAAAAGAAGATTCATTTGTGTCGGTGATGTTGTATGAAGTGAATGATACATTCACAGATTCGTTGATTTATAAATCGGTTCCGAGATATATTACGAATACGTTAGACAGTTTAAAGACCTTTAAAATAGAGAATATCAAGGCTGGAAAATACCTTTTGGTGGCTATGAAAGATGAGAATAGCAATAATAAATTCAATCCTAAAGAAGATAAAATTGGGTATAGAAAACAGTATGTTACGATTCCAAACGACAGTTTATTTGAGTTAAAATTATTCAAAGAAGTGTTGCCATTTAAGGCGGTTAAACCCGTTCAAGCATCTGGAAACAAATTGTTTTTGGGTTATGAAGGAAAGCCAAAAAATATGAATATCGTTTTGAAAAATGGAAATGAAATTCTGCCTACAATAATTACAAAATTCCCTATGAAAGATTCGGTTCAAGTTTGGCTTAAACCAATAAAAGCCGATTCGCTGAATTTGGCGGTGACCAATGGAACGTATAAAGCCAATTTTAATTTCAAAATTAAAGCACAGAAAAAAGACACTTTGAGTTTTTCTGGAAAGTCGAGTTTGGGTTTATCGAAAAAGGATAAATTCATGATTACGGCTTCGCGACCACTGGTGAAATTTGATAACTCTAAAATTAAAGTTATTGATAAAGACTCGGTGAGTGTTGCTTTTACTACGGATTATGATGTTTATAATCAAGAGTTGATATTTAATTTTCAAAAAGAGCCGCTACAAACTTATAAATTCCAACTTATGCCAGGCGCTTTAACGGATTATTTAGAGCAGCAAAATGACACGTTGAATTATACCGTGACTACAAAAAACGCTTCTGATTATGGGAATTTGAGAGTGAATTTGACCCATGTAAAACGGTTTCCAATACTTGTGGAATTGACAAATGCGAAAGGCGATGTTGTGGCTTCGGAATATTCTGAGAAGGAGACTTCTGTAGAATTTACATTTTTGGATCCATCGAAATTTACGTTGCGCGTTATTTATGATGCAAATGCAAATAGGGAATGGGATTCGGGGAATTTCTTAGAGAAAATACAGGCTGAAGAAGTGATTTATTTCCCTAAAGAAATTGATGTTCGTGCCAATTGGGATGTGGATCAGGGATTTGATTTAACCCAATAATGCTACATTTTAAATGCATCCCGATCATTCAAAAAACCAAATTTTTGACGGCTTTCTAAAAGTGCATTTTTGTCTAAATTGACAATGAATACCCCTTCTGTTTCTTGAGGTTCGATGATATAATTCCCGAGAAAATCAATTGCTTGAGAATGCCCTGGATAATTGTGTTGGTTTGGGTCTTCGCCAATTCTATTTACGCCAATTGTATAGCACATATTTTCGATAGCACGCGCTTTTAGCAAAGCATCCCAAGCGTTTATTCTTGGTTTTGGCCAGTTGGCAACGTAAATCAACACATCATACTCTTCGGTATTTCTTGCAAATACTGGAAACCGTAAATCGTAACAAATGAGCGGACAGATTTTGAATCCCTGGTATTCGATTAGCATTTTTTCAGTTCCAGATGTATAGGTTTTGTCTTCGCCAGCTAGGGTAAACAAGTGTTTTTTATCGTAGGTTTTAATTTCGCCGGATGGAAAAACAAACACCAACCGATTATAGAAATTGCCGTTTTCTTCAATTACCAAGCTTCCTGTAATAGCGGTGTTTTTGGCTTTCGCCACTACTTGCAACCACAAAACCGTTTCGCCTTGCATTGGTTCTGCAACGGCTTTTGGACTCATAGTGAAACCTGAGGTAAACATTTCTGGAAGCACAATCAAATCTACATTTTCAGTAATGGAATTGATTTTTTTCTCGAAATACTTCCGATTTGCAATTGGGTTTTCCCAGATTAATGGGGCTTGGACTAACGCTATTTTCATGGTATTATTTCAAAGAGATTCACAAAGATACACAGCGATTCGCAAAGTGTTATTTTAATGAAACTATTTTCAAATTAAAAGGTTATTTCACAAAGTTACACAAAGAAACGCAGAGATTCACAAAGGGTTATTTAAGAAATTTTACACATTAAAAAAGAGCAGCTATTAGGCTGCTCTTTACTATAAGTGATTTTCCCAATTGGGGCATCTCATTATTTATTTTTTCTTTGATTTGGCTTTTGCTTTTTTCTTTTTTGCAGCCGCTTTTTTCTTAGCCGTTTTTTCTTTTAATTTCTTTTTGGCTTTTTCTTTCTTCGCTTTTTCTTTTTTATTTTTCTTCGCTTTTTTCTCTTTTAGCTTTTGTTTTTCTTTAGCAACAGCTAGTTTCTCTTTTTTCTTTGCTTTCTCTTTCTTTTCTTTTTCAGTAAGTTTTTTACTCATCTTTTTTGATTTATTGTTTTTAAATTTATCATTGTTAATTGTTGTGTCCAGTTCCTCCGAAACAACTATAATTTCCACTGCAACAGTTTCTATTTGATTTTCGTCGGCAGAAATAATTTCTACAGCTGGTTTTTTTGCTACTACCCTTCTTTTTATTGGCAGTGGCTCAGTTGCTGGAAGTTGAACTTCTTTTTTCACTACCGGTTTTCTAGTTACAGTTCTTCTAACTGGGGTAGCCGTTATTTTTGGTTGAACACTATTAGCTACTGCTTTTTCTTCTTGATTGGTTGCATCTATTGGTTTATTTTCTTCCATGTCAGATTGTTGTTTTTTTTTCAATGTTAAGTAATTGTTAAGTAATTGTTATACAAAAGTAAACTAAATAATAGATTTCCAATGTTAAGTTTTTAGTTTTGGTAAAAACTTAACATTGGAATTAAAATATTCATTATAAAAAGAAAACCCTAACTACTTTATTTATAAGTAATTAGGGTTTAATGTGGTCCCACTTGGAATCGAACCAAGCACCTACTGATTATGAGTCAGTTGCTCTAACCGAATGAGCTATAGGACCATTATTGAGGTGCAATAGTACTACTATTTTTGATTTTCTGCAAATCTTTTTAAAACTGAATTTTAGTTATTATAAATGCTACCCCAATTAATATAAAATCAGAATTACTAATTCACTATAAATCAGTCTTATTTGATTTCCTGACAAAGCTCTATCAAAACACCATTGATGCTTTTAGGATGCAAAAAAGCAACTAGTTTATTGTCGGCGCCTTTCTTAGGAACTTCATTTAAAACTATAAAACCCTCCGCTTTTAATCGTGCAATTTCCGAAACGATATCTTCTACATCAAAGGCGATGTGGTGAATTCCTTCGCCTTTTTTTTCGATGAATTTAGCAATAGGACTTTCCGGATTTGTAGCTTCTAAAAGCTCAATTTTGTTTGGACCGTTCCTAAAAAAGGAAGTATTTACACCTTCACTCGCTACTTCTTCGGATTTATAGGCTGGGACGCCAAAAAGCTTCTCAAACACTACATTTGAAACCTCAAGACTTTTGACCGCAATTCCAATATGTTCTATTTTTCTCATTTTATTATTGATTCGGATAATCGTTTTTAGTTTAATCGAAAATAAATAGTAAAATTAATACTTTTATTGCCAAACAAAGATAAAAACTTTATAGCATTGCGACTTTGAAACGTTGGAACTCAAAAAAATTGTATTTTTGCAGTATGGAAACAAATAGACAGAAAAAAATAGGTGGTGTAATCCAAAAAGATTTGGTTGATATTTTGCAAGGTGAAATACGAAAAAATGGAATTTCAAATTTAATTATTTCCGTTTCCAAAGTTATTGTTACAACAGATTTGTCAGTTGCAACGGTGCATCTAAGTATTTTTCCTCAAGAAAAAGCAGCAGAAACATTGGTGGCAATACGTTCCAATACCAAATTAATCAAGCACGATTTATCGCAAAGAGTAAAACTTCAATTGCGAAAAGTGCCAAATTTGACTTTTTTTATTGATGATTCTTTGGATTATATTGAGAAGATTGACAATGCATTAGCATCAAAAGAAAACCCTATTGAAAACCGCGAGCTTTTAGAAAAACGAAGAACAACCTAATTTGAATTTCCCCTTTTACATAGCCAAGCGCTACCTGAAAAGTACCAATAAAAACAATGCAATTAACATTATTAATGGCATTGCTTCACTTGGAATTATAGTTAGTTCGATGGTTTTGTTTGTGGTTTTATCTATTTTTAGTGGCTTGGTCAATTTTAGTTTGTCGTTCAGCAATGACTTTGATCCCGACTTAAAAATCAGCAGCACTTTTGGGAAGTCGTATACTATTTCGCCACAACAAGAAAAAGAAATCAAGAGTATTGATGGCGTTGCCTCTTTTAGTAAAATCATTGAGGAACGGGTACTTTTTATATTTGATGGGAAAGAACAATTTACCTATTTGAAAGGCGTTGACGCGTCTTTTTTAAAGGTTAGTAATGTCAAAAAAAGTATTTTTAACGGACAATGGCTAAGTCCAAAAACATCGCAAGTTGTTGTAGGTTATGGAGTTTCGCAAAAATTATCTTTAGGGATATTTGATTTCAATAATGCTTTTGAAGCATTTGCTCCAAAACCTGGCAAGGGAAATATAGAAAATCCCGATGATGCTTTTACTAAAATTGGATTGATTCCTGTTGGTATTTATGCCGTTAGCGAAGAATTGGATTCTAAATATGTGTTTTCAGATATTGAATTGGCAAGCGAATTACTTGGTTTTCAACCCAATCAAATTACTACTTTAGAACTAAAACTGAAGCCCAATGCAGACGAAAATCGAATCAAGGAACAACTACAAACTATTTTTAACAACAAGGTCACCATTAAGAATAGGGCGCAATTAAATGATGCGTTGTATAAAATGTTGAACACTGAAAATACCGCTATTTATCTATTATTTACACTTGTAATAATTCTGACGTTATTCACGCTTGCGGGCGCTATTATCATGATGATTCTGGACAAACGTGGAAATCTTAAAACGCTTTACAATCTGGGAACAGAAGTAAAAGATTTAAGGAAAATATTCTTGCTTCAAGGAACTTTACTGAGTGTTTTTGGAGGTAGTTTGGGACTTGTTTTAGGAATTATCTTGGTTTTAATTCAGCAACAATTTGAAGTAATTATGATTACGCCATCACTTGCCTATCCTGTGGCGTTCTTATTTAAAAACGTGCTAGTTGTATTGTCAACAATTGTTTCATTAGGTTTTATAGCTTCGTTGATTGCTAGTAGTCGGGTAAGTAAAAAATTATTGGAATAACCGCTTTTTAATACCAATCTAGTTTGTAAATTATAGTTTTACACAAACTGATAATCCGCATAAGCATCTTCAATTTCATTTAAAGCGGCAAACAATTCTTCGGGTGTATTCAGTGTAACCAGTTTTTGTCGGTGTTCTTTAAAGGATTGAATTCCTTTGAAATAGTTAGAATAATGGGGACGCGTTTCTACAATTCCGAGTCGTTCTCCTTTCCATTCCATAGCCCACGTTAGGTGATTTCGAACGGCTTCTACCCTATTAACAACAGAAGGTTTTGACAAATGTTCCCCCGTTTTGAAGTAATGTTTTATTTCATTGAAAATCCAAGGATACCCAATAGCGGCACGACCAATCATAATGCCGTCGATGCCATATTCGTTTTTATATTTTAATGCTTTTTCTGGCGAATCAACATCCCCGTTTCCAAAAATAGGCATGGTAATTCTTGGGTTGTTTTTCACTCGAGCAATGTGCGACCAATCGGCTTGCCCTTTATACATTTGAGCGCGAGTTCTAGCATGAATCGTTAGCGCCTGAACGCCAATATCTTGTAATCTTTCGGCAACCTCATCAATATTAATAGAAGTATCATCCCAACCCAAACGCGTTTTTACGGTTACTGGAAGATTAGTACCATCAATTACGGCTTGTGTCAAACGAATCATCAAATCGACATCTTTTAAAACCCCAGCACCGGCGCCTTTGCAAACGACTTTTTTTACGGGACAACCAAAATTAATATCAATTATATCTGGATTTACGGTGGTTACGATTTTAGACGACATGGCCATGGCTTCTTCATCGCCACCAAAAATCTGGATTCCAACGGGGCGTTCATAATCGAAAATATCCAATTTCATTCGGCTTTTAATGGCGTCGCGAATTAATCCTTCAGAAGAAATGAATTCAGAATACATCAAGTCGGCACCGTGAGATTTGCACAATCTTCGGAAAGGCGGATCGCTTACATCTTCCATTGGAGCGAGAAGTAAAGGAAAATCCGGGAGTTCTATGTTGCCTATTTTTATCAATGTAATTTTTTTTGCAAAGATAGAATTTTAGACTGAAAGATAATAGACGAAAAGATAATAGACAAAAAGAGGAAAGACGAAGAGATAAAATACAGTTAATTAAAGTAATGAGTTTGTAAATTATTGACTTTGAAAGTGCTGAATTTAAACTATATTTGCAGATTAATTGCGTGCGCGTGAGTGATAGAAGCGGCATCCCACGCTTTTTAGCGTGGATAGAGCGGATAGCCCGACCCTTAGTTGCGAGGAGGAACGACGAAGCAATCTAAAGGGACACGCCCTAAAACAAATTTAGGGTAAACCAAATAAAATTGATACCAACAAAGAATGAAACACATACGGAATTTTTGCATTATTGCACACATTGACCACGGGAAAAGTACGCTTGCGGATCGATTATTGGGGGCAACTCAAACGGTTACAGCGCGGGAAGAAAAGGCGCAATTGCTTGATAATATGGACTTGGAACGCGAACGTGGGATTACGATTAAGAGTCATGCGATTCAGATGGAATATACGTATAAAGGGGAAGAATACATCCTCAATTTGATAGACACTCCGGGTCACGTTGATTTTTCTTATGAGGTTTCTCGGTCGATTGCGGCTTGTGAAGGCGCGCTTTTGATTGTGGATGCGGCACAAAGTATTCAGGCACAAACGATTTCAAATTTGTATTTGGCTTTGGAAAACGACTTGGAAATTATTCCGATTTTGAACAAAGTAGATTTACCAAGTGCAAGTCCTGAAGAAGTTAGCGATGATATTGTGGATTTGTTAGGGTGCAAATTAGAAGAAATTATTCACGCTTCGGGTAAAACTGGTTTGGGTGTAGAAAATATTTTGGCGGCTATTATCGAGCGAATTCCTCCTCCAAAAGGAAATGTTGATGAGCCATTGCAAGCTTTGATTTTTGATTCGCATTACAACCCGTTTCGAGGAATTGAGGTTATTTTTCGTGTGAAAAATGGACAAATCAAAAAAGGTCAGAAAATTAAATTCATGGCTACGGGAAATGAATATTTTGCGGACGAAATTGGTACTTTGAAATTAAACCAAGTTCCTAAACAAGTTATTTCTGCTGGTGATGTTGGGTATTTGATTTCGGGAATTAAAGAAGCCAAAGAAGTAAAAGTTGGTGATACGTTGACGGATGCAAAAAATCCAACAATGAATAGTATTAAGGGTTTTGAAGACGTGAAACCAATGGTTTTTGCGGGGATTTATCCTGTGGACACCGAAGATTATGAAGAGCTTAGAAACTCGATGGAAAAATTACAATTGAACGATGCTTCCTTAGTGTTTTTGCCAGAAAGTTCGGCGGCTTTAGGATTTGGTTTCCGTTGCGGATTCTTAGGAATGTTGCACATGGAAATTATTCAAGAACGTTTGGAAAGAGAGTTTAATATGACGGTGATTACTACAGTTCCCAACGTTTCGTATTTAGCTTACACCAAGAAAAATCCAGAAACTCCGCTTATTGTAAATAATCCTTCTGACTTGCCAGAACCTTCTCGTTTAGAGAGAGTTGAAGAGCCATTTATAAAAGCGACCATTATTACAAAATCCGATTTTGTGGGTAATGTAATGAGTTTGTGTATTGAAAAACGTGGATTGATTACGAACCAAACGTACCTTACTACGGAACGTGTTGAGTTGACTTTTGACATGCCATTGGCAGAAATTGTATTCGATTTCTATGACCGTTTGAAAACCGTTTCTAAAGGTTATGCTTCGTTTGATTATTCACCAATTGGAATGCGAACTTCGAATTTAGTTAAAGTTGATATATTATTAAATGCAACGATTGTGGATGCCTTGTCCTCGTTGATGCACGTTGACAATGCGTATTCGATTGGTAAAAAAATGTGTGAGAAACTGAAAGAATTAATTCCACGTCAACAATTTGATATTCCTGTTCAGGCAGCGATTGGGGTAAAAGTTATTTCTCGTGAAACTATAAAAGCGTTGCGTAAAGATGTAACTGCCAAATGTTATGGTGGTGATATTTCTCGTAAACGTAAGTTATTGGAAAAACAGAAAAAAGGTAAAAAAAGAATGCGTTTGGTTGGAAATGTTGAGATTCCACAAGAAGCATTTATGGCTGTTTTGAAGCTGAATGATTAGCATTTAGCGTTTTCGGCAACTACAATTTCTTTATTACATAAGTCACGATTCCCCATATAATTAATTCATTTTCTTCAGTAATCTTTATAGGGGGATAATTTGGGTTTTCAGGCATGAGGTACAAACATTCTTTTTCAACAAGAATACGTTTTACGGTAAACTCTCCGTCAATAAAACAAATTGCAATTTTATTGTTTTGAGGTTCTAAACTTCTGTCAACAACCAAGACATCTTTGTCGTTTATGCCCGCATCAATCATAGAATTACCTTTAACCTTTATATAAAAAGTAGCCAATTGATTTTCGCTTAATTCTTTGTTTAAGTCGATATTTGTTTCCATAAAATCAGCTGCCGGAGATGGAAATCCCGCTGAAACACCCTCTTTTATAAAAGGAATTTTTAATTCACTTTCGAAATCGGGTAGAAAAAAAGTAAGCTTTGTATTTTTGTTTATTGACATTTTATCTCAAGAATATCTTTAAAATTAGTAGTAAATTTTGGTGATAAATGGTTTTGATTCATGTTCCAAGTAAGGTTTAAATTTTGTGACGCCAACTTCACTTTTTTATCTCCTAGCTTTTTGTTCAAAAAATCAATAGATTTCATTAATGCCAAATGTTTAGGATTTTCCTCTTCAAATAATTGGAATTGTTTTTGATCTTCTGGAATAAATTCAGTGACAATTACACCCGCTTTTTTAAACTTTACATTTTCATTCCCAAGATGTAATTTCTTTAACATGTCTATGGCGATATTAGAAATGGTTAAGGTAGAATTTGTGGCATAGGGCAACGTAACGGCTATATTAAATAATAT
>Ga0209107_10001572_pt1 | contig 12793 bp, 29 predicted proteins | sample LakErihyJuly2011_2_FD_187460 | JGI IMG/M metagenome (GOLD analysis project Ga0209107, IMG submission 187460) | Freshwater microbial communities from dead zone in Lake Erie, Canada - CCB hypolimnion July 2011 (SPAdes) (version 2) | ecosystem: Environmental > Aquatic > Freshwater > Lentic >... | reverse complement strand
CCTGGACCGCAGTAGTCGTTAGTAGGAATGGCAATAACTTGGAAGTCATCTCCGCCATACTTATCTTGAAGCCACTGTAGGACTTCCATCTGGTTAGCGTTACCGCAACCAACTGTAGTGTTTACTAATAGACCAACCTTGCCTTTAAATTGATCTAAGAAATTCGGGGCTTCATCAGCCGAAAGAAGCGGGATATCATAAATAGGTTTCATAACTACATTATACACGCTTTTTAAATTAGTAAAATCTATTGATTGAAAAGCGGGGATTTGTCAAGCTCACAAGCAAATCCAATAGCAGCTCTAGGCATAGAGAAGTTAACCGCATGATAAGAGTTAGCAGGAATATATACCATATCTCCTGGATTTACACTATAGACCTTATCTTGACACATCCACTCTGTTGAACCTATACATTGCCAATAAAAATTATCTAATGCATCTTTGTGGCTAGGTATATTATTTATGTTTGAAGAAAGGTTAATATAGAATGAGCTAAGCCCTCCTGGAGCCTTAAGGTTTTTAACGAGAGCTCCAGATATTTCTTCAGTTTTACCCATATGTCCATGAGATGTTAGATAAAAATAGAAAGATTGCTTAATCATTACATTGCCTTTAATTCTAGCATCAAGAGATAGATCATATTCGCCAGGTTCTTGTGGCATTCCGCCATCCACCACACGTGAGCTTTCATCTATATAGTCTATAAACTCTTGCCAAGATGGTGTGTCTTTACAAAAATCCTTTATTACAAAAATTTCAGATGCTTTTTTATGCTCGATTAAAGATTCTAATGTCTCTTGATTTATCATTCATCCATCTCCTTTGACCATACAATAAAACACTTATCACATTGTATGCCATCTTTTTGCATATACCATTTATGACTACATTCTTTTACCATAAGCACACCAAATCCTACCATCTGTCATAGTCTGATGAAGCTCCCAATACAAAGGATCTTTATTGCTCATCTTACATTTTGAACATTCATTCTTATTCATTTTTTAGTTATAACCTCAGCTATAGGTCTAGGCTTTACTGGATCTGGAGATGATGCGGGATATAGAAAGAACACTCCTGCTAACGATATAACAATTATAAAGGCTAATATCATACACATGCCAGACAGTAAAAGGGGCTTCTAAGGTTTTCTGGGCTGGTAACTACATGCTGAGCACACTTAAAGCATTGGGCATGGGTCAAACCTTCAAGACTTATCTGGTTTGTCTGAATAAACGGGGACTTAGAATAATAAACCTTAGTAATATACCAAGTAAGCACTATAGCCAATAACGTTAAGATGATAACCCCATTCTAAGATGATATTTACATACGCTTGACATGCTCCAAACAAGATCTTCAACGACAAGATCATTGTACTCTGCTACCTTATCGCAGTAAAAGCATGTTTCCTTTAGTGTGGTCATACATCCATTGTAGCATAAAGTCTTTACTCAAAGTCAACCTGAGTCTCAAACATGCTATTGTCCATATCATCATCCATAGCCCCACACAAGGTACAGGTTACCTGACCATCAAGGTCTAGTTCATAGTTGCAATCGTGTGTCATATATACATCATACCATTCGGCGAAAAATTTGTCAAGTCTTTAAAGTTCGGCGAAAATAGAGGGCAACAAACCTTCCCATGCCCGACACGGGCAATATCGGTTAATATTCCAGGGGATAGAAAGCTATTGTATAATTAAAGATATGACTACTGTAATTGTATATGGCAACCCTATAAAACATTGGAGAGAAGCCCTAAAGGAGGACTCTAGCCTTTGGTCTAATATAGATGGACAGCCAGAGGCTTTACTAACTCTTGATGATGATAAAATTAGCGCTATTGAGGATAGGATCGTAATCCCTTTACAAGAAGACGATGTTCTTAATTGTCCATTTGAGTGTCTTAAGCCTGATAATGAAACTATTAAAATTTTTAAAGACAAAAGGCAGTTTAAAGATTTTTTAAGAGCAAATGAGATAGATAACTATGCCCAAGACTATACTGTTGAAAATGTCCAATTCCCTGTAATTTTAAAAAGAACTGACTTGGTAAAGGGACAAGGGGTTTACTTGATAAATGGAGTAGAGAAACTAAATAGATATCTATCCAGCAAAATGTTTAAAAATCAAGAATACATAATTGAAAAGTATATACCTACAGACTTTGAGCCTGCTACATGGATGATCTGTAAGGATGGAGAGGTTTTGTGGCACAGGTCTTTACAATGGTCAAAGATAACCAGCCCAACCATTAAGCTTGGTGCCGAGAAGGGTGGTAGGGAGTATCATCCTGATGAAGCAACCATAGCCTTATTTAAACAAATAATCAAGATAACCAACTACAGCGGTCCAATTACCTTTAACTATAAGATGCTTGATGGAAAGGCTATATTGTTTGAAGCTAATCCAAGGCTGGGTGGAACCTTAATGCTTGATGAGAACAGGCATCTACTCATAGAGGCAATCAACATGATTATAAAAATCCAGGGCGAAAATAGAGGCTAACAAACCACCCCATGCCCGATACGGGCACTATCGGTTAGTATCCAGCTTACTTAGGTAATACTTATATTCCGATACTAGCCTACTTTTCTTACTTGAGTTACATCTCCTACAGAGGGGTTGTAAATTTCCAATTGAGTGGTTGCCTGACCTAGATATGGGAATAATATGATCCATCGTAATCTTTTCTTTGCTACCACAGAATGCACAGGCAGATGCATAAAGCTTTTTAAACTCTTTATCTAATATCTTAAATGTCCTAGCATCTTGTGCTATCCTACGTTTGATCTTAGCATTTGCTATATGCTGGTGATATCTTTGTTTATTTGCTTCATTCCAAGATTTAGCATTAGCCACACGCCTTGCGCTGTTTTGCTGACGATAAACAGCCTTCTTAAGCATATAGTCTTGATCTTGTTTTTGTTCTACCCAACGCTTTTTGTTTTGCTTTTTCCAAGACTTCTTTGCTTTTTCTGGGTTAGCCTTTTGCCAAGCCATACTATAGGCAATGGCACAGGGTTTACATTTATTAAAACCCTTATAAAAGTTATCCACAGGGTGCTCAACTAAACAGACATAACAGGTTTTCATATATATATTATCTCAGAAATTGCGGGGGAAGTCAAGAAAGACCCAAATATCCCTATGGTAATTCCTTAAAGAAGTCTATACCTATATACCACTTAAAGAGATATAGCCCAATCTCCCATTGATGTTTGATAGGGTATCCCCAGTTAGCAAGATAGATACCGATAGCGTAGTTAGAAGTCATCTTGCCATAGTGTAGCTTCATGTTAGACGAATGACCTTCGTAATGTTCATATTAGGTTCTTCACGCATGGCTATAGCTTTAGCCTCATCTTCATTATCAGCAAAGACCTCAAGATCAAATGCTCTGGCATATTCTAGTAGTGAGATTTTATATATGTTCATACTTTAAGTATAGCGGAGATAGGATGGTTTGTCAATATAGGTTCCGTGCAAAAAGTTATCCACAGGTTTTATAGAGTTATCCACAGATATTTAATAGGTGGTTTGATAGTTATCCACAGGTTTATCCACAGAAAGATGTTACTGATTATATTATTAGACAAGGTTAAAGTGGAGCAAAGTGGATGATAGTGGAGTATGGACCATTTTTAAGAAGGCGTTCGTAATGTGCCAAACCCCATAGCCCCATATCAAACACTTATACCACATATCCAAACCTTTGTCAAACCTTATATCTCATATCCCCGATAGCGCATTATATACCAAACATTAGTGTTTGTCAAGTATATTTTGTACCAAAATACTATGACAATTTCTGTGAAATTTGTGTGATATTCGTAATAAAAATATAGAAAGGTTTTATAAAATTAAATAAATCAAAGAAAAAGTTATTGTTTTATATATGGTGTTTTATATAGGGGTGTTTGGGTATCAGATGATGCTCTTTATCCCCTGGCCTGGGGCGTCTAACAGGATAATTAGACATCGTAAAAAACGGGGGACTTATAAGAGAGTTCGTAATACCCCTATATATAAACAAACCCCTATATCCTTGACAAACAATTGTTTATCTGATATAAGGTTTGATAGAGCATTTGACATATAAGGTTTGATATGCTAGAATCCTGGCGATTTTTTAGAGAGGTTCGTAATACCTTGGTTTGGAAAATGTTACTCCAAAAGCTGGGCTATTTTTTAAGAGTTCGTAATAGATTGTTTTGAAAAATAAATTTCGAAAATCCCTATTCGGGATCGTCTAGCTTTTTCTCATAGGCAATGTCTAATAAGGCTGTTAGATTGTCAACACCTTCTAACTCTTCATCTGTTACATTCATTGCGGCAAGGAACAGGTCAAAGGTTTCTCCGATATACTTTTCAGCTAACGGGGTAGGGATAACTAATTCATTGGTAATTAGATATGCCATAGGCAAGCCCAGGTCGTTATACTCCATGAACATGCTCATCTCTTCATCATCCCTGAAATCAATCCAAAGCTGGCCAAGTATAGCGCACTGATCTTCAAACTCTATATTCATTAGAACTCCACGTTAACTTCTTGAACATTAAAAAATTCCATAATGTCTTTATACTTATCTTTAGGATTAAGGTCACGCAAGTCGCAAAGAGTATTCCAAATGTAGTCAATAAGTTCTTGAGAGTCTTTTGTTGGTTTTGCCCAGCCAATTGCAATAAACTTGCACAGTTGTAGGACATCTTGAAACTTTTCAAAGAACTCAGGTGGCAAAAAAGAACTGTCAATTGCTAAGTTATTCTCCCATAAAAATGCTAGGATTTCTGTCTGTGTAAGTTCTTTACTCTTCCCAATCATGATTTCTCCAATCTCTATAATCGTGGTGCATTCGTGGTTCGTTAATTATCTTTTCTCGTTCTGCTTGGGCACTCTCTAATACTACCATAACTCTACTGAAAGTTAAAGTAGGTAAGACTCTTGCTACCATTTTCCCTACCTGCTCTAGGTCAAGATTGAGGTCGCTGACAATAATATTTAATTTTTGTGCGATCTTCTCTTCACTTGTCGTACCGCTAGAATTGCGTATAGAAAATGTCATGTTTCCCCTCTCTCTCTATTGTACCGCAAAAAGGAAAGAAGGGCAAGCCCCACGCCTGCCCCCCTTGTCCTATGCTAGCGAGAGGTGACCCGTGCCCCTTGCTTGAGAGCGCTAAGACTGGTATTGTCAACAAACTTACCATTCTTGCGAAGTACAATGCGTTGAGACTTACCGTAACGGGTATCCCATGTTTCTAGGTATGGGACGGTTTTTGCTTTTGCTTTCTTGGCCATGTATTTCTCCTTAGTTAGTTAGTGATAGATGTGGTGCATATGCATTAATAAATGCGTTAAATTCAACAGGGTGACTATCAGTAACAGTTTTGTTAGTGAAGTCAATAACAACTGTCTGTTCCCCTAAGTCCATGGAGCCTTGGTTATTTATAGCATAAATGCCAAACCCGTGCTCCTCTAATATACTGTGTTGCATTAGATAACTAATCATCATGCGGGTAGCATATGAGGAGTCAAACCAACGCACACGAGCATGTGTTAGTGCTGCAGCAATATCAAGTTGCCAATCTGTTTGGCCCCAGTGTGAGTACAGGACCACATACGCTGCAGGCTCTCCTACAGCAGTATCTGAATCTTTAAATACAAAGTTAATTCTTGCTCCCATTACTGTCCGCCTTCTTCATCATAACATCCGCAACATTCAACGCAGATCTGTTCGTCATCCTTGTAGCAGTTAGGGCACATGTACTCTGACATATTCATCTCAGGGTCCCTGCACCATTCACATATGGCAACGCATAGTTCATCAAAGGTATACTCAGATAAACGCTTATCTAATCTATTAGTCTTGGTCATCATCATTGCTTGGGTCTGATATGTATCCACGGTTGGCCATCCACTCTAAGACATCTTCTTCGTGTTGTTCAACACCGTACTCTAATGAGAAGCCTTGCCCATTGCTTACGGCGTCACATAAGTATAGCCACATGTCATCCTGTGTAACAGTTGCTTTCCACTCAGGGTCATCTAAGATGTTATTAATGGTGCTCCATGTCCATAACCACACTAGTGATAGGCCAAGGTCGGTTGAGTCTAGGATATCTAGACATTCGTTTAGTTTATCTTTATCTTCGGGTTTCATATTACTATTTTACTCCTCTTCCTCATCCTCGTCAAGTTCATCATCTGCTGGAATAACTAGTACCTGAACATCTGTACCCTCTATCCAAGGCCTTTCAGTAATAAAATATCCAATACGATTAACAAAGCTATAGCCAGCCCAGATATAGGTGCCTCCATCATCACCATCACCATAAGTCCAAACAATGTAATCATCTGCCTCCTGTATGAATTTGAGTTCGTCGCCATATGTTTCAAACATATAGCCATACTCTCCATCGCTAAATGAAGCATTAGTGTCTATATGATTAGGGATTGGTTTGTAGGTATCAAACCATTTGTCATAGTCCATTTCAATAAAATTATTCATGTGGGGTCCTTTCAAGGTTAGAACGGTCTATACTTAAATTATACGTTAGGCAATACATATTTGTCAAGGCCTCCATATACCCTTCTAGAAATCTATCAGGATTATCTTTCATGGCTTCCTCGCAGTCAAGCATTTCTACCTTAAGGTGTCCATGCATTAAATCAATTAGCGGTATAGAGACATCCTCTAAAGCTTTCGTTAAATGGTCGGGGATAAAAGGATACTTATCACTCATTGATAATCCTCAATAGATGATCACATGTATCAATTGCTCCCATATAGAAAGAGTCTGATTCAAAGTACTCATCATCGGGAATCTCAATACCCTCTTGTGCTTCTTCCATAGTTTGTTGTAAAGATATCTTATGAATACGAATGTATTCGGTTAGTGTTTTTAGGTCCATATATTAATTATAGGGGTTTGAGTTGATTTTGACAAGCGGTGTGGGTGTGATGTCAGTCACATTGCTATGGTATGAGGCATAGATAGAACCTGGTAGTATCTGTGCATTTAGTTTAACAATGGCCTGGTGAGGGCACGGACATGCGGGGATTGGAATAAACTCATCTTTCCAAGTAGTAGTAATCTCCATAAGAGTATCACACTCAGTACAAAGATACTCATGCTTAGTCCAACATGAGTTAGACCATTCAAGCCAAGGTTCGTCTAGCCATGTCATTAGTCAAAGTACCCTTCTGCCCATAGGCCTTGTAAGAATTCGTGAGCGGTAACTAAATAATTATGAATAGCAGGATTCTCATCAGCATTAATTAACAGATCAGCAGAGCCAACCCCATAAATCATATTATCTAAATCTTCTTTAGTATATCCAAGCATTAGTCCACCCAATATTCTGTTATAGTTCTAATAGTTGTATGTATATTGCAATCGCAGTCATCTGAGGTATCTCTGTCATCAAAGTGCGATATGTTTTCATCATAGATTAAATCTACTAATTCCTGTGTGGTTTGGGTCATAGGTAAAATTCATCCTCTTCTTTATATCCATAGTATTCGTTATATGATTGTTTTAGTGTATCAGGAGCGTATGACATAAATCGCCATTCAGCATACTCGCTACCCTCATCTAAATTGTTATCATTCCATTGCTCAAAGAGTTCTTGCTCAATATCTTCCTGAATTGCTCCAAGGATGTGTTCGCCTACTGTATCTGTAAATGGTTCTATTGTTTGGGTCATGTATTAATTATTGCACAAACCCTGCAAAATGTCAACTCCTTACGTAATCCAATTCCTGGAAAAATATCATTGCTTACGTAATCATTGATTTTAAAAAATGTCAAATTCGAAAATCTTGCGATCTGTATCGGACTTGAACCGACGACCTCTACCGTGACAGGGTAGCGCTCTAACCAACTGAGCTAACAGACCTAATGGTGAGCAGTTTGAAATCATGCTCAGGATTTTTTGTTAGGCTAACGCCATAACATTTTGAACAACTTTTAGCAAACGATTTTTTTCTGCGTTAATAGCAGGGTCAAATCCGCTTGCGGAAGCAAGGATAGATTCGTTAGAACCACCACGAGCAGAACGATACCAGTCAAGGCGTTCGGTTAGCGCATTGAACGCACCCCAAGCAGAGCCAGCAATCATTCCGTTAAACTCACCTGTGTAAATATCATTGACCACGTCAATTTTATTTTCCCACTTTTTAAGTGAACCCTTAGAATCTTTTTCAGGCTTTGGATAAGCAGCAAGAATGATCTTGTTGAAATCAACAGCATTGACTTCTTTTTCAATCATAGCCTTAGCCATGATGTCAAATTCGTCCATATACTTATTAGCCATGCCAAGAGTTTCACGAGCAATTTGTACCTTGCCGTTAGCAGTTTGAGTATGGCGAATCTTGAAAGATTGCTTGATACCATTCTTTTTCTTGATTGAACCAAGAGCAAGATTGAGAGTGTTAGCGCATACAACACGAACAGGTGTGATACTTGCTTGAATAGCGATTGAGCCGTCATGTGATGTGTTGATGAGCAAATAAGTTTTAACCTTATCGGCAACACCAGTAGGGTCAAGAATTGTTTCACGTTCTAGTGCTAACGCACCGAATACAACACGACCACCCTTGATTGAGCCAGCAGTTTCCCAACGACCACCGCCGTCTAGGATATTGTCACCGAATGAGAATAGATCCTCATTCTGTAAAACATGGTAGCGTTCACCAACTACACCAAGAATATCGGTTTGAGTGTTATCGGTAGGATTAGTACGCAAGACATATTGGTACGCCTTGTCGCTTGTTAGATGTGTAGGGGTTTCTAAATCCTCTAAGCGAACATTCCACCCGTCAAGATTTGCTAATGAAAGCATTTCTGATGTGGTTTTTTCCTCTGAGAATACAGTACCCAATCCATGCCAAGCAGGTTCACGGAATGAAGCAAAACTTGCTACCCCATTTTGTGATTCTAGTTCATGTGCCATGAGTTTATTTCCTTTCGTTTGATTGTTAATTTAAGTATAACAGCAGCGACTGACAAAAGTCAAATCGTATAGGCAGACATGGACAATCTGGACATTTTTTCCGTGATCTTAATCACATGATCGTAACTTGACTTTTAAGCTGGCCCGTTCGAAAATTTTGTGAAGCAGTTTTAGGACGTGCTCAGGTCCTTTGATTAGTAGCCCCCTACTAAACTTCTATTCGGTCAACACTTGATGAAAGATATTCAACACCTTCAGGATAATTAACAGAATCAAAATCAATATCATGAATTAAGTTTAGCGCTGACTCTTCATCACGAGCATTAACTGTCACTGAGTATTGAACTGTAACTTCCAACTCAAATTCTTTTGACAATTCAAAACCACAAATATCTGCGATCTCTTGCGCTTCTGCTTCATTGATTGAAGCCTCTTCCAATGCATTCAGGGCCCAACCGCACATGTCATCCCGTAGTTTTTGTAGGGTGCCTGCTGTGTCATAGTCACGCTGCGCTAAGCGCTGGGAATGCAGAACTAAATCATTAATTCGTTCCTCTTGCTTAGCGATAGTGGCCTTAAGAAAATCCTCTGTAGCATTTGTAGTTGTAGTTGTATTCATTAGTTATCCAATCCTTCTGTTAGTTGGTTCATTTCTTTCATTGTAGCAATCATGTCTGACATATCTGATTCTGATAAACAAATAGACGAGACAAGTGTTGCTGTTAGTGCTGATAGTGAGGCACTGTATTTAAATAGCAACCGAGCAAACTCTTCATTTTCCATGTATTCACGGTTTTTAAACATAAACTGCGCTAAACTCATTAGTTCAGTATCAAACAAGGCTTCCTCTGTTGCTTCTTTAATTTGTAACATTGTGCTGATCATTGGGCTACCTTTCTAAAGTTTTGTGTTGAGCAGTTTATAGTCATGCTCAGGACATTTCCGTTAAGGAATTATAGGTATTCTGATACAGCGTTGTAAGTGCTGGTATTAACTGTTTCCTCATCTGTCATCTTTAGAATACGAATTGCGTTTGACAATTCTTTCTTAGACTCACGATAAGTGCTTGCGTGAATATACTCAAAGTTACGCTCAGGCTCTGCTGGCATATCTTTTTCTGATACTGTCAAGTCAAAGTCAATGTTGAGTGTGTTGTTATATGAGCGATAGTTAGTGCGAAGGTTAAAAGACTTCTTGACATTTGCCATAGCAAACTCAAAGACTTCTGTTTTCCACTTTTCTACTGCCTTTAGATACTTTGCTTCATTGGCTTCTTGTGTTGCGTAGTCTGCTTCTAACTTAGCGAGAGAGGCTTCTAACGCTGTGATGATTTTAGGTGTTGCGATTTTGACATTTATTGCTTTTGCTCTAGCCATGTGTTTTCTCGTTTCTGTTTGTGGGGTATTTCTATTATAGGGGGTGGGTGTGACATTTTGAGCAGTTTGTATTCATGCTCAGGAATAAGTAATTAGATTACTTTGCTGTCCAAGTTGTGTAGCGGTGTGCGCCATTGACATCTAATTTGACTCGGACATTACCATTTGATAGTGGAGTAATCTCTGCGATTGTTCCAGTTACCTTTGATTTTTGTGTGGTGTAGGTGTCGCCTACCTTGTAAGTTGCTGTATTAACTGACATTGTATTTCCTTTTCTGTTAGTTGGTTATAGATTAAGTATAACATTTCCTACTGACATTTATCAAATTATTATCTGATAATCTCACTATGTGGAATTGTTATTTGGTTATACCTAAGTATGACAGAAAATGTCATAAATGTCAATTCTTAATCGTAAACCTGGGTGTGATAAATGTCACCTTAATCTGCTATGTGATAAATCTCACACGTGTCGAAAATTTCTGCGGGGAAGCACAGAAATTAACTTATTACTTATTCATCACTATCAACATACACATAGAGAGAGATCATCTCATCATGCTTGAAAGTGATAACATCTTTCTCACCAAATTCATCAATGAACTCAACATGATAGTTATCGCCATTATTGCTATCGCTAATACCTGTTACTTCAACAACCTCATCTGAGATACCGATTAGATCATTTAGCATTAGCTGGTTTGGTTGTAAGCGATCAGCAAAGATTAACTCCATAGTTTTTATTGTAGCAGACATTTAGGCATTATCCATTTCTACGCAGTCCATAAAACATTGCTCGCACATATATTCATCAATAGTGTAGTCATCTTGATTCATACACTCGTGTTCATCACATGGGCATTTATTTATAGGGGGCATATATAGCATTAGTCCTCATCTACTGGGTCAATAAACCATGATAGGTGGTGCTGCTCAATAATAGCCCATGCTGGTGCTTGCGTCAATCCACGCCAGCGTATCTGAAAGTCGCCAACCATAGGCATGTCAATTACACGCTCATAGTCCTCATCATAGGCGGCATCTATTGCTTCAATACAAGGGGCAACCATTTCAACGGGTACTGGTGGATAATGATTACCCTGTAAGTGATAACGCAATTGCGTTTCTAAGTCTAAGACTTCATCTTTAATTCCTAGTGCTGTTACTGATCCCATTATATTTTCTCCTCGATCTCATGGACATAGACATCATTTCTATTTATCATGCCGTATCTGATATTGCTATCAAACATAGCGATAGCAGAATCATAGTCATCTGCCTCAACATTGATAAAACAAGTAAACTCAAATAGTGCCATTATTTATACCTCTACGCCTTCGTTGTTGTAAATAGTTAATTCTTTTATGTCTGCGACATAAACATTATCTTTATCTATTCCATATTTTAATTGGAATTGAAAAACATCAATAGCCTCATCATAGTTTTCTGCTTCTACATCTATGAAAGTGTTAAACTCAAATCTTGCCATTACTTAGTTACCACCCTTCTGCCTTCACGATAAAATACTTTTGTGTAGCAAACCAATTCGGGAGTGTAAATATTGACAGTTGAGTATTCGTTAGCCGTTCCCCAATCGGTAAACTGAAAAAATGCTTGCCACGCTTTCATTTCATCAGGATAATCTTTCTGCCAGTGTGGGGCATTACTATCATAGGCGACAGTTATCTTATACATTAGTTTCCTTCTTTCGTTGTTGATATTTCTGATACTACCATGTCGTACTGACAATCGCAGGGTTCTGTGTAATCAAATGAGCAGAAATAGCAACCCATCATTTCATCGCATACACGGCACTGATAACGGAATTGTATTTCATCACAATGGATCTGAGATATATCCCAAATTAAATAGTGATCTGTCTTATCTATAACTGTAGCCATAGGGGGCAACCTTCTTTCTTTTTCTTTATACTGTAAGCCTACCATTTATCACTGACATTTTCAATTTTTAATAGCCTTATCTTAAATAGTAAGACGGCGTGTCGTGTGATTAATCTCACATCTCAGGGACTTTATCCACAGTTCTTAAATCACCCTGTGGACAACCTTTCGAAAAAAATAAAGGACAGCCTGCAGTAGCTGCCCTTTAAATTATTTTTTATTATCCAGATCCAGCAATCATTAAGATAGCAATAAAAATACCAGTCGCAATGATTAACATTTCCATTTTTATTATTCTCCTTTTATTTTTTAGTGGCAGAAAAAATTATGTCACTCTTTGAGTATACACACAATGAGCATGAAACGCAAGCCGAGCCAGCAGTGCTAATCAATGGAATTTGTTTATTATTCTCAGGACATTTAGCAGCAGGGCGACCAACCATTTCTTTCATGTCTGCTTGACCTATAGCAAAATTCTTAGCAAGGTATGCCATACGGACCCCGCTATTAATTTTTAGATCAACAGCAGTTTTAACATTCTCACTATCAGCAG
>Ga0209107_10001570_pt1 | contig 12796 bp, 4 predicted proteins | sample LakErihyJuly2011_2_FD_187460 | JGI IMG/M metagenome (GOLD analysis project Ga0209107, IMG submission 187460) | Freshwater microbial communities from dead zone in Lake Erie, Canada - CCB hypolimnion July 2011 (SPAdes) (version 2) | ecosystem: Environmental > Aquatic > Freshwater > Lentic >... | reverse complement strand
TTTTAGTAAGGGGATAGTGTACAGGTCAGGCTAGATTTCTGCCCCGTTCAGCATTGAGAAAATTTTTCTGCAAATTTATGAATTCATAATTGGCTCATAAATTTGGCAAAACATTTATCCGGAATATTAGCTGACTGCCTAATATTGGGTGAATATTATATTTTCCAATTCTATCAAATTATAGTTAATATTTGTTTTAAAACTTAAACTCATTGGACCCAAAATTGTACTCTTATTTGAAATAAGGCACAATTGTACACTTGAGGAGGAATGTGGCCAGAACAATGCAATGACAAATCATTCAAAGTCATGTCCTGTCCCTTACACAAGCCTGCCACTGGGATCCCCCGGGAGTTTATAGGAAATTATTAATAAAACAATATTATTGATAATAAACAAATTAACTAATAAAATCCGCCTACCATGATGGGTAAGCGGATAGTATCTTTGAGATGAGATTTTCCTTCTTAAGAACATTTTGTAAAAATGCTATAATAAAAAGTTATGATTCTTCAATTTTCGAATAAACGAAGAATCAAACGTAGCATAAAACGTCTGTTTAAAATAGATAATGTATCTATTTTATTTTTATCACTTTTTCTCTTTTTCTCTTTCTTTCTTTTCTCTCCATCTTCTCAAAACACCCAAAGAATGGAATGCCCTATATAGGTATAGATAGGTCAAGAGGGGGGTATAAAACCCACCATTTTCTTTCTTGGAATTACAGTTTTGTTCCAGTGCGTCCAGTCTGCTCAAGTAGCCCGGCTACTCAGCTTTTTGGGTCCCTGTCACATTGAGTCCCCAAGGCAAGTGTAAGGTTTTTGAGAATCACACTTCAAGCTTGGTTAGGATATTTTTCTGAGAACTTTTACCTTCATAATTCATATTTCATAGAGTTGAATCCATAGGCCATAAGTTTGAGTCTAGCTGGACAGTCTCATGAGATTTCAACTGCATCCTTAGGTCCTACAATTTTCACCTCTAGTTTAGAAGGATAGAATCAGTAAGGGCTTAAGATAGGATAGACAGTACAGATTTTTGGAGCTATTATGTAAATTGAAATGTTTAGCACTTATAGAAAATTGTATGAGAAATATTGTTCCATATCAATTGTGTAAACATACATATTTTATACCTATTGTATACTTGGGGTTTTGTTACAATAATAAGAATAATATTCTTTAATGGTATTGATTATTTGATACGTACAGAGTACCCCATATACAGGTTAAAATTTATTCAATTTATTAAAACTGGGTATGCAAGATAAGTTGTACAGAATATAAGTGTGCTGGTTAATATTTCTTGATAAATTCAGCCTGGTAAATTTAAAGAGACAATACACCGAGCAATATTAGATAACTGGATTGAGAGAAAACATTTACCATCTCCCTGTTGCTATTTAAAGGAACACCCTTCCCCGTTTGTGTGCCTTTATTTAGCAACCGTCACTACCACCGTTCCTTCCTGATGCAAAAGGAACGTTAACCCGATCCTTTTTATTTTTAATGTACATTTGGTCCTGATAGTGGAACAAATGTGCAGCTGTGTGTATAGTTAAAGATATCGCGTGGCAACTTACTTGTCATTTTAGCTCTACCTAGATTTGCCAAATCTAACCTTTCTGAGCTGAGATTCCAAGTACTTTAATCTGAATATCAGGTGATACTTTAATGACAAGATAGCGAAGCCTTCAATTAATTCCATCAATTAGAGGGGACATCTTACACAACAGTTAACTTTGCGTAGAGATAGCCTTCTTGTATATTAGTAACTGAAGTGATTGACACTTTCATTTAGTTTTGCAACAAACTGCCTGCCACTGAGTTGAACAACATCTGCAGAATTTTATGCCTACAAATCATAATTGCAATTTGCATCTTTCTATTTTTCGCAAATTGTAATCAGTTAACTAGCAAACAAGGGCGCGACCCTTCACTGGTGCATCTCGGGTTTTTCCTTTAATTTGCACACACGTGCTTGTTATTGGATAAAATTATGGTTTTACACTTGAGTGTTACTTTAATTTTTAGTTTTTACAACTTGGACTAAGGGATTCCTTTTTCTCATTAGGTGCTAAGGGGAGGGATCTATCTTCTTTCCCTTTAAGCAATATTTCATATTTTTCCACTTAAATTGAAATCGGTAGTTCTCTTTAAATTTCTGGACTGTTCCTTTAAGATATATTGCGGACAGCCTCAAAATTCTTCAGCCTATATACATATATACTGTACATTTGTGTGTTGACTTAATAAGTAAGGGACCATGAGTGGACAATAGTGTACCCCTCCCCTCACACGTCAGTATAAGGGTGGAAGACTTGAGCCAGTTTTCAAGCAGCTGTGCTCCTGATAGTATCTGTAATACAAAGTACGCAGTACTATCCAGCCAAAACTTTCCTAGGTACTTACTGCTTTGAGTACTATTTTCATTTTTGCTATTTATTGAATTTGAGTACAAGTATACTAGAAGAATTGATGTGAAAATTCCAATTACAAAATAAGCACAGCTAAAACAAAACTAGTGAAAAGTGTTTGTGGGAATAATATTACGAGTACTGTGTTAAGTACGTGAGAAATCCGTAAGAGTACCATATAACAACTAGTTACATAATATTTCTACATGCAGTGGCCATAAGTATCGTGTATAACAAATACAGGTACAGGTACACACAGGTACACATAGTACACTAGATACAGGTACATGTGATACATATAAATATACACAGTGGACATAGGTACATGTGATACAGTTGTACATTTTGACACATGGTACACACGTGTAGTATTTAACTAATTAGGATCTGTACATTGGTACCAGTAAGTTTGTACACTACATGGTATTCCGCATATTGTTAACAGTATCCTACACTCTCAAGTTTTTGGACAACACAGGCATTTTAAAAGGTACACTTTCCTGTTGAGTTGTTTTAACACCAAAAAGTATTGAGTACAAGCATGTAAAGTGAGTTTAGTGCTATTTGAGAAAATTTATAGAATTTTTCATTACACATAATATTTGAGCAGCTACATTGGGTATCTTATAGAGTGTTATCTCCCGTTTGTGCCATCATTACAGTTGAAACTTTTTAGAAGTAGTGCTTAGCCTTCCATATATTTATATTCCATTCATTACTAAATTTCTCTCATGTCTGGTTGAAATCATTTGATTCTGAACACCACCCACCTCCTTTACAGAATATTTATAGAATTTCATTGGATGAATTATTGCTTTTACATCTCATTCCTGACATAATTGACTATCCTTGATTATGGTTAGGTTTCAATTGAGAATTTAGATGTGCAATTGAGTAAAAAGTATTTATATATTTACAATTTTATCTATACTTTATCAATTTGAAATTGAGAGATTGCTTCATCTCTAATTTCAAAACTACTCAACAAATCCAGTGTCAAGTTTAGATATTTGAAGTTTTAAGCATAAATTTTTGAACTTTTAACTTTTTACAATGTCTTCCAGTAGACATAGTTCCGCCAGTAGTAGCCGAAGTAAATCTCGTGGTGCAGAAAAGCCTTCTAAGAAAGGAAAGTCAATTATCAAACGCACTATTGATAGATTTAGAAAAGCCTCGGAAAGCAATCATTCTGATGATGAAATTGCAGGCCCTTCAGGCATTACCACTACTGTAAATGATGCATTGCCAAATATTGAAAATTGGGAAATGGATCCGCCGGAACAGGAGGGTGATCAGAACAGTGATAATGAGCAATTAGGAAATATAGAGAGAGGTAGGTCTAGGAATAGGAATAGAGAAGGTGCAATGAGTGTAGCTTCTGATTCTAGTGCCAATGGTCCTAATGCAGCGCAGGCAAAATACCTTGCATATACTCAAGCAAATCCATTAGGGCGTATCCTTTTGAATATGGCCGCCGATAATTTGGCATTGCAAGAAAATGCTGGTATTACTGAGAGTCGCGTTAATGCAGGGGAACTATGTGAAGCTTTCTTTCATCAAATGGAGATGGAAAGAAAGATGGTACATAAAGAATTAACAAAAGTTGCAGAGAAAACTGAAGAACGAATTCTTTCTCGGGAATTTGATGCTATGTGTGTAAATGGAGTAGAAAGTATGCCTGAATATTTTTCTAAGCGTCCTAAGCTAATCTCCAATGCAGCAAGAGTAGAAGCAACTCGCATCTTTCCTGTTAAGAAGCAGTTCTCTGGCAATTCTGGTAATGATTCCATTACAATTAGCGAATTCTTCAATACAATGAAAGATGCGCAAGCGCAGATGCGCCTTACTGAGACTGAGTATACTCTCATGTTGTTAAGATGTACAGCGGGTAGAGCCCATGAGTTAATTCAACAATGGGTAGACCAAGATGAAGGTCTTTGTAATATCTATTTTAATTTAACCCTTCAGTATGACAGGAGAATGACTCCTGAAGCAGCTAGAACTAAATTAGCTACGCTTATGGCTGCTAAAAATGTAGATTTGCCTAGACATATTAGTAATGTTATGACTCTTGCTGATAGAGCCTCTTTTGCACTTCCTCAAGGCGCTTCTAGAAATGCCTATTACAACAATGAAGCCATTCAAGCCCTAATTAGGAGTTTACCCCCTACCAGTAGAAATACTTGCTCCAATTTGTTCCATACGCTTTCTGCAAAGGCTAGAAGAGCAATCACTTTTATGGAACTGTCACGCCCATTGAATACTTTGAGGCATACAATAGATTTGGATATTAAGCAGAATGGAGTAAATGTTACAAACAATAATAGTAGCAAGACCCCATCTTCCAAATCTAAGAAGGGAAATAGAAAAAGTTACTCATCCTATGCTGTAGATACTGTAGTACAGCAGGACAATAAGAAACAACAGGGTAATCAAGGTAATCAGGCAGCAGTGTACCAAGCTAGTGGTCACCAGGATAAGGCAGCCAAGGGTAATTCAGGATCCGGAGGTAATTCTGGTAATAAGAGACAGCAGGGCAACAATAACCAGTTCAAAGGTGCTAGTAAGAATAATAGTGCTAGAAGGTATTGTAGCTTGTGTGGAAAAACAAACCACACAGCAGCACAAGGCTGCCGTAACATGAAAGACAATGCAGGACAGATAGTTGAGATTCAACCTGCCCAGTCTACATGTAATTTATGTCCCGCCACTGTCAGTCCCAGATTGAACCATCCTCCATATTTGTGTCCTTTCCGTCCCACAGGCCCTTTCCATGCAAATAAGTGACTAGCACGTGGTAAAACTCCTAGTCTGGTGACCCCAACTGCTGTTGAGTCTTCTGAGTCCACTGGAACACTGTCACTGACGGAAAAGCTTTTTAACCTTGCAGGTTATAAAGGTTTATCCGCAACCTCATTTGTCATTTCATCAAACATTCAATTCAAAAATTCAGTTTTTGCAATGAATGAATCATGCCGCAAAATCTATATTGCAGTCTATTTGAATAAGTATAGAACTGTAGGTCTATTAGACACTGGTAGTGATGTAACTATAATACAACTCTCATGTTTAGAAAAATTACATGTAAGGCAAACTTTAGAAAGTTCTAAAATTACTGAAATTACAACATTCAGTGGTAATTCTATCCGAATTCTAGGTCAGCTCACATTTTTGGTGAAACTTAGCTCAGCTCATGTAGGGATTTCGTTAGATTTTCTCGTTATGAATGATATACCAGGTGTGCCAAAATTATTATTGGGCAATAATCTACTTCAAGCAGGGAGTGCCACTATATCTTATAATTCATTACCTAATCAGGAACCAACTGTTACATTTAACCACCCTGAGTATTTCTCCCCACTAGTTTTATTTAAAAATAGTGATGAGTTAACTTTGTGTAAAGGTATTGGCAGTTTAGGTCCATATGAAATGGGTAGTATGATGGTATATTTGGATTCAGGTGCTCAGGTATTACGTACAGATTTTATTCTAATTACACCCCTTGCAATTAATGACGTTGTAATTATTCCATCAAGGTCTGATTTAAATTGGGATAGTACAGCAAATTGTTATGTTGCAACTGCCTGCATAGTAAATTTAACAGATACCACTTTTTCAAATGAAAATATTGAGGCAAGATTTGAAGTAATCAATAAATATCAGTCCATATTACTTGATGGAGAAATTACAGAAAATCTACGTGCTTTAGTTTCAAAACACCCATTAGGTAGAGAGATTTTGGCTAGTAGTGAATTTTGCAATATTAGCATCCCCCTAATGACTGTAAATTCTTTGAGTGCACAAAATGGATCTTCCATTATTAAAAATGGATCTTCCATTATTAATGATGAGGATTTAGCTGATACTTTATTTGCTGATAGCCCAGAATACACTGGACTTGCAGATTTGGATTTCAAAATTATTGAACCCTCTGGAATTGATTTGCCCACCAGGGTGTATTCAAATCCAGAAGATGCAGTACAGCTTCATAAATTTCCACCCCACATTAGACCATTCATAAGGGAAATTTTTATTGAAAAATACCCAGGTATTGTGTCATTACACTCATTGGATGCAGGTAACTTGAGTTTAACCTTAGGTTACACACAGTTAAGGTTGAGAAAAGGTGAAGTATTACCTAGGTCACGTAGAATATTTCATGTCAGTCCTACAGATCAGAGACATCTAGATGACATCTGTGATCTGTTATGCAAATTTGGTTATATTATGAGATCACCTAGCTCCCCTAATGGATTACATTTGTATGGTATGAGTTCATATTTGGTACCTAGGGCCAAGCCAGGCTGTTTGGGTAGGTTAATTGTGGACTTTAGCCCTGTAAATCAGTTAATTGAATCACCCCCAAATGTTATTCCAGAGATTAATCACACCCTTCAATTTTTGCATAAAAAGTGTTTGTTCAGTGCATTGGATCTGCGTCAGGCATATTTAGCCCTGAGAATTGACAAAGAATCCCAGCCCTTAACAACATTTTTAACCCCTTCTGGAAGCTTCCAATGGTTGTCACTTCCAACTGGGGCAGCAAACTCTCCAGCACATTTCAGTACGGCAATTGATAAGATTTTAAATTATGTGCCAGTACTAGACAAAAATGGAAAGCCCATTTTTGAAAGTGAAAATGTAGTAAAACTTGAGAGAAATGTTTTGGTAGACACAGTATCCTATTTTGACGACATTATTGTAACTAGCGAATTGAGGCCCACCTATGAAGAAACATTACGTCAGCATTTTGCAAATTTAGAATTAGCAGTTGCAAGACTATTCTTTCATGGAGCAAAATTGAGCGTTTCTAAGTGTGAATTTGGCAAATCAAAAATTTGTTTTCTTGGTTGGTGGGTTTCAAAAGATTTTGTTATAGCAGACCCTCGCAGAATTAAGAAAGTAGAAGAGTACCAATTTCCTACCAATAAAAAGAGTATGAGAGCCTTTTTGGGTTTAATCAATTCTTTGCGTAAGGTGGTACCCCTTTCTGTAATTAAAGAAGTTGGCGTGCTCACCCCTTTAACTTCTAGTAAGGCAGATTTTTCACCTACAGAGGATCATAAAAGGGCATTTTTGCATTTAAAAGAGTTACTTACAAGTGAACCATTATACTGCAATTTAATAAATGAGACAGCTGAGAAATTTCTTTGGGTTGATGCAGCAACATCCTCAGGAGTATTGGGAGGTGTATTGGCACAACGAATAAAGGGAGAGTCTGGTGAGAAGGTATTGCCTATTCATCTTGATCTTGAAGATCCAGTACATCAAATACTGTATGATTTGGAATTGCCATATATACCTTGTACTCTATATACCAGACTTCCTATTGTTTTGCCAAAACCATCCTTATTAAAAACCATTCCTCCAAAAATCACACCTCAAGACAAATATTTAGGATTTGAGATAAAGGATATTCCAAATTCCTTTTTCTGGTCTTTATTGTCAGTGTTAGCTATTTATAATTGCAATCTCCCTACCTCAATTGAGGGATTGCGAGAGCAAGCAGTTAAAAAGCTAAGGCAAGGTATTCTTGGTAAACAACTTTTGGATTTCACTTTTCAAATGAAGTATGATAAATATAATGAGTTCCTTGATAATTTTAAATTAGGTACTGTGGGTCCAGACCCAAACATGTATTTAATTCACGCAATGGCACTTTGTCTCTACCGCCCTATCATTATAATCAGTTCACTTGAAAGGCACTCTGATAAGAAAGTTATACATTTCCATGAGAATTGTAACAAGCCACCAATCATAGTGGGATTATATCAAAGGGACGAGCATGAGATTTATTTACCTTTTTATTTCAATCGCAACACTGAGTTTAAGCTTGATCATTTAAAGGGTAAGATTAACATAATTGGATATACAGCAAAATGTGTACCACCTGGTTTTGAAAGTCGTTCTATATTAGATATGGAAGTTTTTGCTATTCTTACCACTTTATATTCTTTTCAAAAGCTAATTTCAGGTGTAAAGGTAACATTGCTAACTGATAGTAGGGTGCTCTATTATTTATTTTCATCTCGTGTAAGCGACAGCAGTGTAAAAATTCGTCGGTGGTGCTTAAAATTGATTTCTGATTATCCACAAGTTTCTCTACATTTTGTAAAAACTACGGAAAATTTGGCAGACTTTTTGACTCGAGAAGGGCTCCCAAAAGGAGACCTTGTCAAGTTCAGTTTAAAAGACATTGTCATAGAAGATTTTTTCGATAAGTTACCCCAACTGAATTTCAGCTTAATTGAGTGGTCCCAATTTGTAGAAGATAATCCACAGTACTTAACTGTAAATGATAAGCCCCCAGACGTCAAATTATCACATGTTTTAGCAGTAAATACGGGATTAGAAAATGTGAAAGCAATTTCTACTCCATTGGAAATTCTTCGCGAAAAATTATCACGTGCTAATATTATCAAAGCTCAGAAAACAGAATTGACTGAACTTTATGCCAAATGTTTGGCATCAGACAATTTTGAATATATAGAAAAGAATGAAACCAAAAAGAAAACAAATGTTCAATACAAACTTGTTTTTAATCTACTTATGATTAATAAGGGACATTATAGAATTTTGGTCCCTCCATCATTAATAGGTATATTACTCTCCAATACACATTTATTAGGTCATCAGGGATTAACTAGAATGCTAGCAGATTTACAACCATATTGGTTCCCCCACATGTCTTCTGTAACAAAGCGTTTTGTGTCTCGTTGCCATCCATGTTTCTTATCATACCGTAGTAGTAGAAAGCAAACAACGGGCTATTATCCAGTACCAAAACGAGCTTTTGAGGAATTAATGTTGGATTTATGTGAAAATCTGAACAGTGCGGGAGGGTATTCACACCTGTTAATTATGCAAGACATTCTGAGTGATTTTACAATCATTGTTCCATTGAAAAGTAAAACTTCCTCTGAGATAACCAAAGTAATGTTAAATGGAGTGTTGCAAAATTTCAATGTAGAAAAGATCCACACAGATAATGGTCCTGGATTCAGGTCCACTAGCTGGTTGGAAGCTATGAGTGCTTTTGGAGTCAAGGTAATATCTAGTTCAGCTCTACATCCAGAAGGGAGGGGGCAATTAGAAAGACTTGTCCAAACAGTGAAACTCTTATTGCGAAAATTTTTGGCAACACGACCAACCTTAAATTGGGAGTATTTGCCATACCTGATAAGTAAGATTTTGAACAATACAGTTTCACCTAAGACAGGGTTTAAACCGGTAGAAATGGTATTTGGGAGTGAGAATGCTGGTAATTTATTTTTGGAAAATAAGATTGCTCCACCCCACTATTCCATTAAAAATCATGGTACCCTAGTAAGCCAAATTTCTGAAGAAATAAAGCAGATGACAAAAATGGCAACAGAAAACATAACGGAATTAAGGATGGAACAATCTGAAAGAGTGAATAGAAATAGGACAAATAAGGAATTCAAAAGGGATGATATTGTTTTTGTATTGGATAGGAGCATTGTAGAAGGTACTTCACAAGCACTACGTACAAAATTCAGCCCCTCTCCTTATGTTGTAATAAATCCTACTTTCACTACCACTGTTGTAAGAAGAATTGCAGATGGATTCCAGGGATCTTATAGTAATAATGATTTGAAACTATATAAAAGATTTTCCCCGGAATTCAACAATCTTCCAGTTGAAGTTGCAAGGATTTTGATGCATGATTTCAAAGATTTCATCAGCACAGATTTTTCAGTAATTGCCACACATGATAATTTAGAGTTGCCAACATCACTTGAATTGTTTGTCCCTGATGAAAACTATGAAGACAATGAGGATAATGAAGATTTTAGTATAAAACCAGTTTCTAAGGTTAATGATCAGCCTCACTTTAATGATGCAGTAAAACAAATTAGTATAGCTGTAAATCCTGTAGATGAGTTTGCTACTAATGATGAAGCAATTGGTGACCCAATTGCATCAACAAGTGCACTGGCACCTGCTATAAAAGATAATGAGCCTGTCATTACAACCCCATTATCTGACTCTGATAATTCTGATTCAGATAACGAGGATCCTGGACTAAAGTTGAGATATGGACGGAAAAGAGTAAACTTCAATCCAGGCACATAATAAATCTTGTGCCACAGTCCATTTAAAAATTCAAAATCTAGAAAATTAGCAGATTTGCACAAATTTCTAAGATTGGTACCAGATTTTCTGAACAATAAGTTTAACAATGAGTTCTGAGTACAAACACCCAAATTATGTAACCATTGAGCCTTCAGCGCAAAAAGTAATATATTACAATGCTTATGAACCAAAAACAATTGAGTATTATGATGAGTACCAAACATTTTGTGTGGATGTAGTAAACACAGGTATTAATGTACTATGTCTATGCAATCCTCAATGGAGACTTAACATAGGTATGCAATCATTTAAAGTTGGTTTGAAACCTACTAATGAAAACCTAGTAGATTTCTATTTGAGAAAAGTAGATGGATTAGAAATAGATGACTTTGTCTATTTTCGAATTGAAAAGTGGGACCAATCACTGAACTCAGTAGATGACTGTATGAGTCAGATCAAGGTGTACACTTTTAGAGATAGGTATGTTCAAAATCCTGATGGATTTCCTGAGTACATTCCATTGGCAATTAGGTCTATGTATGATCATGAGAAGGATGCACATGTCATGCATGAAACACAGTTCTATGGCCGGGATGATGTATATTATTCATGTACGAAGCGTACACCACTCTATATGCACTGGAATCTATGAGTCTACAAATATGTATATGTATATATTTCTTCCAAAATCTTTTATAAAATTTTGAAAGAATATTCTATGTTTTTAGCCATGGCAGCCTCTAAACAACAACCTGTAGTCTACAACAAAGGGGTGTTAATTCCAACCACCACCAAGAAGTTGATATTCTATAACCCTTACAAAACGGTAACTCTCAAATTCAAGAATAGGCGCACACAAACATTGGATATACTGTTGCCGGGGTTGAGTTCATTGTGTCTATGTGACATACTTTGGAGGTCTACTGTACTTTCAAGGAAAATGATAGTTGTCATCAATGAACCATCCTACCCACGCCAGGAAAAGTATTATTTGCAAAGGGTAACAACACCACAAGGTACTGCAAACTATTTGACAATCTGTGTTCAAATGGTTGGTGCACTCCTTCCGGTACCGTACCTATGTCTAATACAAACTAGATCAAAGAAGTATACTGATTGTGGCACTAAAGCAGTTCTGAATTTGGAATGTCTGGTACCTGAAATGGTCAGGGAAAGGTTGGCACGGTGTGCGTACAAAATGCGTACACAATTCACAGGTACAGGAAACTTTAGTAAACCATGTACAAACTTTCTACATGAGCACTGTATGGATACGTAAAAAACTAATACATTGTAGCACACAGTTTATTCCAGTCATATATTAGATATGTACACGTTAAAACTTGTTTACATGTACATTAACAGGGTTAATATATATACATATGTATTGAGGGTACAGTCTATATTACAGATGGCAAATTCTTCTGATTATTAGCCCAGACTTTGCCAAGGCCACAAGCCTTCACAATGACTCAATAACATATCCTATGTACATAGAAAAAATTCCAGTGTTACTACTACTGAAAATCCACATATTTGGCTCATATAAAACTGCATAAGTTATCTATTGTAATCTGAATTCGGCAGGTTTTTGCGAATTTAAACATGTTTGAAAGGATTTATGAGTAAATCACAGAGCATAAATTCCAGGTGGACGGTTGATTTTGTGATCTTGGGCTTATATGTTCTAAACAAGGTTGCATTGGTGGAGCATCTCATGCTAAGTGGATGTATTGGGAATAGAGATGCGCGATGGAAAACATTTTGTTGTGCGCCTCTAGTCACAATGCATCAAACGGCATGAAATGTGATATTTCTGCAATAAATTGTTGGGAGCATTGCGGGCTCAAACGTCACCATACCCTATGACTGCCGGGAATTTTCAGCTCTGTATTTCTGCCCTTTTACGAGTTTTTAACTAGCAACGTACCTTTTTCAATACATAGATAAGTGTAGTCCATCTTTTTCTTGTACAAATTTTATGATTCACATAAATTTCATACCTTTTATTCCTTCTGATATATATAATTTACACTGGAGTAACGATATTCAACTTTCTTTTTTTTCCCCAAATAAAGGGAGGGTTACCGCATGTTTAGTAACTAGTTACCACATATTGGTCTAACACTGATATAGCATGTAACTCTAAAAAGAATTTGGTCATAAACAGTTGGCTCAACAAAAATGGTATTACAAATATGGTGTTATTCCTGATTTGTTGGACAAAAATATATTATCCTTATTTACAGCATGATTAATAGTTCACTTTTCTCTATCCGAAGT
>Ga0209107_10001569_pt1 | contig 12798 bp, 7 predicted proteins | sample LakErihyJuly2011_2_FD_187460 | JGI IMG/M metagenome (GOLD analysis project Ga0209107, IMG submission 187460) | Freshwater microbial communities from dead zone in Lake Erie, Canada - CCB hypolimnion July 2011 (SPAdes) (version 2) | ecosystem: Environmental > Aquatic > Freshwater > Lentic >... | reverse complement strand
ACAAGGACAATCCAAATGCAATGCAGGAGCAACCTGTCACTATTAGTAATTAATCATTTTATATATTTTAATGAATACCACCACATTTATTGGGGAGCATTTACTTCCTGGCCAAATAGGATATTTTTTAGCCATACTTTCATTTGTAGCTGCCTTGTTAGCTACATTCGCTTTTGCAAAAGCATTTTATTCACAAACTATTGAATCTGAAATTCAGTGGAATAAATTAGCAAAAACTGCATTTATCATTGAATCAATTTCGATTGTTTCTTGTTTCCTTGTTTTATTTTATCTTATTTACAATCATCTTTTTGAATATAAATATGCGTATTCACATAGCGATATCAGCTTGCCATTTCAATATTTATTAAGTTGTTTTTGGGAAGGACAGGAAGGTAGTTTTTTATTGTGGAGTTTTTGGCATTCGGTACTAGGATTAATTGTAATGACCAAGGCAAAAAAATGGGGTAAGAATATCAATGGGGTCATGATGGTGGTCAATTTTGTGCAGGTATGTTTGGCAACAATGATTGTTGGGTTGTATATTTTTGATTTCAAATTAGGCAGCAGTCCATTTATACTATTAAGACATGAAATGACTTGGCCTATTTTATCACGCCCTGATTATTTACAATTTGTAAAAGACGGTACAGGGTTAAATACCACTTTACAAAATTATTGGATGGTGATACATCCACCCGTATTATTTTTAGGTTTTGCATCTACTACAATACCATTTGCGTTTGCAGTTGCTGGCTTACTGAAAAAAGAAAATAATTGGATGGATTCTGCTTTGCCATGGGCCACTTTTTCGGCGGGTATACTTGGATTAGGTATCATGATGGGTGCAGCTTGGGCATATGAGAGTTTAAATTTTGGCGGTTATTGGGCTTGGGATCCTGTGGAAAATGCTTCCCTTGTACCTTGGCTGGTATTAGTTGCGGGTATTCATACTTGTTTAATTTATCGAAAAAAGAGGACGAGTTTAAAAGCAACTTATTTATTCTTGGGATTAAGTTTTTTGTTGGTGTTATATTCTACCTTTTTAACACGTAGTGGAATTTTAGGAGATACTTCTGTGCATGCCTTTACTGATTTGGGCATGAATGCACAATTACTTGGCTATTTATTAATTTTTGTCATTCCTTATTTTGCGTTGTTGATATACAGATTAAAAGATTTAAAAGAGCCACAGGAGGAAGATGAAATAAGTAGTCGTGAATTTTGGATGTTGGTTGGTTCCTTGGTTTTATTTTTATCTGCTGTTGTAATTATTGCCATTACTTCCATTCCTGTATTTAATAAAATATTTGGTACAAAAATTGCACCACCTGAGGATCCAGCTTTCGCGCATAATCAAGTTCAAATTTTTGTTGCCATTATCATCGGAATTTTAACTGCTATTGGACAATATTTAAAATTCAAAGCCACAAGCGCGGAAAATTTTATCAAAAATATTAAATGGCCATTAATCGTAACCGCAATATTGAGCGCAATTATTTTTTATTTTATTGGCATCGCTTATGAAGAAAAGGGGATTGGCTATTTGGGTGCTTTATATGTGGGTGTGGTGGCCGCCACATTCGGGATTGTTGCAAACGCTTTTTATTGGTTCAATATTTTAAAGGGAAAATTAAAATCAGCTGCTGCAAGCGTTGGTCATATTGGATTTACGATGGTATTGTTGGGCATATTAATCTCCTCTTCCAATAAAACAGTATTAAGTTGGAATACCACAGGTATATCTCCTTTAAAGGAAGATAATGCTAAAAATAATCCTACAGGGAATCCGCGAGAAAACATCACTTTATTTGAAGGGGTGGAAACGGATATGGGCAAGTATATGGTCACTTATCAACGAGACACTTTGGATGGCTTAGACAAACGTTTTTTTGAATTAAACTTTAAAGAGAAAAAATCGGATCATCAATTTTTATTGTATCCAGATGTATTGAAAAATAATAAGATGGAAGGTTTTTCGGCAAATCCATCTTCTAAACACTATTGGAATAAAGATATTTTTGTTTATGTTACTTCATTCCAAGATCACAGTGAAGCCGATACCATAAGCTTCAAACCACATCAAATTGCCATTGGGGATTCCATATTTTACAGTAATGGAACTATTAAGTTGGATAATGTTTTAATAAATCCAAATCCAAATGTGGCAGCAGGGAGCAACGAGTTGGTGTTGCAAATGACAGTGACTTCTAAGGAAGGATTAAAGTTTGAAGCGAAGCCAGGTATTCTTTTGGAAGGTATGACTTTGAAACAGGAATTAGATACAGTGAAAGCGCAAAATTTAGTATTGAGTTTTAATAAAGTAGTAGATCAAAAGAAAGGAGTTTTAGAAATTGGGGTAAAAGAATCTGCTGCTTTAACTAATTTAATCACTTTAAAAGTGTATGAGTTTCCTTTCATAAATATTTTGTGGTTGGGTATTATTGTAATGACTATTGGTTTTATGATGTCCTCCTATGCGCGATTGAAAAAGTTAAAATCTAAATAATAAGGTTACCTCTATGGAAATAAGGTATTAATTAAAAGAATGAAGCAATTCCATAAATATATTGTCATCATGGTTATCCTGGGTTTGGGTCCAGTGATGAGTTATGCGCAACAATTTACCGATACCTTGCGAGTAGAAGCTTATATTACGCCTGAAGGGGATACGATACCGCAATCCTGGTTACCTACAGTACAAGTGGATGCAAAGCAAACAAATTATTGGAGAAAGTATTGGAAGGATTGGACAAGGCTTCGTAATGCGGTTTATGTAACTTATCCCTATGCAAAATCAGCGAGTAAAGTAATTACAGAGGTGAATGCAGCATTGGCAAACGTTAAAGATGAAAACAAACGTAAGCAAATTATCAAATCAAGGGAAAAGGAATTAAAAAAAGAATTTGCAGATAAAATTACCAATTTGTCAGTGTATCAAGGAAAGGTATTAATGAAGCTCATCAATCGAGAAACGGGTAATAACTGTTATAATTTAATTAAAGAATTTAAAGGTGGTTTAAGTGCTGGAGTGTGGCAGGCCGTTGCCTATGTATTTGGAAGTAGTTTGAAGCAACAATATGACCCTGCTGGGGATGATCAAGAACTTGAAAAAATTGTCAAGGAAGTTCAAAAGCTCTATGGCTATCGGGGGTAGTTTGTTTTGTATTTAAGGTAGGTATTTGGCGCCTATTTTGTACCTTTGGCCGAATTGATTGTGACTCATGAGCGAAGAAAAAAGTTTAAATTTTATTGAAGAAATCATCTCGAATGATTTAGCGGATGGAAAATGTAAGTCTATTTTGACTCGATTTCCGCCCGAACCCAATGGTTATTTGCATATTGGACATGCCAAAAGTATATGTTTAAACTTTGGATTAGCGACGCGTTTTGGAGGTGCTACCAATTTGCGTTTTGATGATACGAATCCGGCAACCGAGGAAACAGAGTATGTGGACAGTATAAAAGCAGATGTGCAATGGCTGGGTTTTAATTGGGTGAAGGAATGTTATGCTTCAGATTATTTTGATCAATTATATCAATACGCTATTCAGTTAATTGAAAAAGGAGTGGCTTATGTGGATGATAGTAGTCCAGCCGAAATTGCCCTGCAAAAAGGAACACCAACTATGGCGGGCACTGGGAATGACTTCAGAAACCGAAGCATAACCGAAAACTTAGCATTATTTGCTGAAATGAAGGAAGGCAAGTATGCGGATGGCGCGAAAGTGTTACGCGCTAAAATTGATTTAGCAAGTCCTAACATGCAAATGCGTGATCCATTGTTATACAGAATTAAAAGGGCAACACACCATCGAACGGGTGATACTTGGTGTATTTATCCAATGTATGATTTTGCCCATGGTCAAAGTGATTCTATTGAAAATATTACACACTCTATTTGCACTTTGGAATTTATACCGCATCGTCCTTTGTATGAATGGGGTATCGAGCAATTAGGTATTTTTCCTTCCAAACAATATGAATTTGCACGTCTAAATATGACTTACACAATTATGAGTAAGCGTAAATTATTACAATTAGTTACCGAAGGACATGTGACAAGTTGGGATGATCCAAGAATGCCTACCATCAGTGGAATGCGTCGCAGAGGATATACGCCTGAAAGTATTCGTGATTTTTGTGAGCGGATAGGTATTGCAAAACGTGAAAATATTATTGACTTCAGTTTATTAGAATTTTGTGTTCGAGAGCATTTGAATAAAATTGCACAACGTAGAATGGTGGTGACAGATCCTGTGAAATTAATTATTACCAATTATACACAAGCTGCCGAAATACTTAGCTCCGATAATAATCCAGAGGGTGCGGAAGGTGGCGTAAGGCAAGTGCCCTTTAGTAATGAGTTATGGATTGAGCGAGATGATTTCATGGAAGAACCGACAAAAAAATATTTTAGACTAGGTCCTGATTTGATGGTGCGTTTAAAAAGTGCCTACATTATCAAGTGTGATCGATATGAAAAAGATGCAGCAGGCAAAGTGCAAACTATTTATGCAAGCTATTTTGAAAACAGTAAAAGCGGCGCAGATACTTCAGGCCTTCATGTAAAAGGCACTTTACATTGGGTAAGTGCTAAGCATGCAGTGCCAGTTGAATTAAATGAGTATGATCGCTTATTTAGTGTGGAAGATGTGGCCAATGCGGAAGGTGATTTCAAGGATTATATTAACCCTAATTCATTGAATACAACATCAATTGCATGGGGTGAACCTGCATTATTGAATGATGCACCTGAAATGCGTTTCCAATTTTTAAGAAAAGGATATTTTTATAAGGATACTACAAGTACAAAGAATAAATTGGTATTTAACCGTACGGTAACATTGAAAGATGCTTGGGCTAAAGAGCAAAAAAAATAATTAAGCATGTTGACCCTGGAAAACTTTAAGGAACAATGGGAAAGAAAGTTTCCAGATATTAGTTTAAAGCACACTCATTTTTTATTAGCAGTGAGTGGTGGTTTAGATAGTGTAGGTTTAACCTATATAATGCATTTGCTTGGCGCAAAATGTACAATTGCGCATGTTAATTTTCAATTAAGGGGAGAGGAAAGTAAGCGCGATGAGCAGTTCGTCACTGACTTTGCAAATCGATTACAAATACCATTCAAAGTAAATCGATTTGAAACTGCGGCGTATGCAGAAACCTATAAAATGGGCATTCAGCAGGCTGCAAGAGAAATTAGGTATGCTTGGTTTGATCAATTGATGAAGGAAATCAAAACCAGTTTAGGAGAGCGTAATGATAAAGTGGTTTTACTAACTGCACATCATGCAGATGATCAGGTAGAAACAGTATTAATGCAATTATTCCGTGGTACCGGATTGCATGGACTCACGGGTATTCCTGATTTTCGTAATGATAGTGTTCATGTTTGCAGACCATTATTGGGATATACCAAAAACCAAATAAGGCAATTTGCAAAGGAGTATTCCTTGACTTTTGTGGAAGATAGTTCAAATGAAAAAAACGACTATACAAGAAATTTGATTCGCAATAAGTTGCTGCCAGCCATACAAGAAGTGTATTCGCAAGTAACAGAAAATGTTTTGGATACAGTGGCTAGATTAAAAGAAGCGGAATTAATTGTAAATAATACGATTGCTGCTTTTTGGAAAAAGGGAAAAAAAACACGGCAGGGGATCGAAACAATTTCAATTCAACATTGGAAAAAAGTAAAAGATAATCATACCTATACCTGGGGCTTTATTCAATCCTATGGATTTAAACCACAACAAATTGTGGAAGTCCATAAACTTTTAGATGCAAGTAATGGGGCATATATCGCCACAGCTTCACATCGTTTTATAAAATTTAATGATACGATTCAGGTGGTGCCCAATAATTCTAATACCGAGCATTTGATGGTATATGTGGGCGAAGGTGATTTACAAACCAATAACGGGTTGTTACATTTTGAAACGCTGGATGTTGCCAATATGGGTGAGATGAACAAAGAGGCTCATTTTGCTTATTTAGATGCTGACAAAATTGAATGGCCCCTTTTATACCGTACTTGGCAATCCACTGATTACTTTTATCCATTGGGACTTCGTAAAAAAAAGAAACTAAATCATTTTTTAGGAAGCTTGAAACTAAGTCCGGCCATTAAGCAACGCATAAGTGTTTTAACCATGGGTGATAAGCTATTGTGGGTCGTAGGAAAACGAATTGACGATCGTTATAAAATGACAGACCAGACCAAATCTGTATTGAAAGTTACCTTGCTAGATAGATTCTGATTTGTTCCATAAATGTAGCAAGAACATTATAGTTTCCCATAAAATAACTGGTGATGATTAAAAATACCACACCAAAAATGGAGCCCCATAAATGTGCACTGTGATTAATACCGCTTTGTTTATTTTTAGATAGATAAGCCGTGATGCCAAGATAGATGGGCCCAAAAATAAAACCAGGAATAATGGGAGGGATGATGAAAAAGCCAATCTGCATAGTAGGCTGTAAAAATATGCCTGCGAATACAATGGCAGATACGGCGCCGGAGGCGCCTAAGCTATTGTAATTATATTGTTTGAAATGGTTCAAGTAGGTGGGGATCAAACAAACAATTAAGGAGCTAATGTAAAGTATTATATATAAAGTGCTCCCCAAGGATCCGAATATCTTGTTAAAATATTGTTCCACGTAATCTCCAAACATATAAAAGGAAAACATATTAAAAGCAAGGTGCATAAAATCGGCATGAATAAAACCAGAACTTATAAATCGATACCATTCATTATGATTACTAATTGTATAAGGATTAAATATTAATTTATCCATTAATGCTTCATTGTACATTGCAATTAATGATATTGCTACGGTAATGACTGTAATATATAAAGTTAAACTCATGGTCATAATTAGTAATTATTCGTGATGGTATTTTTCATTGGCTAAGATACTACATGCCCTGTAAATTTGTTCTGCTAATATTAGTCGAATCAGCATATGAGGGAATACGAGTTCAGATAAAGACCAAGTAAATTGGGCTTTGGCTTTAATTTCTTCAGCAACCCCATAAGCACCTCCAATTAAAAACACAATACGATGTGCACTTTGATTGGCTTTTTGTTGGATCAATTTTGCAAGGCCTGGGGAGCTTAGCATTTTTCCTTTCTCATCCAATAATATTAACACATCGTTTTGTGAAAGTATTTTTTGAATATTTATTGCTTCTTCTTTTTTTATTTGAGTCGGATCGCTTGCTTTTGCCGGGGTGATTAAAAGCCATTCAATAGAATAGTAATGACCAATGCGTTTGGTGAAAGTTGCAACTCCTTCTTTGATATAGGATTCGTTTGCTTTACCAACTGACCATATCGCAATTTTCATATATCATTTTTTAATTATCGAAATTACATATAATATATTCAATATTATAGAACTAAATCTAATATGACTAACTACTGCAAATATAGTTGTGTGTAATTGAAATATTCGTTTATTTTCGCGTCCATTTTACAACCCCCTTCATAAATGAAAAAGAGACTCCCAATAGCCATTCTTTTAGTGTCATTTTTATATATCAACTGCATTAGCGCGCAGTTTAAATCAAGTGTCATTTCAACTGAGGATATAGGTACATTAAAAGGCATCTATTTTATAAACGTAAATGCAAATAATGTTTCTGAATATGGTGTTGATGTTATTTATAAAAACCAGCAATTTGTATATAAGCAGGAGCAGGATACCATTCACTTAAAATCTAAGGAGCAAATTGCACAATTCCTTACTGATATTAAGGCTGGATTATTGGTTATTGGTGATGAGGAAAAGGAATTCAATATTACAAATAGTAATTATACTTTATTTAAAAACAAAGGATACAGCGAAAATAACTTTATTGTGATTGCCAACAAGGACCAAACCATTAAAACGCCCATCAATAAATTCTTTGCTAATCAATTATTCAGTTGGCTTAATTCTATTGATTTTGGAAAGGGTTAAAATTGCCCCTTTTTAGCGCATTTTTTACCTTTTTTCATTACATTTATACTTGTTAAACAACTAGTATTTGAATATTGTAATGCGCTCCATATTTTCATATATAAAATATTTAATATTCATATTTGGGATATTATATGCAAGTGGCGCCTTTGCGCAGGATTTTTCCAATAAAGGAAGGGAATTTTGGGTAGGGTATGGAAACCATGTTAGAATGTATGGGAATGCAGTGCCAGAAACTATGGAATTGTATTTAACGTCTTCATTGAATACTACTGCCACAGTTGAAATAACTAGCATTGGTTTTAGTCAGTCAGTTCCAATTAATGCAAATCAAATATCAGTTGTTAAAATTCCCAGAAGTGCTGCTCTTCTTGATACTGGAGTGTATAACCATGGAATACATATTACATCTGACGATCTAATTGTCGTATATAGTTTTATTTATGTAAGCGCTATTTCTGGTGCAACTTTATGTTTACCAACAAATGTATTAGGGCAAGAATACACCTCAATTAATTATACACAAATTTCAAATGAGGCAAATTCAAACTCATTTTTTTTTATAATTGCTACGGAAGATAGTACCCTAGTTGAAATAACTCCATCAGCGGATACAAAAAATGGACATTTAGCTAATGTACCTTTTATTATTAAACTCAATAAAGGACAAATTTATCAAGTTATAGGTAAGGCTAATCCTAATTTGACAAGTTATAGGATCAATGCTAATTCAATTCAAACCAATTTTAATGGAGCCGATTTAACAGGATCAAAAATAAGGTCGATATCCTTAGGCCTAAATAAATGTAAAAAAATTGCAGTATACTCCGGTAGTGGTAAAATATCTATTGGAGGTAATTCCCCAGTATATGGGTACCATATAGCAGGAAGCTCTGATAACCTATATCAACAATTATATCCAAATGAAGCTTGGGGTAAAAAATATATTACAGTTCCAACTACAAATAATATTTCAAACACTAACTTAAGTCAAAAAAATTATTTTAGAGTGATATTTAAATCACCTAATACAAAATTAAAAATTAATAATATAGTCATCAATCCTACGAATTATACAAATAATATGTATTATGAATTTAGTAGTAATGAAATTAATATTATTGAGTCAGATTTACCTATCCAAGTTGTACAATATTTTACAACATCACAAAACAATATTCAAAGTTATCAAACAAATCCAACTATAAATCATAATTCTACAGACGGTAATACTGGTAATGGTGATCCGGAAATGATTTTTTTAAATCCATTAGAGCAAAAAATAGAAAAACTAACAATGAATTCTATGCAGCCTAGTATCAATACTAATCTAACTTCTCATTTTATTAATGTTGTAATAAAAAATACTGGAACTGCTATTAAATCATTTAAAATAGACAATATTTCATATGAAAATTCATTTATAAAAATATTAGAAGACACAACATATTCTTATGCACGTGTTAGTTTAAGCAGAGGTACACATAACGTAATTTGTGACTCAGGTTTCAATGCAATTGCATATGGTTTTGGAAGTGCTGAATCATATGGATACAGTGCAGGTACCAATGTTACAGATTTATACCAACGATTAGAAGTTAACAATAATTTCAATACTGTTTATTTACCTATTACCTGTAGAGGAGTTAATTCCAAGGCATCCATTACTTTGCCGTACAAGCCCGTTTCCTTAAAATGGAATATACCTAACTATCCCAAAGACACGGTTTACAATCCTATTCCAGATGACTCCACGCTAATCAATGGCAAATCGGTGTATAAGTATAGTTATAAAAATCCTTTTTTGTTCAATACTGCTGGTCAATATTTAATACAAGTAATTGCGAATAATCCAACTTTTGATGGATGTAGTGGTGAACAGGATTTGTCATTTATTTTAACGGTAACTGAACCGCCTAAAACAAAGGATAGTATTTTTACAACACATTGCTTAAGTGATTCGGTAAGTTTGTTTGATAAAACTATTATTGCTAAAGATGATCGTGCTATTATTAAATATATGTGGGACTTTGGAACGGGAGTATTTAGGGATACTACGCCAAACCTAAAATTTAAACCTGATACAGCTGGTAAATATAATATTCGACATTTTGTAATAAATGATATTGGATGCATCAGTGATACACTTACAGCTGACAGTTCAATTTTGCAATTAGCGATCATTGATAGTGTTCCAAAATTTAAATTTTCAATTTCTGATACTACTTGCTTAAATACAACTTTAATATTAAGGGATTCAACAGTATCATCACCTAAGTCAACATTAGTAAGTTGGATATGGAATTATGGGGATGGGTCTCCCTTGGATTCTAGTACCACAAATCAACCTAAGGCGCATGTTTATACTAATTTACAAAGCTATCGACCTATTTTAAATTTAACTACACTAAATGGTTGTAATGTATCCGATTCAATTAGTTTTACAAATAGGCCCTTTCCTGTAGTAGGATTTTCATTACCCGATGCTTGTTTGTATAATGCCTTGGCAACTTTTTCGGATACTTCAAGTATTGTAGATAATAATTTAAATTTCAAATATCTATGGAATTTCGGTGATGCTAGTGCAACCACAGCTAACCCGAATACCTCCACATTGAAAACGCCTACACATAAATATAGTGGTGGGGGTGATTATAATATAATACTTCAAGTGGCAAGTGAATATGGTTGTATTTCACTTGACACTACTATTTTTAAAGTAAGTGGTGCAATACCGCATCCTAAGTTTAATGTTTTAAAAAGTACAGCTTTGTGTACAAATGAAGATGTAACTATTGAAAATATATCCACGATTGATTTTGGTACCATTGATAAAGTGGTTGTATTTTGGGATAATGATAATATAAAAGATAGCACGGTAGATTCAAGTCCGAGTGTAGGAAAAAAGTATGCATACCGTTATTTGGATTATAATTATCCTGCTAAAATGAGTTATGATATTCGACTAAGGGCCTACTCAGGAGCTACTTGTATGGCAGATACAATTATAAAGGTTAATTTAATACCACATCCACAGGTTGGGTTCATATTGCCGGAGGTTTGTTTGGAAGATAGCTATGCTGAGTTTATTGATACAACAAAAATTTCTGACAACTCAAATAGTCAATTTAGGTACTTATGGAATTTTAATGTGACCCCTACATTAAACAAAAAATTACCAAGTATACCAGCAGGATCAGCAACACAAATTAATCCGCGTATTAAGTATAATGACTTTGGTTTATATCAAGTATCGCTTCAGGTGACCCAAAATACGACAGGTTGTGTTTCTTCCATCACTTCTAATTTTACAGTAAACGGGGCCATTCCTAAAGCTAGTTTTAAAGTATTAAAGGATACCGCTTTATGTACAAACGAGGACGTCCGTATTGAAAATCTTTCTACAGTTGATTTTGGAGACATCGGTAAATTAATCATCTTCTGGGATGTGCAAAATAATTTGAATGATACCACACAGGATGAGTTCCCTTATGTTGGCAAAGTGTATAAGCATAGATATACAGGGTATGCTTATCCGAATAAAATGGATTATAAAATTAAGATGTTTGCATCCTCTGGTGGTACATGTACCGATGACACGACACTTGCAATTTCATTGGTCCCGCATCCTAAGGTGGGCTTTACCATTCCGAATGGCTGTTTGCAAAATGGAATTGCTGATTTTACAGATACCTCCTCGATATCTGATAAAACTAATAATTTTAAATATTTATGGAATTTTGGTGATGTAGTTAATAATTCAGATGTAAATAAAAATACATCTCATGTTTATAGTGCTTCAAAAAATTATAATGTACAATTACAGGTAACCAGTTTAAAGGGTTGTATTGATTCAGTTACTACGGTATTTAAGGTGAATGGCGCGATCCCAAAAACTAATTTTAATGTCATCAAGGATACGGCACTTTGTAGCAATGAGTTTGTTAAAATTTCAGATAGTTCATGGACTAATTTTGGCATCATTGATACCGTTAAAATTTCATGGGGTGATGGTAGCGCAGATACTGTTATAAATAATCCAATCATTAATAACATCTACCAACATTATTATTCCAATTTTAGTGTACCCAATAGATTAAACTATACCATTAAGCTTAGTAGTGTTTCAGGATTGGTTTGTAAAACTGAATTAAGTAAGGGTATAACAATAGTGCCGCCGCCTAATTTGCCGATTGTTACTAGTCCTAAGAATTATCTTTGTTTGTATGATTCGCTTAAGTTATCATCAAGTATAAGTGGTGGCGTTCCTCCATTTAATGCGGTATGGACCACCACCAATAACAATGCAAAGATGGTTGATTCAGTCATTCATGGTTTAATTGTTGGTACAACAGGTGTGTCCCTTGAATTAACGGATCTTAAAAAATGTGTTTATCCTTTTCCGTCTATTTTTTCAATCCCTGTTTTTACCATTCCAACGGCTACGATTGCAGCTGTTGATACGGTGATTTGTAATGGAGACTCTGTGGTATTAACGGGGCAGGGGGCAAATACTTATAAATGGTATCGTAACGACACCTTATTTTACACCAATCAATTAGGTAATGTTGCAGTGGGTTTACCAGGATTATATAGGGTTGTAGTCAATGATGGTTTTTGTAATTCACTAACCTCTAATAATCTTACCATATCATTATTAAATATCCCTAGGTATACTTTTTCAACAAAGTCGGATGCTTGTATTAATGTACCTGTAGAAATCATTACGAGTGCAAAAGAACAAAGTAAAATTCATTTTAAATGGATGTTTGGTGATGGATCAATTGCTAATGTAGCCAATCCTGTTTCACATAAATATAT
>Ga0209107_10001566_pt1 | contig 12806 bp, 11 predicted proteins | sample LakErihyJuly2011_2_FD_187460 | JGI IMG/M metagenome (GOLD analysis project Ga0209107, IMG submission 187460) | Freshwater microbial communities from dead zone in Lake Erie, Canada - CCB hypolimnion July 2011 (SPAdes) (version 2) | ecosystem: Environmental > Aquatic > Freshwater > Lentic >... | reverse complement strand
CGCGGCGGGACCCACGCCATCGCGCATCGGATCCCCCGTCGGGTCGAGTGGAGCGCCCACATCCGGACCGAAGCGATCGTCCCAGCCGACCTGACGCGCTGCGATCGGACGACGATCGGCGCCCGAGGCGCGCGGGGCCTGGATAGTGCTGCCGTCAGCGAGCAGGAAGGTCTTGGGGCAGGGCACCGGCGGCAAGCCCTCCACCGTGATCGGGGTGCCGTACTTGTCGACGCGGTTCGTGTCGAGCGGGTAACCCTCGCGCTTGTCTTCGCGGTGCAGGTACCAGATGAGACCGGCGAAGAAGATCCAGAAGGCGTACAGCGCGACCTGCGCCGCGTCGATGTACTCGAGGAAACTGTTTGATTCCATGTCAGTGCTCTCCCTGTTGATCCATATCGGCCGCGTTCCGCGACCCGTCGAAAAAAACTGCCCGGCCTCAGCCCGGCAACTCCGCCAGACCGATACCGTCACCTGCGGGTGTGCTGCGGCGTACGCGCACCAAAGGCCCGAGTGCGATCAACGCCCCGAACAGCAGCGCGATCTCGATGTGATAAACGAACAGATAGCCGGTGGCCGGGGAGACCAGCGCGGGTCCTAGCGAGCCGGCGGTCGCAAGCGCACCGAGCGCGTTGCACACCGCTGCGCCGCCCGCGATCGCGAGCCCACCCGCCGTCGCCTGCACGGCGCCCCAGGCGCCGAGCGCCATACCGTTGTCGCTGTCACGCAGCGACATCGCAGCGAGCAAGGTGCCGACAGAGAAATATCCGCCGCCGAAACCGATCAGCACGGTGCCGGCGCGGAACAGCGTCGTCGATTGCAGCGGATCGGCGAACACCACCGCTGCGAATCCGACCACCCCGACCAGCGCTCCCCGCGCTGCGACGCGCAGCGGGTCGGCGCCACGCCGCAGCGTGCGTGAGGCGAGACCGAACGCGATCAGTGCGCCGCCCGCGTAGAGCGCGGTGAGCAGGCTGGTCGCACCGACCGGCATGCCGAGGACCTGACCACCATACGGCTCGAGCAGCACATCCTGCATGCTGAACGCAGCGGTGCCGAGGCCTAGCGCGACGAGCAGCCGCCGCGTGCCGGGTGGGGCTGCGAACTCGCGCCATGCGGCGGCGAAACGCGGCGCCGGCGCTGCGGCAGCGGTGGTGCGCGACAGGTCGCGCGGCTCCTGTTGCCACATGGCGATGACATTGAGCACCAATGTGACCACGGCGGCGCCTTGGATCACTTGGATGAGGCGCAGGTGGGTGTAGGTGCCGCTCAGCAGGGCACCGAACACCACCGAGCCGCCGACCATGCCCAGCAACAGCATCACATAGAGCAGTGCGACGACGCGCGGTCGGGTCTCGGCGGGCGCAAGATCGGTGGCGAGGGCGAGTCCCGCCGTCTGCGTGGCGTGCAAGCCGGCGCCGACCAACAGGAACGCGAGCGCTGCGGCTCCTGGTCCGAGCCAAGGCGGTGGTTCGACTTGTCCGGTGCCGCTCAGCACCATTAGCGCGAAGGGCATCACCGCGAGGCCGCAGTACTGCAGCATCGTACCCATCCAGATGTACGGTACTCGGCGCCAACCGAGCACCGACCGGTGGTGATCGGAGCGGAAACCGAGGAAGGCGCGGAACGGCGCGAACAAGAGCGGCAGCGCCACCATCGTCGCGACCAGCCACGCGGGGACATTCAGTTCGACGATCATGACGCGGTTGAGCGTGCCGTTGAGCAGCGCAAGCGCCATGCCGACGGAGACTTGGAACAGCGCGAGGCGCAACAGTCGCGGCATCGGCAGGTCGGCGCTGGCGGCATCTGCGAACGGCAGCAGCCGCGAATTCTGCAGCAGTTGTACGAAACGGCTCATGGTTGTGGGGCCAATCCGCCCGCCGGCGTCGCTGCCGCCGCCGCGGTCAGCCGCGCCTCGCGCAGCTTCAGGAAAAATTGCAGCGCATTGATGGCGTATGCCGCATAGGCCACCAAGGCGAGCACCATCTGACCCTCAAGACTGAGGCTGCCCGTGAGCCAAGCCCAGAGATATGCCGTGTGCAGTGCGATCACAACCATGCTCACGACGTCTTCCCAGAAAAAACTGTGGGCGAACAGCCAGACGCCGAACACCTCGCGCTCCCAGATCGCGCCGGTCACCATGATGGCGTAGAGGAAGGCGGTCTTGATGAGCACCGATAGGGTGGCCGCTACCGCGCCCTCTCCGGTCTGCAGATAGCGCAGCACCAGCCAGAGGCTGACGAGGAAGGCGAGGAACTGCAGCGGTGCGAGGACCGCCTGCACCCACGTCCAAGGCGAATGATCCCGTCGAACCCGTTCTTCGGGGGTGTAAAGCGGGCGGCCGCCGGCCACCTTTTTGGCATGGGACATGGGCTGCTCGCGCCACTGGAACCCGACCCGAAATCTAGAACGGCTCTTTAAAAGTGTCAACCTCTATTTACATCAAGCCAGATTGACATTTAATCAGCCCAGGATTATCTATGCGGGCGTGGTGACGGGGTCGCCCCAGAACAGGCTGCAATCGGTAGACGGCCGCTCGGATGGAGAAGGGTTCGTTATGACGTCGAAGCCCGTCGAGGGTCAGTCGGGTGACAGGGGGCATGGGCTGCTGCTGCGCGCCATCGAGTCCCAAGTCATCCCAAGATTGGTGCTGACCCATCCCGCGGCCCCCGAGGCCGTGCCAGCGACCCGCGAGAGCGCGTCCGAGGCCGTCTGTCCCGCGGAGTCGGAGGTGGCCGAATTCACCGCCATCGTGCTGCGGGGAAGAACCGAAGAAGCCACCGCGTTCATGCGCGACCTGCATGCCCGCGGCGTCTCGGCGGATTCCCTCTACCTCGATCTGCTTGCGCCCTCGGCCCGGTACCTCGGTGAGCTGTGGACTATCGAGCGCACCGATTTCGTCGAGGTCACGGTGGCCTTGCATCGCCTGCAAGAGCTCGCCCACAAGTTCAGCGCCTATCTACGCGGCACGGATGATGCGGAGACGGTGCTGCCGGCAGGGCCGCGTGCGTTGTGCGTCGCGATGCCCGGTGAGCAGCATTTCTTCGGGGCCCAACTGGTCGGTGAGTTTCTACGCCGGGCCCGTTGGGATGTCTGGGACGCGCCCGGTGCGACCGAGTCGGATGTGCTCTCTTTGGTGAAGCAGGAGTGGTTCACGATCGTGGGCATCTCGGTCAGCAACCTCGATCAACCCGAGGCGCTGGCGGGGTTGTTGCGGCGGGTGCGGCGCGCCTCCCTCAACCCGGACCTGCGGGTCATGGTCGGTGGTCTGCCCTTCGATGAGCATCCCGAGCGGGCGGCGTTGGTGGGAGCAGACGCCACGGCGCGCGATGGACGCGAAGCGGTCGTCAAAGCGCAGAAGTTGCTCGATCTGGCAGGCCAAGAGAAATAACAAGCGAACCTTAAACAGATGAATTTCAAGGCGCCAAGGAAGGCTCTCGACGGACTCGCTGCCGAAACGGTCGCCGGGCTCGTCACTGCAGCGGCCGATATCGTTCTCGTGCTTGATCGCCGCGGCATCATCCGCGATATGGCGTTCGGCAGCGAAGAGCTCGCCGCTGACCTCGCGGGCGACTGGATCGGTCAGCCCATGGGAGACGTCGTTTCCGTCGACAGTCAACCCAAGATCGCACTGCTCCTCGGCGAAGTCGACTCGCCAGCCCCTCCCCCGCGCGCGCGACACGCCAACCATCCTCTGCCAGGGGGCGGCACGGTCGCGATCTCCTGGTCTTTGCGGCGGCTCGGCGACAGCAACCAGATGTTGGCTCTCGGCCGCGACCTGCGCGTGCTTGCGGGCATGCAACAAAGATTGATCGAAGCCGAGCAGTCGCTCGAGCGTGATTACTCGCGTCTGCGGCTGGCGGAGGCCCGCTACCGTTTGTTGTTGCAGTCGAGCGCGGAGCCGATCGTGGTGGTAGACCTCGGTACCCAGAAGGTCGTGGAAGCCAACCCCATGGCGGCACGGCTGCTCGGTGAGGATGCCCGTCAGATCGTTGGCAAGCCGTTCGCCGAGCAGTTGGACGCCGTGAGCGGACGTGCGTTGCCCGAGTGGTTCGCGGCGCTGCGGGCTGCCGGACGAGCGGAACCGCTGCGCGCCCGTCTTGCGCACGAACGCCGCGAGTGTCGCCTGCCGGCGCTGATCTTCCGGCAAGAGAACAGTTCGCACGCCTTGCTGCGCATCGAGGCGATCGGCCCCGCTGGGGCGACCCAGCGTCCCCCCAACGGTCATGCCGACGGGCAGGTCAGCGCGGGCGTGTCGGGGCGCAGCCGCATTACTGAAATGTTCGACCGTCTGCCTGACGCAATGGTGGTCACCGACGCGGACGGCCGTATCTTGGAGCTGAACCGTGCCTACATCGATATCGCGCAGCTGGCCACCGAAGAGCAGGCCCTCGGCGAGTCGCTCGAGCGTTGGCTCGGGCGTTCCGGTGTGGACCTCGGGGTGTTGCTCGCCAATCTGCGCGAAAGCGGTGAGCTGCGGCAGTTCGCCACCCGGTTACGCGGCGACCTCGGCGGCAGCGCCGAGGTCGAGATCTCGGCCACCCGGCTCGGGGCTCCAGAGGACCCGGCGTTCGGCTTTGCGCTGCGCCGGCGACGGGCGGCCGAGGGGCGTAGTCCGCGTGCCCTGACGCGCTCGGTGGAGCAGCTCACCGAGCTTGTCGGGCGGGTTTCGCTCAAGGAACTGGTGCGCGAGACCACCGATGTCATCGAACGGTTGTGCATCGAAGCGGCCTTGGAGCTCACCCGGGACAACCGCGCCTCGGCCGCCGAGATGCTGGGGCTGTCGAGGCAGAGCCTCTATGTGAAGCTGCGCCGCTATGGCCTGGGTGACCTCGAGGCCGGCGAGGGCGGTGGCGAGGATCCGCCTTGAGCCCTGCCCGACTGTAAAGTTCGGTTGACAGTGACTGTTGTCATGGCTATTTTTCAGTCATGGCACGCACGGCGAGCAGTCTGTTCCCTCAGCAGCGACCTGGCTGGGCGGCTACGCTCGAGCTGCTCAAGCCCGTCACCTGGTTCCCGCCGATGTGGGCCTTCGGCTGCGGAATTATCGCGAGCGGCGTCGCGCCATCCGGGCAATGGGCGCTGATCGGGCTCGGCATCTTGTTGGCCGGACCATTGGTCTGTGGTACGAGCCAGGCGGTCAATGATTGGTTCGACCGGCATGTCGACGCCATCAACGAACCGCGGCGCCCCATCCCCTCGGGCCGCATGCCGGGCCGATGGGGGCTCTACATCGCCATCTTCTGGACCTTCGTCTCGCTCGCGGTCGCCGCGATGCTCGGTCCGTGGGTGCTTGGCGCCGCAGCCGTCGGTCTCGCGCTCGCCTGGGCGTACAGCGCGCCGCCGCTGCGCCTCAAGCGTAACGGTTGGTGGGGCAACGCGGCGGTCGCAGCCTGCTATGAAGGCGTACCCTGGCTCACCGCGCTCGCGGTCATGACCGCGGCCATGCCCGATGCGCGCAACCTCGCGCTAGCCTGGGCTTGGAGCGTCGGCGCGCACGGCATCATGACGCTCAATGATTTCAAGTCGGTGCAGGGTGATCGCCGTATGGGCGTCGGTTCGCTGCCCGTCCGCCTCGGCGTCGACCGTGCCGCGCAGGTCGCCTGCCTCATCATGGTCGCCGCGCAGATCGCGGTGATCGGTCTGCTGTTCCTGTGGGACCGTCCACTGCACGCCGGCATCCTCGCCGCGCTGCTCATTGGCCAGTTGCTGATGATGCGGCGTCTGCTGCAGCGTCCTGCCGAACTCGATGTCTGGTACAACGCCGCCGGCGTGCCGCTCTACGTGCTCGGCATGATGGTCAGCGCGTTCGCGATCCGCCCGCCCGCTTGACCCGCCCGTACGCAAGGAGGTAGCACCGCATGACCCTTGATCGTCGCTCCGCCGGCTCCGGCGCGTTCCTCGGATGGCTCGGCATCGTGCGGCTGGGTCTCGTACAGGCGGCCATCGGCGCGCTCGTCGTCATCACCACCTCCACCTTGAACCGCGTCCAGGTTGTCGAACTCGCCTTGCCGGCGCTGCTGCCCGGTGTGCTGGTCGCCATCCATTACTTCGTCCAGGTGCTGCGTCCGCGGCTCGGTTACGGTTCGGATATCGGCGGTCGACGCACACCGTGGATCATCGGCGGCATCGCGGTGCTCGGCGCTGGCGCCGTGGGCGCGACGCTCGCGACCGCCTTGATGCCGACGGACCTCGCCCTCGGCATCGCGTTATCCGTGCTGGCGTTCGTCGCGGTCGGGCTTGGTGTGGGCGCCTGCGGCACTGCGCTGTTGGTGCTGATCTCGACCAGTGTCGCACCGACCCGCCTCGCGGCGGCGGCGACCGTCACCTGGGTGATGATGATCGCCGGCTTCATCGTCACCACGGTCATCGTGGGTGAGATGCTCGAGCCGTTCTCTCTCGGTCGTCTGGTGGAAGTCACCGCCGTGGTCGCCGCGGGAGCGTTCCTCGTGACCTGCCTTGCGGTCTGGGGCGTCGAGCGGCCGCGCGGCGCGGCGCGAAACGCGCACGCGGCGGCCTCGCGTGCAGCGCCGCCGCCCGATTTCTGGACGGCGCTGCGCGAGGTCTGGCAGGAGCCCCATTCGCGGCGGCTCGCGAGCTTCGTATTCATGTCGATGCTCGCCTACAGCGCGCAGGACCTGGTGCTCGAGCCGTTCGCCGGCACGGTGTTCGGGTTGAGCCCGGCGGACTCGACGCGGCTCTCGGGTCTGCAGAGCGGCGGTGTGCTGCTCGGCATGATCGTGGTCGCCGTGATCTGCACCGCGGGCGCCGCGACCCGTCTGGGATCCCTGCGGGCTTGGACCATCGGTGGCTGCGTCGGATCTGCCGCGATGCTGGTGCTGCTCGCGATCGGCGGCTTGGTCGGGCAGGCTTGGCCGCTGCGCGCCACGGTCTTCATGCTGGGTCTCGCCAACGGCGCGTTCGCCGTGGCGGCGATCGGTTCGATGATGGGACTCGTCGGCCGTGGCCGTGAGTCGCGCGAGGGCACGCGGATGGGTCTTTGGGGCGCTGCGCAGGCCTGCGCATTCGGCTTGGGCGGCATCCTCGCCACGGGCGCGGTGGATCTCGCCAAGGCCGCCAGCGGCTCTGCACCGCTCGCCTATGGTGTGGTGTTCGTCGCCGAAGCGGTGCTGTTCGTCTTGGCGACGCTGTATGCGATGCGTCTGAGTGGCGAGGACACCGAGTCGGTCGCCGGGTCGGTCGCCACAGAGACAGATGGGCGCTGGGCGCCGGCTGGGAGGAACTGACATGAGCGCGCAGATCTCTGGATACGATGTCCCTGAATACGATGTGGTCGTGGTCGGGGGTGGTCCCTGTGGCGCGACCGCCGCCGATGATCTCGCACGCAGTGGCTGGAGGGTGCTCCTGCTCGACCGTGCCGGTCGCATCAAGCCCTGCGGTGGAGCGATCCCGCCGAAGGCCGTCGAGGAGTTCGAGATACCGCCCGAACTGCTGGTGGCCCGTATCACGTCGGCGCGGATGCTTTCGCCGAGCGCGAAGGCCGTGGACATGCCGATCGACGGCGGCTATGTGGGCATGGTCGATCGCGAGGTCTTCGATGAGTGGCTGCGCGCTCGCGCACAGCGCAGCGGGGCCGCCCGCGAGTCGGGCACTTTCACCTCTTTGACGCGCGACACCGATGGTTGCGCGATCCTGCACTTCACGCCGAAGACTGCTTCCGCAGCCGACCGATCGGGCGTCGAAGCGACCCGTCAGGTCCGCACACGGCTCGTGCTCGGTGCCGACGGCGCGCGGTCCGAGGTCGCGAGGCAGTGCATCGCCGGCGGCCGCGAGACGCCCTTCGTATTTGCGTATCACGAGATCCTGCGCACGCCGCAGTCGCAGCCGTCGGGCTACAACGGCAGCCGCTGCGATGTCTACTATCAGGGCAAACTGTCACCGGATTTCTATGCCTGGGTGTTCCCCCACGGCGACACCATCAGCGCGGGTGCTGGCACGGCGCACAAGGGATTCTCCATCCGTAACGCCGTCGGCGACCTGCGGCGCATCGCCGGGCTCGAGGGCGCTGAGGTTCTCAGACGCGAGGGCGCGCCGATCCCGCTCAAACCGCTGCGACGCTGGGACAACGGTAGCGACGTGCTGGTGGCGGGCGATGCCGCCGGCGTGGTCGCTCCGGCCTCGGGCGAGGGTATTTACTACGCGATGGCCTGCGGTCGCATGGCCGCCGACGCCCTGATGCGTTGCCTCGAGAGCGGCGATCCTCGTTCGCTCAAGGCCGCGCGCCGCGAGTTCATGGCGCAGCACGGCCGTGTCTTCTGGGTGCTCGGTCTGCTGCAGTACTTCTGGTATTCGAGCGACGCCCGTCGCGAACGCTTCGTGAAGATGTGCGAGGACCCCGATGTGCAGCGTCTCACCTGGGAGTCGTACATGCACAAACGCCTGGTGCGGCGCGATCCGATGGCGCACATCCGCGTGTTCTTCAAGGATGTCGCACACCTGTTCGGCTTCGCACGGACCTGATCTCCCGGCTGCTTCGACCGTATGCTCGCCGCGCGCTTCGCCGATGGCAGTCTGCTGCTCGCGATCATCGCGCTGATCGCGTTGGAGGCCGCTGCGCTGGTGTGGCTCTGGCATCGACGAGGTACGGGCCTCGCGCCGCGCGAATATCTCGGTAACCTCGTCTCGGGCGGCTTGCTGATGATGGCGGTGCGGGCCGCGCTGCTCGACCAGTCTTGGATGCTCGTCGCGATGTGGCTGCTCGGCGCCTTGTCCGCGCACGTGCTCGACGTGCTGCTCCGTTGGCGGTGGCCCGTGGGCCATCCGCGCTTCAAAGACTGATCGACGTCTCGAACACCATCGTCGCGCTGCCGATGATCCAGACGCCGGCGAGTGCGCCATCGGCGAACTCGAGCTCGACATCGACGCGCCCGGGACGCTGCATGAACTGGCCTTGCGCACCCGAGAACGCGGCGCGGTCGGCGTCACGGGGCAGCAAGCCGTGGTGCGAGAGGTAGGCGCCGAGCAGTCCGTGCGCGTTACCGCTCACCGGATCCTCCGGGATGCCCATCGCGGGACAGAACATCCGCGAGAGCGTCAAACAGCCCTCGATCTGCGAGTCCAGCGTGAAGACGAAATGTCCGGCGGCGCCGAGCTGTGCCGACAAGGTATTAAGGCGGTTGAAGTCGGGTTTCATCGCCTTCAGTTGCTGCGGGCTGCGAACCCCGATGAGCAGACGGTTACCGGCGCCGCCCACGATGCGCATCTCGCAGCGCGGGTCGAGATCGCTGCTCGAGAGCGCGAGCGCGTCGAGCACCGCAAGGCGCTCACGATTGTTAAGTTCGCGCCCGAGGGGGGGGGCGCTCTGGCGGACGGCGATGCGCCGATCCGGACCCTCGCCGCGCACCTCCACATCGACGATGCCGGCTTTCTGGCGTTGGCGCAGACGCTTCGGCGCGCCCGGAACGCGCGACAGCACGAAGTGCGTGGCCACCGTGGCATGGCCGACGAAACCTGATTCGGAGCGCGGCGTGAAGAAGCGTACCCGCAGGTCGTGGTCGCTACCGTCCGGCGGCAACACGAAGGCGGTGTCGCCGTTGTTGAGTTCGCGCGCGATGGCGATCATTTCCTCGTCGGAGAGCAGCTCGGCGCCCAACACCACGCTTGCCGGGTTCCCGGTGAAGCGTTGCTGAGTGAAGGCATCGACACGGCACAGTTGGACGGTTTTGGTCATGGCCCGGCTCCTTGGCGCTGGCGACCCGCCCTGAGGAACGCTCGCGGCGCGATTGTAGGCGAGCCCGATGGGGATTTCATGGTCATCGCCGGTGGCGCTTGCAGACCATTGATAGGTCGGAGAAGATGCAAGTACCCAGGGGTGGTCGTAAGGCCTGAGACGGCGCGCAGTGCGTCGAACCCTAGAACCTGATCCGGTTAATGCCGGCGGAGGAAGAAGGTGTCCACTTTGCTGCGCCCATTGTCGTGCCCGTCCATCTGGCTGGCGTTACTGTTGTCGACCCCACTTGGCGTGTCCGCGTCAGCCGACCCGCTCGAGGAGGTCGTGATCACGGCGCGGTTGCGTCCGGCACCGCTCGTCGAGACCCCGGTCAGCGCCACGGTGCTCGACCCGGCAACGTTGCGTGGCGCGGGCGTACAGCACCTGCAGGATGTGCTCGGACTGGTGCCGAACCTCAATTGGGCCTCGGGGACCTCGCGTCCGCGTTACTTCCAGTTGCGGGGCATCGGCGAGACCGATCAGTGGCAGGGCGCCCCCAACCCGTCGGTCGGGTTCCTGATCGACGGCATGGATTTCTCCGGGGTCGGGATGCCTGCCACGCTGCTCGACCTCGGCCAAGTGGAGGTGCTGCGTGGGCCGCAAGGGACCACGCTCGGCGCCAACGCGCTCGCTGGACTCATCAACCTCTCCACCGCCGCGCCGCGTCCCGAGCCGCTGCTGCGTCTTGAATCGACGGTGGGTGAAGCCTCTACGATCGCCCTCGGTCTCGTCGCGGGTGGCCGGCTCGCCGGTCGCTGGGGAGGGGAAGAAGGCGCCTGGCGTGCGATCGTGCAGCGTCATCGCAGCGACGGCTCGCGACGCAACGAGACGCTCGGTCGCAACGACACCAACGGACTCGATGAGCGGACCCTGCGGCTGCGCGCCGCGTTCGCGCCCGCCGCGCGATGGACAGCCGATGTGTCGACGCTGTGGGTCGAACAGGACAACGGTTTCGACGCCTTTGCCCTCGATAATTCGCGCGTCACCCGCTCCGATCAACCAGGGCGCGACCGACAGCTCTCGCGCGGGCTGTCGCTCACGCTGGAGCGGGAGGACGAACTGATATTGCGCAGCGTGACGGCGATCGCCGATGCGGACATCGTCTACGCCTTCGACGGTGATTGGGGCGCAGATCCCGGTTACGACTTCACGTCGCGTTTTCTGCGCGGTCATCGCACCGTTTCTCAGGATCTGCGGTTGCGTTCCGCCGGCGCCTCCGACTGGGTGGTCGGCGTGTATGCCTCGCAGGTCGATGAGCGCAACGACCAGCTGGATCTGTACGGTGGAGAGGTCTATCGGGGGTTGGTCTCCGACTACCGCGCCCGTACGCTCGCCGCCTATGGCACGCGACAACGCGATTTCGCGCAAGCTTGGCGCGCCAGCGCCGGGCTGCGGGTCGAGCGTCGGGCGGTGCGCTACGCCGACACCGATGGCAGCGCGCTCGAGCCCGTCGAGACCCTGTGGGGCGGTGACCTGACCCTCGAGTATCGACCGCAGGCGGGTGGCTTCGGCTACCTGTCGCTCGCCCGCGGCTACAAAGGTGGTGGCTTCAACATCGGTGCGGCGATCCCGACGACGCGCAGGGTCTACGACGCGGAGGGACTCTACAGCCTCGAACTCGGTTGGAAACACGCGGATGACGGACGGGGATTGACCGCCGAGGTCGCGGTCTTCCACATGTGGCGGCGTGCACAGCAGGTGAGCACCTCGGTGCAGGTCGATCCGGGCGATCCACTCTCGTTCATCTACCTCACCGACAACGCCGCGCGTGGCGCCAACTACGGTCTCGAGGCCGCCTTGTCGTGGCGGCCGTCGCCGACCTTGACGCTGCAGGGCACGGCAGCGCTGCTGCGTTCGCCATTCACCGACTACCGGCCCGACGACCGTGACCTCTCGGGCCGCGATCAGGCGCATGCGCCGCGTGGCCAGTACTCGCTCGCCGTCGACTGGCGCGCTGCCCGCGGTCTCTTCGCGCGCCTGGACCTGCAGCACGCCGAGGCCTTCTATTTCTCCGACAGTCACGACCAGCGGTCGCAGGCCTGCACCCAGGCAGCGTTGCGTACCGGTTTCGAGACGCCGCGATGGAGCGCGAGCCTGTGGTTGCGCAATGCGCTCGATCGGGCCTGTGCGCAGCGCGGGTTCTTCTTCGGCAACGAGCCGCCGGACTTCCCCGATAAGCTCTATGTCCAGAAGACGGACCCGCGGCAGGCGGGGCTGACCGTCTCATGGACCCTGCGTTAAGAAGCGGGGCACGGGGGGCATCACATGGAGTTCGCGCAACAGGTCATCGTGCAACTGCGCGCGTCCTCGCCGCTGGAAGTTTTGGCGCTGATCTCGGGGTTCGGTTATGCGCTGCTCGCAGTCCGGCGTGACCGCCGCGCCTGGGTCTTCGGTGCTGTCTCCTCGGCGTCGCTCGCATGGCTCGCCGCAGGGGCACGGTTGCCCTTGCAGGCTGCGCTGCAATCGCTGTACGTGGTGTTGGCCGTGTACGGCTACCGCAATTGGTCGCGCGGGTCGGGACAGGGCGACACGCGCGTGACCATCGGTCGTTGGCCTGCGCGCCATCATGTTTGGGCGCTGCTGGCGATCGTCCTCGGTACGTTGGCTTTGGCACCTTTGCTCGCGCGTTGGACCGATGCGGCATGGCCACGGCTCGATGCTGCCGTGACCTTGGGAAGCCTGCTCGCCACTTGGCTCACGGCCCGTGCGATCTTCGAGAATTGGCACTACTGGCTGATCGTCGATGCCGCCTCTTTCGTGCTCTATTTCAGCCAAGGGCTGGCGCTCGTCTCGGTACTTTTTGCGGTGTACTTCACGATAGCGCTCATCGGGCTGCGGCGTTGGTCGCGCGACGCCATGATCGACGCAGCGGGTCGAGACCCCCTGGGTGTCTCTGAGCGGGGGTCGGGTGCGGAGCGGGACGGGTGATGCTGCGCGGCGGCGGGCTGCATCGCCTGCAGCGCATCGAGGGCGCCGAAGGGCCGCTGTTGCGTCGCGAGTGGCATCCGGCGGCCCAATCGCTGCTCGGTGCTCATTTCCCGTCTGAGGTCATCGCGCAGCGGCTCGCGGCAGAGCGCGG
>Ga0209107_10001565_pt1 | contig 12806 bp, 10 predicted proteins | sample LakErihyJuly2011_2_FD_187460 | JGI IMG/M metagenome (GOLD analysis project Ga0209107, IMG submission 187460) | Freshwater microbial communities from dead zone in Lake Erie, Canada - CCB hypolimnion July 2011 (SPAdes) (version 2) | ecosystem: Environmental > Aquatic > Freshwater > Lentic >... | reverse complement strand
AAATACGAGACTGAGCCAAGTACGCCCACCGTGCCAAAATCAACTGCGCCCGCTTTGTCTGCCATAAAAACCAAACCAAAACCAAAAGCGTCCTTTGCTAAAAAGCCTTTTGAAGTTCTAAAGTCTACCGATGCACTATAGGTACGAAACGCAGGGGTCCCTTTTCTGTCTGATGCATTGGTTTGTAAGATGCTTGACCATTGGCTTCTGTAAATTCCCGTGAAGCGATAATTTCCTGAAAAGGCTCCTGTCATTGCAGGGTTTAACATTAAAGGAGCGGCATAGAATTGTGAAAACTGTGGGTCTTGAGCAAATAAGTTAAACCCACTTAAAAAAAGCACAAGATAGATATAAGTAATTTTTCTCTTCATTTAGTTTTGTTCTGTTTATTTCAGCTTTACTTCTTTGGATAACTTCATTCTGCGCAAGTTTATTGTTGGCTTATAAACAATTTATAAACATCGCAATTCTAGTATAAAAATAGTGCTTTTTTACATTCTTTTCAAATTTTGTTGTTAAAAACAAAAATCTCCCTTTGGTTTACGATATTTGCGCTCCGTTTCTTTTAAAAAACTAAAACAATGTATTTATCTACTGATTTTCGTACCCACAACTGTGGAACATTAAATATTTCTAATGTCGGTCAAAGTGTCTGTCTATCCGGATGGGTAGCTACCTTAAGAGATTTTGGCGGTGTCTCGTTTATAGATCTAAGAGACAGATATGGTCTCACTCAGCTATCGTTTAATATGGAAAACAACCCCGACCTATGCGAGCAAGCGCGCAGTTATGGACGAGAATTTGTAATACAGGCCAGAGGAAAGGTTGTTGAAAGAAGCAATAAAAACCTAAAAATTCCAACCGGCGAAATAGAAGTTCTTGTAGAAGAGTTGACGTTGCTTAATGCTTCTGAAACGCCGCCTTTTACAATTGAAGACAATACAGACGGGGGAGAAGAGCTTCGTATGAAATATCGATACTTAGACATCCGCAGGCCCATTTTATCAGAAAGATTAATTCTTAGGGCACACATGATTAAGGCGATGCGAGAGTATTTAGACCAAAGAAGTTTTATTGAGGTAGAAACACCTACATTGATCAAATCTACGCCCGAAGGTGCCCGCGATTTTTTGGTGCCATCAAGAATGCAAAAGGGCAACTTCTACGCTTTGCCACAATCACCACAAATTATGAAACAACTATTGATGGTGGCGGGAATGGACAGGTATTATCAGGTAGTGAAATGCTTTAGAGATGAGGATTTTAGAGGAGACAGACAACCTGAATTTACCCAGTTAGATTGTGAAATGAGTTATGTGTCGCAAAACGATGTGTTGGAAACCTTTGAAGGGCTTACTAAACACGTTTTTAAAAAAATAATAAATGTTGATTTGCCCGCTTTTCAACAAATAAAATATGCAGATGCCATAAAATTATATGGCTCTGACAAGCCGGACCTGAGGTTTGATTGTAAGATCATTGACATTCATTTAGAAGATGTTGTTAAAAACGCTAGTTTTCCGCTCTTTTCTTCTGCTGCCTCAAACAATTTTCTTGTTGCTGGAATCAATGCTAGTGGTTGTGCTTCCTATTCAAGAAAACAAACCGACGAGTTGGTGGATTTTGTAAAAGCGCCACACAGGGGTTTAACTGGTTTGATACAAATTAAACTCAATGAAGATGGAAGTATTAAGTCTTCTGTAGACAAGTTTTTTGACGAAGACCAACTAAAACAAATATGTGGGTTTTTTGATGCGAAAAAAGGTGATTTGATTTTGATTGTCGTTGACAAAGAATCTAAGGTGCGCAAGGCTTTGGGGGACCTTCGATTAGAAATAGCAAAACGACAAAACTGGATTCAAAAATCCTCATGGTCTGTTTTATGGATTGTGGATTTTCCATTATTCGAAAAAGATGAAGAAACTGGCGAGACGATTTTTGTGCATCATCCTTTTTGCGCACCACACCCGGAAGATGTTCAGTATATTGATATCGACCCATTGAGGTGTCGTGCCCAGCAATATGACATGGTGATGAACGGATGGGAGTGTTTAAGTGGTAGTATACGGATACATGAGAGGGACCTTCAAAATAAAATTTTTCAGAAACTTGGCATGAGCGAAGAAGAAATTGAAAAGCGTTTTGGTTTTATGGTGAATGCTTTTAAGTTTGGTGCTCCTCCTCATGGTGGTTGTGCATTTGGCATAGACAGATGGGTCGCTTTGTTTGCAAACGCGGACGCTATTCGTGATGTGATTGCTTTTCCTAAAAACAATGCCGGTCGAGATTTAATGATGGATGCACCAGGAGAAATAGACTTAAAGCAGCTAAAGGATTTGGGTATTAAAACAGATAACTAAATCTAGCTTTTTCTACAAAAGCGCTGTCTATAACTATCAATTCTTTTCTAACAACTATTCGTTTATTTGCATTCTCATTGCTATAAAGAGCCTATGAAAAAATCTTTTATTGTTTTTTCCTTGTTGCTATTCTTCGCTTGCAACAACAGCAATCATGCAAAGACAAACAACAATGCTTCATTAAACAACGAATGTTGTGAGCTTTTGCCTTGTATTTGCAACAAAGACAAAACACCTATTGAAGAGCTGACTATCAAAAAAAAGATGAATGCCGAAACGATTTGTCTACGGCTCGACTCCTTGTTTTCTACTAGAGTAAAAAGAGGTTTTAACGGCAATGTGCTCATTGCGAAAAATGGTGTTGTTGTCTATAAAAAATCTTTTGGTTTTGAGAATTATTCTAAAAAAGACTCTCTTACAGAGGACTCTAAGTTTCAATTAGCGTCAATTTCAAAACAATTTACTGCCGTTGCGATATTAAAATTAATACAAGAGAAAAAGCTTTCCTTGTTAAACACGGTTGACCAATATTTCACTTCTTTTCCTTATAAAAACATAACCATTAAATGCCTGCTATCACACAGAAGCGGATTGCCTGAATATATGCATGTTTTTAGCAATAAAATTAAGCCCTTTAGCATTACCAATAATAACGAAATATTAAAATGGTTTGCTGAAGATCGGCCACCGATGGCTGCGCCCGTAGAAACGAAATTTGAATATTGTAATTCTAACTATTGTGTTTTGGCTGCGATTCTTGAACATGTTACAGGACAAGACTTTGCTTCATATATGCGTCAAACAATTTTTCTTCCCCTTGGAATGAAAAACACCTATGTTTTAACAACTAACGATCCTTCTATCAATGTGCATCGTACGTTTGGCTACACTCCTAAATGGGAAATGCATGATTTAGATTTTTTTGATGGCGTTGTTGGCGACAAGGGTATTTTTACAACTACCTTGGACATGTATACCTGGAGCAAAATGTTGAAATCGGAATGTTTGCTTTCTCAAGAAACAATCAAAGAAATGTTTCAACCTAGAAGTTTTGAAAAGCCGGGACGAAAAAATTATGGGTATGGGTTTCGAATGCTTGACCCACAAAGCGACACATCAAAATTAATTTATCACAATGGTTGGTGGAAAGGATATAATACTTCGTTTTATATGAGTGCTTTTTATGATTATACCATTATTGTTTTAGGGAACAAGTATAATCGTTCCATTTATCAGGCGCTACCGATTATTGATATTTTGGTCGGCAAAGTTGAGGACGGCTCTATTGAAGGAGAAGATGGTCCTCAGTAAGCAAAAACAATTTACTCAAAAGATTTTGAGTCGCGCCATTCTTTTTTAAACGCTTCTATGCTTTGTTGGTTTTGCTCTGTTGTTTTCTTTAATGTTCGCCCTATTTCATCATTAAGCTTTTCACAGAGCTCATTCGTTATTTTTTCGCTCTCAAAATATAACATTCCCGTCCTCCTAATTAAAAAGTCGCTTAATGTATAAATACATTCATTCTTTAGAACAAAGTGTAGTTCAGCAATAATGCTTCTGTCTGTACTCTCTGCCACTTGACTGCTCTGTTTCTTAACATTTTCTATAATCTTACTTGTTTCTGTACCATATCGGTAGACCCAGTTTTTTATCTGTGCTGGCTCTATTCCTATTGTCTCACCTACTTTTATTTGTGTCAAAACAAAACTTTGTAGGTTTTCTTCGTCGATAAAGTTTCCTCCTACTAGTTTCGTCTGTTTGGTGCTTTTTCTCTCTTTTTTTCTTGTTCCATTTTTTTGCAGAACGACATCTAATATCTCTTCTGCCATAAGCCTATAACCCGTTAGCTTCCCACCTGCAATAGACAGTAGGCCAGAATTTGAAACAAAAATCTCATCTTTTCTTGATACCTCAGATGGCGACTTACCCTCTTCATGTATTAAAGGCCTTAGGCCTGCCCAAGAAGACAAAATATCTGATGACACCAAGGAAACATTTAATGTGTTTTTTATATTTTTAATTAAGTAATCTACGTCTTCTTTTGTAACTTTTGGTTGCTCCTTTTCGCTAATATGTTTGGTGTCTGTAGTGCCAACATATGTTGTGCTTTGACGTGGTATTGCAAAAATCATACGATTGTCCAACGTGTCAAAATAAACTGATTGTGCTATTGGAATTTTATCAAAAGGAAAAACAAGATGAACGCCCTTAGTGAGCATAAGTTTTTTGTCCGATAATGATTTGTTTTTTTGTCGCAAACCATCCACCCACGGACCTGCTGCATTAATAACTGTTTTTCCATAAAACTCATAAACTTGATTGGATGTTTTATCAATGGCATTTACACCAATTACCTTTTCTTCGGGGCCATACACAAAATCCTTTACCTCCATATAATTAAAACACTTCGCGCCTATTCGCGCCGCTGTTTTTATGACCTCGATACATAGCCTTGCATCGTCCGTTCTATATTCGTAATACACTCCTGACCCCTCTAATCCATCTTTTAAGAGCGTGGGTTCGGTGAGCATGGTTTCTGCACTATTAAACATTTTTCTTCGTTCGCTTTTCTTTATTCCACCAAGAATATCGTAAAACCATAAAGCAATCGAACTAGAAAAGAAGCCTAGTGATCCTTTTTTATAGATCGGCAACAACATTTTCTCTGGTCGTACAATGTGTCTTGCGTTATCATAGACAACTTTGCGCTCCCGACCAACGTCGTGCACCATCTTAAACTCTAGCTGCTTTAAATAACGCAAGCCTCCATGAATTAATTTAGTAGATTTTCCAGTAGTGCCAGAGGAGAAGTCGTTTTTTTCTAGCAACAAAACACTTTGTCCATTTAATGTCGCGTCCAAGGCAATTCCTGCTCCTGTGATGCCGCCTCCAATAATGATGATGTCAAACAACGTTTTATCTCTGTTTGCTATCGCCTCATTGCGTTCGAGAAAACAGAATGACTGCATTTGCATCATGTTTTTTGTTCTTGTTTTTGGTTATAAATAAAAAATCTCCTTCTAAAATAAGATTAGAAAGAGATTTTGCTTAGTTTATAACTGTTTAGGCTAGTTCATGAATTAAACCTGCAATTTCGTTTATTCTTGGTTCGTTCAAAGAGTAATATATGAATTTACCGTCTCTTTTGGTATTTAAAACACCTACTTTTCTTAGAATAGCTAAATGTTGAGAAACCACAGACTGCTCAAGTCTCATTTTAATAAACAATTCTGTTACAATGATTTGGCCTTGTTCCTTCATGATTTCCATCATTTGTCTACGCAATGGATGGTTGATCGCTCTTAAAGTCATTACGGCTTTTTTAAGTGTGACGTAGTCAATGTTGGTTGTGGATTTACTGTTTTTTTGAGTAGTTGTGGGCATGTTACTGTTTTTTTATGTTCAAAAATGGTTTCTTTAGATAAAACGGCTGACAATACAAATTGTTCTCATATTCATTATTTGTAATTTTTAGCATGGCTTTTGAAATTAAAAACCTGGAAGACAGTTTAACAATCGTACTATGTGTAATTTCTTTATAATACACGTTATTTTGTGTATGTTTTGTTCCATCGCCGCCCAAAACTAATCTTTTATTTCTATAAATTTCTTTTAAATCTATTTCTCCGTCAAGGATGATTGAGCTATACTCAGATTGTCTTTGGTTTTTACAATTATATGTTGAGACATACACCTCCTTTCTTCTTGCGTCTATCATCGGGCAGAAAAGATATTCTTCTCCTTTAAACTCTTCAATCATAGCGGATGCTATTGCGTCAAGTGTATTTACAAAAACAATTGGCGTCTCGTTAAGGTAACTAATACCCTTTAATACGCTAAGCCCTATTCTCAAGCCAGTATATGACCCTGGTCCTGAACTAAAACTCAAAGCAGAAAGGTCTTGTATCTTTTTACTATTGTTATTGCAGATTGACTGAATAAAATTTGTGAGTTGTGATGCGTGTGAGTTGATTTTTTTGCCCTCTATGGTTTCAAGGTGTGTTTCGTTCTCACTCAAAGAAACGGAGCAATATGGTGAACTTGTTTCGATATGTAAAACATATTTTTTTGTCAAGGCGACATTTTTAAAAAATTACTTTAAAGCTCATCATTTCTTTCCCTCTCTTAATTATTACCGTTGTCTCGTCTCCTTTTTTAAATTCTGATAATGCCTTCATATAGCCGCTCATGTCTCCTACCTTATTTTCTCCGAGCTGTAGAACAATATCTCCTTTTTGAAGACCTGCTTTTTGGGCGGGTCTACCGTCAGAAACTCCATCAATCCTTAATCCATCTCCATCATACATGTAGTCTGGAATAATACCTAATGATATTTTATATCTTGGGGCAGCAGAACTGTCTTGTTTCGTTTTAGTAAAAGATAGTTTATCTCTTTTTTCTATTTCTTGTATGGTTAGTAAAATGTATTCACAAACCTTTTGCATTCCATCAATGTTTACTTTTTCTGCATCATCCGTCGGTTTGTGATAATCTTCGTGCTGCCCTGTAAAAAAATGGAGCACGGGAATGTTTTTTAGATAAAAAGAGCTGTGGTCTGACGGTCCAATTCCCGAGAGCCCTTTCTTTATCCGTAGATCGTTCAATGAAACGGCGTCCAATATTGTATCAAACGACGGAGAGCTACCGACTCCGTTAATTTCTAGATTTTTATCCTTATTGCTTAATCTCCCAACCATATCTAAATTTATCATACAATCTATGTTTTGAGAATCTATTTGATTCGATAGATTGTCAACAAAAGCTTTTGATCCATATAAGCCCAGCTCTTCTCCTGAGAAAGCTAGAAACATGTAGTTGTACTTTTTGTATGTATTATTTTCTGCTTTTATTTTTCGTGCAAGCTCAATAATAGATGCCACGCCACTTGCATTATCATCTGCCCCATTATGAATCGCAGGCGCACCCTTATACAATGAATTTCCGTCTTCACCTAAACCTAGGTGGTCATAATGGGCACCAATTACAATAGTGTTTTTTGATTTATTGTCTATAAAGCCTATGATATTTTGTGATGTTTTTTGTTCCTTCATAAGGTTTACGGAAAGAACAACTTTTGTATTGGGATTATTTAGTTCACTTTCGTTAAGCTTTTGTTTAAGAAAAACCAAAGGCACTCCACACTCTTTTGCTCTCACTTTCAGGTTTGGCTTCAGTGCTTCATTCGTATCAGAACTAAAAAAAATTATAGCGGCAGCGCCTTTTTTGATGGCTGTTTCTATTCTTATCGTTAATTCTGTTTGCTTATAGTCTTCACTGTGGGCGCCTATTTCCTTCGGTGTCGCAATATCAATAAGAAAGGCCATGCCGCTTACATTGGCTTTACCATTATAGTCATCTATTTTTCCAGGAATCACAATTCCGTTCCCAACATAAATTAGCTTAGTGCTTATGTTCCCGTTTGATGCATTATTTAGAACATCATAGTCTTTTTGAGCAACAAGTGTGCTCTTCCCAATGATGAGTTTGTTTTTGTTTGAATAAATCTTACCTGCAAAATATTCAAAGTCTTGTACATAGGACTGGTTGGGTTGTTTGGGCAACAAGCCTACATTTCTAAATGCAGCGCTTATGTATCTTGCGGCCATGGCTCCTCCAGCGGTTGCGGTATTCCTGCCCCCCATACTGTCGTCCGCCAAAGCATAAACATGTTGCCGTAGGTTTTCCTTTGAAACGAGATTGTTTTGTGCCAATAATGTGTTGCTTATAAAAACCAGGCCAAACAACACTAACATGATAAAGCGTTTATTCAAAACCATTCCGTTTTCAACTATTTTTGTTTTAATAATAAATGATATTTTTCGGAGCTTCCTAATATTTCAACTGCTTTTTGTAGCTCAGTATCATGATTAAAAGACGCTACTATTCTACCTTTTTTATAGTAATACTTCTCGGCTATCTCTTCCAACAACAAGCCAATTATTTCATTTTTTTCTTTATAAACATCGTTTTTTTTGTCTGCTAAAATCTTTTTGTTCAATAGGGAGATATCTTCATTTATGGCTGCTAAGTAGTGCTCGTCTTCTGCCTCTTTTTTTAACTGTTCTAATATTTTTTCACTTTGCGTCGAATAGCTATAATCTTTGTCTGATATATATTTTACAAAATCTTCAAAGTCTTGTTCATTTAGCTTAAAATCTGCTGCTGCAGGTATATTAGGATGTGTGGCCCTATATCTTGTTGCAAATTGAAAGATGATGTTCTTTGTCAGTAAGCTAACCGAAATTTGACTTAAATATTCGGGTTCTGTTTTAATGTCTGGATCAATTCCACCACCATCAAAAACGGTTCTTCCGCTTTTTGTTTTAAAGGCAGTTTTAAGTGAATCAGGTATTTTCTTTACCTCTCCGTCTGGTCCTTTTTCTGCATAATTAATAGCTTGAATACATCTTCCGCTGGGAATATAATACTTGGCTGTGGTCACTTTCAGCTTGGTATTATAAGATAATGGCCTAGTCGTTTGAACTAGCCCCTTTCCATAGGTTCTTTGGCCGAGAATAACGCCCCTGTCTAAGTCTTGAATAGCCCCTGCAACAATTTCACTTGCGCTTGCAGAGCCGCTATTTGTTAAAATAACTAATGGGGTTTCTTTGTCAACGGCTGGATTTATACTTTTATAAACCTTATCCCACTCCTCTACTTTTCCTTTGGTGCTTACAATCTCTTCTCCTTTATCAACAAAGACATTTGATATATCAATGGCTTCGTTTAATAACCCTCCTGGATTCTCTCTCAAGTCTAAAACAATACCTTTTACTTTGTTTTTCGACTGCAACTCTTCTAATGCATCCTTTACTTCTTTTGCTGCGCCTAAAGTAAAATGCTCTAATTGAATATAGGCGATATCGTTGTTAATCATCCCGAAATAGGCCACACTGTTTACGTGTATCTCTTCTCTATTAATTTTAATTGTTACTTCTTTGTCCGTTCCGTCTGCACTCATTCTTAGCACCTTAACCTCAACAATGGTATTGGGTTGACCTTTTAATACTTTGCTTACCTCATCACTATTTTTTCCTTTTAGTGGCGTTCCGTCTGCACTCACTAGCTTGTCGCCGGCCATCAATCCTCCCTTTTGTGCTGGTCCATTTTCATATGGCTCAGTTATAACAATATAATCTCCTATTTTACCTATAATAGCTCCAATACCACCATATTTTCCAGTTGTTTGGAATCGAAACTCATCCATTTCAGACTCAGGAATATAGTTAGTATATGGATCTAAACTTTCTAACATGGCGTCTATACCAGTTTTCATAATCTTTCCTGGCTCTATGTCGTCAACATAATAAGTATTAAGTTCTTTATAGAGGGTAGAAAAAATATCTAGGTTTTTGGCGATTTCAAAATAGCTATCGGTTTTTGTAAAAGAAAAGGCCCCGAACATGAATAGCCCGCTAAATATGATTATTACAATTCTTTTTACGATTGATTTCTTCAACTTTTTGTTTTTTTATATTAAACGACTATAGACTCGGTAAAAATATAACATATCTTGTTTGTTTATACTTTTTTTATCATCAATTTATGGAACAGGATCAAATCCACGACCACCCCAAGGATGACAACTTCCAATTCTCTTAACCGCAAGAAAGACTCCTTTTACAAGGCCATGTTTTTTCAATGCATCTATTGCATAAGTAGAGCAGCTTGGGCTATATCTACAGCTTGGTGGTAGTATTGGAGAAATAAAAATCTTATACAATTGAATCACAAAAATAAAGGGCAAAACAATCATGCGTTTTAAAAAATTCATCACAACCAAATTTTTTTTAACTCTGTTAGGGAGTCTGTCCAGTTTTTCTCGACCTCTTTATAGGGCAATATTTTTTTTGCATGATACACAATAATTATCGCTAACTGTTGCTTGTTAATAGCTTGATATATTGTTGCCTTGTTCATCCGAAACGCCTCCCTCATAAGTCTTTTGACCCTATTTCTGTCGACTGCTTTTTTAAAAAACTTTTTTGATACGCCAAAGGCCACCTGTACTGGTACGGTGTGGGGCAGGTCACAAAACTGGTAGTAAATAGAAAAGGGAAAAAGATGTAAAACCTTTTTCCCTTGAAATACTTTTTCTATAATTTTTGTACTACACAACTTTTCGTGCTTCGAAAAGGTGAAGCTACTTGCCATGCTTAATATAAATTATTTTAATCTCTTTTCGTCTGATACAGTTAGCTTGTGTCTGCCTTGTGCTCTTCTTCTTGCTAAGACTTTTCTACCGTTTTTAGTTGCCATTCTGCTTCTAAACCCGTGCTTATTTGCTCTTTTTCTTCTCGATGGTTGATATGTCCGTTTCATTTCGTCTTTTTATTTTATATTTAGTCTTTAAATTAGCTATTAAAATTGGACTGCAAAATTATAACATTTTATATAATTCACAACTTTTCCACATGTTTATTTTTATTTTTTTCTAATTCTTTCATATATGAAACGTAAATATATAAAACGTACATACTGCTTAACGTTTATGTGCCTCTTTTTGATTTTTTCTTGTCAGAATAAAAAAACAATTGCGAACCACAAAAAAGGTGAGCTTGTTTTGGCCTCTGGGGGTAAGTATTACGGGGGCGTTTTCAGAATAAACGAAACCGAATATTTTAGAAGCCTATATCCTCTGAACATCACAGAGGTTGTTAGTCATCGAATTATAAATCAGGTGTATGAAGGTCTTGTTTCGCTAAACCAATCCACGCTTGATGTCGAGCCCTGTTTGGCAACAAGCTATACTGTTTCGAAGGGCGCCACTGTGTATGTTTTTAATATTAGAAAAGGTGTTCATTTTCAAGATGATCCTTGTTTTGTGGCTGGAAAAGGAAGAGAAATTACTTCCAAAGATTTTAAATATTGTTTAGATAAGCTTTGTGAAGCAGATGTAAACAATCAGGGATACTGGGTTTTTCAAAATTTAGTTGTTGGTGCGGATGAATATTATCAATCAACTATTGCTAAAAAACCACTGCCCGGTGGGGTTGAGGGGATTAAGGTTATCGATGATTATACTATTCAAATTACTCTTATTAGGCCTTTTGCTAGTTTTTTAGCTAAATTAGCTACGCCCTTCACTGCTGTCTTTCCCAAAGAGGCCTTTGATAAATATGGATTAGAAATGCGCGAACACGCTGTTGGCACAGGCCCATTTCAAATCAAAGCCATAGAAAATGATGAATCTGTTTTTCTTGAAAGAAACCCTAATTATTGGGGCAAAGATTCGTTTGGAAATCAACTTCCTTATTTGGATGCCATCAAGTTTTCTTTTTTACATGAAGACAAAATTGAGATGATGGAATTTAACGCCGGAAAGCTAGAAATGAAATATCGAATTCCCTTAGATATGTTTAGTGAAGTAATTGACAACGAAGGTCGGCCCACCAAAGAATACGCGAAATTTCAGGTACAAGAAATTGTTGAAATGAGCACTCAGTTTTATGGTTTTTTACATTCAGAAGCACCCTTTAATAATATCAATGTTCGAAAAGCATTTTGCTACGCCGTAGATCGCGAAAAGCTTTGTAAGTATACCATACATGGCCAGGGCGTTCCTGCAATACATGGTTTAGTTCCACCGTGTTTCAATGGCTTTGATTGGAATGGTATTGTTGGATACAATTATGACCCTGTTAAGGCAAAAGATTATTTGGCGAAAGCCGGTTATCCGAATGGTATGGGTTTCCCAACGATTACACTACAATTAAATAGCGGAGGAGGAAGAAATGCAAATGTTGCTGAGGCTGTTAAAAAAATGTTAGAAGAAACCCTGAACATCAAGATAGAGTTGAACCAAGTTGTTTGGGCTCAACACAGCGAAAATATTGAAACCGGAAAATGTAAGTTTTGGCGACTTGGATGGGTTGCCGATTATCCAGATCCAGAAAACTATTTAAATCTGATGAATGGTGTAAATGTTCCTAAAAATCCCAAAGACAAAGCTTATATCAATTCCTTTAGATTTAAGAATTCTACTTATGATGCATTGTATAATCTAGCAAATCAAACGATAGACCAATCAGAAAGAAATAAATTATACGCAGCCGCAGATCAATTGGGGGCCAATGAAGCTGTCATGTTGAATTTGTTTCACGACAAACAATTTCGGCTTTTACAGTCATACGTCAGAGACTTTCCACAGAATGCAATGGAATATCGCCTTTTAAAAAACACTTACTTTATTCCTCATTAATATTGGTTTTATTGAAACATAAAAGTTTTCGTGACAAACGTATTGATGGTAAATAGGTGAGTTAATTTTACTGCCACTTAAAAAACTCAGACACGTTAATTCTTTATAATTTTTAATGTTAAACATTTTTGAATCTTTTTTTATTTTAACTTCGTGCTAAGAAGAATCAACTGCGTATATAATTTTTTGTTCCGTTAAATAGTTTATAAGATAAATCATATATTTGAACATTGTAAGTATCTTAA
>Ga0209107_10001564_pt1 | contig 12807 bp, 16 predicted proteins | sample LakErihyJuly2011_2_FD_187460 | JGI IMG/M metagenome (GOLD analysis project Ga0209107, IMG submission 187460) | Freshwater microbial communities from dead zone in Lake Erie, Canada - CCB hypolimnion July 2011 (SPAdes) (version 2) | ecosystem: Environmental > Aquatic > Freshwater > Lentic >... | reverse complement strand
AAGTGAGCATAGCGGCTAGAGGTTCCGTCAAGGTGTTTTATATCTACGTAGCTTCCATAACCATTTGCATCATTACCTATTCTTGATACTTTTCCTTCTGAGGCTGCAGTAATAGGTGTTCCAGAAGCAACCGCTAAGTCTATTCCGTGGTGGTTTGAACTAATTCTTTGCCCTTGTTTTGCAGCCCTTGCTGCCGCGCCAGGACGGGGACCAAACTCTGAAGACACAGGTGTTGCTGCTGGCACAGGCCACATATGGTTTGCACCACCAGTTGCTCCTTGTGGAGTTGAGGCATGACCAATGTTCATTCCATTGCTGGATTCTCCGCCCAGCATACCAAATAGCTGACCTAGTGCGTTACCTCCACCAGCAAGAAGTCCACCTATAAGTGCGCCAGGACCTGCACCAGCTCCAAACCCTAGTGCTCCTATACCACCACCAACAACCGCACCGGTACCTGCAGATTTAAATACAGATCCCCAGTCAAAGCCGCCTTTCTTTTTAGAATCTTGGTAGCCACCAAGTGCAGATAAACCTACACCAAGAACCGGTAGTCCTTTACCTAAAAATTTTCCTGCTGAAGAAAGTGCCGGACCTGCTTTAGATAGTAATGATCCGCTTTTACCGGCAGCAGTAGCTAGTGCAGGTATGGCGGCACCTTTACCGCCTAAAAATTTAGATAGTAATTTATATTGTAGAAATGAAGAGGCTAAACTTGTGGCAGTACTTCCAGCTGTTGCAAGGGCACCTCCGGTGTTTCCTGCGTTAGGCATAGTTTGCAAAATACCTTTAAAAGTCATCAAAGCATCATTGACTGGACCAAGAACATCTGCTAATGCACTAAAGCCATCATTAACTGCTGCGGTAGTTCTTGTAGCTACATTGTAGCCGCCTACTAAACCTTGTTCAGTTGCAGCTAGTTTTCTAGCTTCACTGCTGTTATATCTAAAGTTAGAACGAGTAGGAGAACTTTTATCATAGCCCATAAGGTCCAACATTTTATTTGGATCTTTGCTATTCATTGCCGCAGTGTACTTTTTAGCAGAGCCTGATTTTGCTCTAGCACGAAGACCTGACTGCAATTGTTGCATTAAGGCTTGGTCACCGTTTGTTAGGGTAACAAGTGTATTGTAAGACCTAGACCCTGGGTTGTAAAGTAGATCTGCTTCTTCTGCAGTAATCTGTTTCCCACGATATAGAAAACGATATACATCGTTAACAATTTGAGATATAGGTTTTAAATTTCCTTGATTATCACGAATACGTACGCCTGCGCGTAGAAAGTTCATGCCATTCATTCCTGCAACAGATGCTGCAGCGGCTTCGTTTGACATACCAGACTGCGCACTTAGCCCAGCCATTTGGCTCATAATGTTACTTGATGTTTTAGATCCTGCGCCGTAACCGCCACCATACATTAAGGCCATCTGTGCCATGACAGGTGACATGGCGCTTGTGGCTCCGCCACCTACTTGTTTATTTGCTTGTAAGATGGCCTGTCGTGAAGACATGCCGGCCAAGCCAGCGTAAGAATCTGCGCCAATGCGTTGAGTAACGGCAGCCATGGTATTTGGGGCCATGCTGTAATACATAGAGCCGGCCGCAACTCCTACAGCTGCGCCTACTTGAGCACGGGTAAATCCCCCACCCATACCAATTTTACCGCCAGAAGATTTGCCACCCAAGTTGTCGGTTGTGCTTTTAACACTGTCCGACATCTTGTCCCATTGCTCAGCAATGCCGTCCATGTACTTTGATACTTTTTCAAATAGCTTTAATAGGTTTTTTCCAAAGTCGTCAAAGCTAGCGTCGTTACCCGCTACGCTACCAAAACCTGGGTCGCCATCTGTTGCGACTCCCAAATTATCGGCCATTTAAATCACCGCCTTAACCTGTTAGTTCCTTTTTCAAGCCAGTTAATTCGTTCCCTAGAGCTAAGGTTACGAATCTCTGTAAGTGTCCACCCGGGGTACATCTGCGTTAACAGCTCATACATCCCAAGCAACATTATGTAGTCAGTCTCACTCCCGAAAGAGATCTGCCAGGGTTAGTGGCAATGGCACCTCCGAGCCGCAAGACGTACATTCTTTTTTAATTTGGCTGAGTTGTGGTCCAGGGTTTCGGTTTGTGATTTCCTCAAGGATTGTTCTACGATCCTTCATTCCTAAATTTCTAACAACTTCTGGGTTAATTACATCTTCCCCGTTAATTGATAGTATTGCGTTCTTTAGCAAAATTGTGTCTAATTCTGCTGTAGTTTTATTTACAGAGTCTACGATTGCTCGTTGTGTTCCACCCTTAGGAAGTGTTACTACAACTGTGCCAATCTTGCACTTTACTGCAAATTCTCTATCGCCATCTAATTTTTTAATCTTTACATCTTTATCTAGATCAATAACAAATGTCTGGTCATCGTCACACGTAGGGCATTTACCGGGCCCAACAGTTACTTCTGTACCAAATGTTACTTTTCTAATAGCCAGTAGCAATAGTTCTCTGTCTCCAGCAAACATTGCATCTAGTAGTTCTTTTGTTGCTTTTTCCTCACCAATTTTAACAGTAGCTCTTTCTAAAATATTTAAAAGAGCTTTTCCAGTATCATTGATCTTAGATATAGCTTCTTCATCGACTCCAGTGAGCTCTCGAACCTCAGCAGTAGTAATCAAGCCTTCAAAGGGGTTGTACAGCCCTCCGGCCAGCTCTACTGATGTATCAGGAGGCAATGTAATTTTAGGCTCTTCTGCCCTAACCATTGCCTCCTGATCACCAAGTGCCATAGCATTTGCTGCTAGCTTATTAGCCAAATCAGGATTTGTACCCGCATTTATAACCGTATTATTAGACATATTGTAGTTTCCTTTATATTAAGCGAACGATTGGTTTTTGGTAAAGTCAATAGGTGCTGTTCCTTCGACTGTGTAGTCCTTTGCGTAACGTACATCCCAACCTTCATGAACTAGAGTCATTTCTTCCACCATAAGGGTGTTAGAACCTGCGTCTAGTCCGCTGTAGGAAAGTGATGTGATCCAAGCATTATACACCTTAAAACGAAGTGATGTATGTTGGTCATATGGGGTATTAGCATCTTGTGCTGTTGATGCGCTTCCCTTATATGCTGCTGGGTTTGGGTGGCTAAGAACCTGAATTGTTAGGTTGCAACGGAAGTTAGAACCTACGCCACCAGTTGCTGTAGGCGTAAGAACTGAAAATAGCTTCTTCATCCACAGAGAGTTGTCGTTCAAACCAAGCATTACACCCTTAGAGAATGTAATAGGTGTGAACGATGATTGACCAGGTAACTGGTGCATGTTTGTGTTGTAGCCACCTTCACGGTATGCAATAGACTCTGTAGAAACTGTTAGGCCAGACATGGATACAAATCCAAGCTTTCCAAAGTTTTTGCCAAAATCTGTTGCGTTGGTTTTTACACCATCTCCTGTTGGTTCAAAAGTTACTACGAACTTAAAGTTACGAACTGGATCGGTTAGCATCTTACTGAGCGTATTAACTACTGCTGAATTAGTTGCTGCTGTTGTTGGTACTGGTGTTGTCATTTTTTATATCTCCTTTACGCTGATGCGTTTCCGGTTAGTTGTCCAAGCTTAATGACAACGAACTCTGCTGGGTATTCTAATGCGACGCCGACTTCAATGTTAACTCGACCGTTTTGCATATCGGTAAAGCTAGTTGTAGTTTCGTCAACTTTTACAAAGAAAGCCTGGTTCTGGCTGTTGCCACGAAGTCCGCCTTCTGACCAATATCCTAAAAGAAAATTGCTAATTACTGTATCAAGACGGCGCCACAAGAAAGTGTCGTTGTTCTCAAATATGGCAAATGCTGATAGATCTGTTAACTGTGTCGTAATATACTGCAGTGAACGTCTAACATTGATGTAACGATTATTAGGAGTGTTGTCTAGTGTACGCCCACCCATAACAACAATGCCGGCGCCAGGGACGTTACGAATTGCGTTAATTGGGTTACCGCGAGTATTTAGCTCATCAAGCTCAGCATTTGTAAACAAGTGCTCAGTTGATACTGCAAGTGCAATAGAATTTCCAAGACCAGCTGGAGTCTTATAGACACCACGGCTTGCATCTGTAGCTAGATACTGACCTACCATGATAGCACCAGGAGCCTGAGGACGTGTTACGCCAGGGATCTTGTTAGTATCAGGAATATTTACCCAAGGGTAATATGCTGCAGTAATATGCTCTGCACCAGGTCCTGCTGCTGCTGTAGCGTCTACGGAAGCCTTAGCCGCTGTTGCTGATAGGCCTGATGGCGTATCTACTACAACAAATGAGTCGTTTCGTGAAAGTGCGTAACTCATTGCATCACCGTGAATCAATGAGGTTGATGCCTCAATGTATGCCGCGTCTGCTGCGTAAATAACTAGAGGATTTTGAATTGGATCAAATGAGTCCCATACCGCGCCGTACTGCGCACGTGTTGGTACAGAACCATTAGCTCCACCAGTAATTGCTGTTGGTGCGGTAGCTGCTGTATAAGGGAACTTTGTAACGTCTAGTCCTGTAGTTGTAATATTAATTAGAGAAGAACCTGTGTTAATTACTGAACGGAAGAAATACTTATCAGTAGGGCTCATGCTCAAGTCTGTATAAGACTCTACAAGAGTTGTAACTCCGGTAGCAGATGTGTAATAGACATTAAGTCCAAAACGTGTTGAAACTCCTGCAGGAACTACTTGAACAGAATAGTCTTGTGACCAAGCTCCTGCATTAAGTGCGTCAACACGAAATACTGAGGCTGGGTTAATAGTTACAGTGGCTGTAGCTGTAGCTCCAGTTACTGCAGTACCTGTAGCGGCGCTTGTAATAGTAAACTGAGTAGCTGAGCGAGTAATAACTGTGGCATTTGTGATGTTAAAAGCTGATGTAGAAAGGCCTGTGATAGACACTGTCTGTCCTACAGCAAAGCTGTTTGAAGATGTATAAGTAATTGTGTTACTTACGGCTGTAGCTGTAGCGGTTTGGGCCGTTACTGCTGTGCCAGTAGCTGCGTTTGTTACAGTAAATGCTGTTGCAGTTGCTGTAGCAATTGTTACGGCAGATAGGTTAAACGCGGTAGTACCAGTAATACCAGTAATAGTTACTGTTTGTCCTGCTACAAAAGTATTAGTAGCTGTGTAGGTAACTACTCCACCAGTTGCAGAGGCTGCTGTAACAGTAGCTGTTGTTGCCTGGTTGGTTGCTGCAGTGACTGTAGCAGTCAATGTTGATGCTGTTGCTGCGTCGTTTACAGTTACTGTTCCGACAATAGCATTGTCACCTAGAACACGACGTACGTATAGATTGCGGCCACCATTAGCATAAAAGTTATAGGCAGCCCAAGTTGTTGGGTAGGAATCGTTTAATCCACCAAAGGTCTTTACAAAATTACTCCAGCTTGAAACCAACACTGGTGTTGCAGATGGTCCTTGTGCTAAAGCACCGGTCATTGCACCTACAGCGTTGCTTGTGTCAGGCAACTGAATAGTTTGTGGTAAAGCCACTTCTTGGACATAGACTCCCGGGCGACTGTATGTTGCCATTTGGGTTTACTCCTTAGGGTTAGGTTGTTTTCTTAGTGTAGGTATTATGACGATATTGTGGGGAGATTGTACATTTCTGTACGCATAGTTATTGTAGGGTCTTGAGTTACCGTGTACACCTGAGCAAGTAGTTCAGGGAATAGCTCGGCACTTATCTTTATGTTATAGACATTGCTGAATAAGCGCTTGCCGCCTTCAGTGGTATCTCTTTTTGAGAACCCCAACATATCCAGACGACGGGCTGTGCCGTCTTCAGGAATATCGAGTTGCCCAAATCTAAATGGCAATCTGCCTGCACCAAATAAGGCTGCAGCAATTTGCCGATCATGACGTGGTTGACGTGCCCAAGTAGAGACTTGGTAGTACAGATCAACTGGGGTTGGAAAATTAGTTATTTTATTAATGCGACCATTTACCGGAGTTACGCCAAGACCTTCTGGAACGTAGGTAAGGCGAACTGCGCCTTGGTGCGCCCTAGTAGGATCTTCACGCACAGAGATAAGGTCAATAGTAATATATGGGTAGGTCTGCTGACGAATTTCTTTATCAGGTTGGCCGTAGTATACGGCAACAGGGCGTGCAGAATTACCTGCATCAGCTACTGTAATGCCTTGAAGCATAGTTTTAAGGGCGGCATCTTCATTGATTAAAAATGGCATTATCGGTGCTCCAACATAAAGTTGCGTAGCATACCTAGTGCGCCACTGGCACGATTATCATTTTCTAGGGCAGCTACTTCATCTTTAATAGCTTCAGGAATGATAATTGGGTGGTGGCCATCTTCGTACTTGACCTTTAACTGCTTAATTATCTCAATTGGCCAAGTAGAGTTTTCTTCTGCATACTTGTGCAGTTCCTTGGTATACGGCTTTACAGCCTGCTTCTTCTTGTACTCTAGGTACCTATGTAGTTCATCTAGAACTGATGGCTCACGCATTTCTACCGAGCCAATTCGCAATGATATACCCTGCAACTAAACCAGCAATAACTTTCTTACCGCCATCATTGTTTAGATTGGAAACACCACGAATGAACTCTTGTTTATCGGCATCAGTCTCCTGACGGAGCAGCCGTTGAGCTAAATAAATCATCAATTCCTCCATAGGAAGGCGCAGGGTGTTGCAAGCAGGGTTCCAGATTTCTCTGGCGTCGTCCCCTATAATAAACGAAAAAGCCCCCTTGCGGGGGCTAACTCGCTACTTCTTTTTGGACTTTTTCTTTGGCTTGTCCTCGGCCTTTGAATCAGACTTTTTAGCGTATTTCTTATTAGCCGCACCTAAAGTCTTCATACCGTGCTTATCTGCTGGCCTCATGCAGCCACAAGTAGAGCACATTACTTCTTCTTCTTCTTTCGTAGTGCCGCAAAGTCAGAGCCTTCTAACTTGCCATCTTTGTCTACATCAAGCTTCTTCTGCTTTGGAGACATTTTCTTTGCCGCAGACTTTTTAGCAGTTTTTTTATCAGGCTTCATTTCTTTTTTGCCTTACATGCTTTACAAGTACCGCAACTACACTTCTTCTTTGCCATCTTAGACTTTGGTCCTTTGCCAAAACCTGGCTCGCCCTTTTTCTTACCACATCCACATGCTGCACACATTATTTCTTACCTTTCGTATGGGGTTTATTTTTATGCCATTTCCGGGTTGCCTTTTCGCCTTCTTTGACGGTCTTGGCCCCAGCTTTTTTGGTTAGGTTAATCTTATCATATTTGCCTGCTTTGGCACTGGCAGCGTGATCAACAATTACCTCACCATCTTTATTCTTTTTTACAACGTGGTCTGCACCACCAGCTCTAATCTTAGCCATTTAGTTCCTTTACGGGTTATAGGGTAGTTTCATCAAAAGCACGGTAGTTTGCATAACGTTGGAACTGGCCATCATTAACCAGCTCTTCGGCGTTGACCTGCTCACAGCTAATCTGAACTAGGGTGTACTTGTCCTTAATAATACCTTGAAGGCTTATTTGTGTTGGACTAAACACTTCGTTTCTAAATACAATACGATCACGAAGATAGGCATCTGGGTTGATCTCTATAGTAGATAGCTGGCGGGCGTTAGAGGCGTTTGCCCCATAAAAATTAAGGTGGTTTTGAATTACATCTACGTTAATAGTAACTGTCATTATATCTGTGTTATAGAAACCACGGTCGTTTTGAACAGATACACCTTGCTGTATACGTGCGTTAACCACAGGTATAGTAAATGGGGTTTTCCACTTACGGCCACCAGATATGACGGATGATCCCACATCGTAGATGGGGTCTATCTGACTACTAGCTGAGTCATAGATCCACCAGTCGACGTTAGTACCAACAGTTTGTACAAGTTCAGAGGTAGTACCGGAAACGCTTGATCCACGTTCATACTGTATGTTGAATCTGCCCTCTTTGTTGTCTCCACGCATAGGTTTACTCCGTAGGTGTAGTTGGCTCTAATACCCTTGAAAATCTTTTTGTAGCTGGGTCATAGGTATCTCCAGGAAATACCATCTTGTTTTCAGTAAAAAGATCTGTTACGTCTACAGTAACTGGGTCGCTTAAAAATATAGCGCCTAAACGATCATCTGTATGTAGGACATCTACCACTTGATTATCAATAACAAAAGCTATTTTAACTGGTGGAGTTGCTGGCTGTTGGTTTGTTGTCATTGTTCTTCCTTATAAGAGACTCGGACTTGTTCCCATTTGTGTAGTGGACATGATGCATTTGGTAGCTTTGTCTTTGCCGACATAAAGCAACCACATTCTTTACAGTTTCCTGTAGGCAATAGTTCTGGACAAGCTTTGCAAATAGCATAGCGATCCTCGGCCACTGTTTCAGGAACTCTACCAAGATTTTTATTAAATAAGTCCCAAGGACGTGCAGGACGGTCGTACGGATTAGCCATGGTCTATCTCCCTCGTTATTACTATTCTATCACGTTTTGCAAGTCTAGTGGAATTGAATTAAAGTTATCTACCGTAGTAGCTTGATTAACTATTCCTGAGTATGCCTTTATGATGCCAGAGCCATTACCCTTAGTACCTGTGTTTGTGGCGGTAAAGCTTCCTAAAGAGGTAGCGCCATTATATGGGGCAACAGTTGCGGTGTTGCCACTTGTAGATACTTGAATACTTGTGGGTTTAGAGGCTAGCAGGCTTGAGGTGCTATGGACAGTATAGGCAGACCCACTTGCAGTAGAGTAGATAATTTGTAAATAATAGTTGTCAGTGATAGATCCGCCGCTACAGGTTTGGCAAGTAGACCCATACGAGTCGCAGTTAGGGTGTGTACCTCCACTAACAAATACTGTGGTTTGACCACAATATACGCAGCTAGTACCAGAGTTATTACAAGTTGCTGCAACTGTACAAGTTGTTCCGCTTAGAGAGCCACCACTAGGACAAGAATAAGTGGTTGTGTTTATATAGCATTGTGTGCCTGAAAGGTATGATCCAGGAAAAGAACTACAACTATAAGAAGTTGAGGACGTGTAGCATCCCGATCCGCTAACTGTTTGGCCGGCAGGACAGCTGTAACTAGTTAGCACGCTTGCATAACAATCTGTTCCACTCAAAGACGAACCTGGAAAAGCAGCACAACTATAAGTGTTGGTAACAGTTCCACAGTAGCAGGAGCTCTGTGATCTACCAATAGTGCTGCCTGGAACCGGGCCTATTTTCCCTGCAGGACAGGCCCCAACACCATCACAGTTATATCCAATTGATGCAGTGTAGTATGTGCTTGAGCATCTTGCTGCACCTAAATATGTGCCACCAGTTGGGGAGCTGTAGCAACCTTGACTAATCAAGTATGCGCCAGCAAGGGTTCCAGTACAGCTATAACTATAGGTGTGGCATTGGGTGCTAAGAAAAGTACCGGAGCATGTGTAAGAGCTCTCACCACCTGGACAGTATCTGTAGCTGGTAGAACCTCCCGCCGTGTAGTCATACGATGTGGTTGAGCCGGTTACTGTAGCGGCCCCTTGATTGACATTTGAATAATTAGCTGACGCAGGCCCTGCATATGTGCTATTTGTTACAAGTGTTGCGTTTCCTTGAAGAACTGCGCTAGTACTACCGGTTGCAGCATATGTGTATGGGCAACTATAGGTTCCAAAAGCAGGATTTGTACAAGTATTGCAAGTAGTTTCATTATGCCCATTACACACACAGTTACATGAATAGGTAAAGGTAGTATTAGTTTGATCACTAGTAAGGTGGGCTGCCCACCAAGAACCCGCAGAGGTTACCCAAAATGCTGCTCCAACACCGGCGTTAGGTACTCCAACAGATGTTAGTGCATCTGCACTTAATAAATCTACGTAGGATAGTGCGCCAGCAGTTCCAGAAGAAACTGCGGTGCTAGAAACAGCAACAGAACCATTAGCGGTCCAAGTACCAAAACGTGAACTCCAAGGAACATTAGATTCAGAGGTTCCTAGGTTAGACGTAGTTGTTCTGTTAAAAGTATCAATTGCCCCAACGGTAAACCATTGTCTCCACTCACCAGCAATTTTTACATACGCTTGAGTAGCACTTCTCCAAGTACCCGCAACCTTTACTTTAATTGCGGATGTTTTTCTATAGGTACCGCCTACCCGTACTCTTCCGGGCATTATGCGTATACAATCCAGATATCTCCGTCAATGCCTCCGCTAGGTATAGCACTGGTAGACGTCCAAATGTTTCTGACTACTCCGGAGCTAGTTGACGCAGTTGTAACAACACCATTTGTTTGACCAACGTATGTTGATATTGGAGTAGACCAAATCGCTGTTGTGCCGTTGCTAGTTAGTACCTGTCCGTTACTTCCAATTCCAAGCGCTCCAAGAGAGTAGCTAACTAACGAGTTGTATTCAGAGCTATTTACATAGAGAACGTTATTTGTTCCTACTCTTGGAATACCAAGGTAGGTTACGTTAAATCCTAAAACGTTTGCTGAAGTATAGGTTTCAAGAAGCGCAAGGGTTCCAGCACCAGTTTTTAAAGATAGTCCTACGTTTGTAGCAGTAAGGACTTGGCTACCGCCAGTTTTAAGAACATATGGTGCTGCCGCACCTAATCCGCTTACAAGGCCAGCCTCAATATTTAGGAGTCGGGCGCCAAGTGTGGTCCAAGAAGTAGTGGCTGAGCTCCATGTACCAGAGAAGGTAGAAACCATAGGACTAGTTCCAGTAGATGAAACACCAAGGGCTGTTTCAATTGCCCGCACTTCTTCTTGCAAAGAGTTAACGTTATCCGCAACAACTATGTCTACAAGGTCAGTACGTGCCGAATATTCTCGGACTGCAGTTGGATATTGGGCTACCATAACTATCTCCTTATTTCTCTTTTAAGTTTACCACTTATATACGTAATAATGTTATTAAAATTATGCTGCGTAACTAACAATAACAATTCCTGAACCACCGTTTCCGCCTGTAGAGCTTCCACCAGATCCACCGCCGCCTGTATTTGCAGTTCCTGCTATGTTTGTTGCAGATGCAGTGCCCGTTCCACCAGAGGTACCTCCGCCGCCTAAACCACCAGCCGCACCATTGTTTCCGGAATTCCAGCCTCCAGATCCACCACCTGCGTAATAACTATTATTTCCACCTAATGCTGTTGTCCATTGAAAACCATTTCCTCCAGCTCCAGGAAACCATGTTGTACTATTTGTACTCACGCCATAGTTTCCAGCGGCTAATCCACCGTCTGCTGCTGCTCCTGCTCCGCCGTGGCCAGCCATATTTCCTACTGGTGAGGCACCCGCAGATCCTCCAGATTTTCCGTTATACGTTACTCCACTAATTGTTACTGTACCAGCGTTTCCAGTAGATCCATTTCCATTTCCACCAGACTGTCCGTTTCCACCACCACCGCCATTTGCAAATGTTCCAGCAGTCGATGCGCTAGCCTGATATCCACCACCAGGACCACCTCCAACACATGTTTGTCCAAATACTGTTGTTGATGTACCAATTGTTGTGGTTCCACCAGATCCGCCAGCGCCCATTGTAATTACGTAGCCTGTTCCAGAAGTTACAGATTGTCCTGTAATTAATCTTACAAAGCCTCCGCCTCCACCACCGCCACCGCCAGTACCTCCACCACCACCTGCACCAACTGCAAGTGCTGTTGCAGTAAAGTTAGCAAGTGGAGTAAAAGTTCCAGACGCAGTGAATGTGTGATACCAATAACCGCCTGATGTAGTTATTGTTCCACCTGTTCCTTTGGCGGTAGTGACTGCAGATGATGCTGCGCTAGCAGCAGATGAGCCGTTAGCTCCAATTGCTTGGATTGTAAATGTGTAAGCAGTTGCGGCAGACAATCCTGTTACAGTAACTGGAGAAGATGCGCCGTTTGCTGTGACCCCGCCTGGAGAAGAGGTAATTGTGTAAGAGGTCGGCACAGGGCCAGTGCTTGCTGGTGTAAAGGAAACAGTTGCCGAAGTGCCGCTAACTGCTACGGCAGAAACTCCAGTTGGAGCTTCGGGTACAGGAGATACAGCTGACCAACCAGAAGGCTTGTATACAAAAAAATTATCAAGAGTTGTGTCGTAGTACGTAGATCCAACACTTGCGGTAGCAGGGCGATTAGCGGTAGAACCGCTATTTCCACCACTGGCTCGATCTCTAGCTCGGGTCATCCGCTACCCAGCTCAAACTTGACTCATCCCAAGTAAAGGTAGTTCCTTCTTGGATTGGCCTAGGTGTTGGGGCGTTCCAAGTACAAGTTTCCTCATCTAATATCCATGAAGGATAAGGCTTAGGTGGGATAAAGGCGTCTAGGCTTTCATCAAACGTGTACCCAATTCCCGCAAAGTTCTTGCGGTAAGGGGTGCCACCATTTAAATGAACGTTAGCGTATGTGTTGTATGAAGTCTTTTTCCAGATGCCGCCAAGACCGAGGTCATCAGCTAAGTAAGCTTGACCGCGGTCTTCTTCTTCATTGGGTACGACTAAGACACGCAGGACTACCCCCGCGTTATCAATTTCAGCAAAATGTGCCATAGTAAAACCTCCGTCTAAATATAGTTATAGTATATCATTAAAGAACGAGAGTTTCAGCCTCTTCTGGGGTTAGGGGTGTGCCTGCCACTAGTTTGGCCTTAGCTGATGCCTTTAGGGCATCCTTAGCTTCTGCTGCGGCTACGCGCTCTGCCTCTGCTATGGCAAATGCTGCGGCATCTGCTTCACGCTGAGCGATCTCTTCGCTGGTCAAGGTAACGACTTGAGTCTCACCTGTTTCGCAGTTTACGACGATCTTTGTATCTGTCATTTGTGTTTCTCCT
>Ga0209107_10001563_pt1 | contig 12812 bp, 9 predicted proteins | sample LakErihyJuly2011_2_FD_187460 | JGI IMG/M metagenome (GOLD analysis project Ga0209107, IMG submission 187460) | Freshwater microbial communities from dead zone in Lake Erie, Canada - CCB hypolimnion July 2011 (SPAdes) (version 2) | ecosystem: Environmental > Aquatic > Freshwater > Lentic >... | reverse complement strand
TTGGCTGTAAGTATAGCGCCCCTTCCGTAACATAATGTCGTGTCATTGTCTAATTGAACCGATAAAGGCGCTCTTACTACAACGTAAATTGAATCAGAAGCCGGGGTCACGGAGCATGCATCTTTCAATATACACTTAACCCATTGGCTAGCGGTTAAATTTGGATTGATGGTACTGCCAATACCTAGGCCATTTAACCAAGTATAAGAATATTGAATGGTATCGCCGCCACTTCCATTTGCAGAAATGGAACTCACTTTATTGTAACAAATTAGCGTATCATTACTGCTCACCTTTACGTTTAAACCAATCTTAACATTTACAGTAACATAAGCAGTGTCTAATATTGGTGTGCATGCATCGCTAATAATGACTCTATAGGTTGTGGCAATGGTAGGTGATACTGTTTTAGTCATTCCCGTTCCTAAGCCATTGTCCCAGGTGTAAACATAAGAAGAAGAATCACCTCCAGTGGCATTGGCTATTAGGTTTGCAGACCTACCCAAGCAAATCGTGGTATCTTTGTTTGTGAAAACCTCTAAAGGATTTCTAACACTTACATTAACCGTGGCAGAGTCTTTTGAATTGGTGCAAAGATCAGTCAAATAGACTTTATAACTTTGGTTGGCGGTCGGAGCAACTATATTGGTGTCGTTGTAAACTGTGTTGTCCCATTTAAAGAAATAGTCACCAGAATAGCCTCCAGAACCTTTGGCTCTTAACAGTGCAGATTTCCCCATACAAATGGTGGTATCTGAATAGGCAGTAACTTTAACTGGCTTTTTAATGGCAGTATAGAGCAATTTAAATCCTCTACCTACTACATATGGATCTGACACATGCCTTAAGGTTACAGTATTTCCAGCCACTAAAAAATTGTTTCCTGAAAATGGCAAAGTTGATCCAGTATAGCCTCCAACTTTGGTTCCAGTTCCGGGATATTTTCCTTTGTAAACATATAGGCTATCATATCCCGCTTCATAATCAAAATCTAAGAAACGGATCCGGATAGAATCTGCACCCGGAGCGCTTATTCTAAAATAGGTTATTCTGCCTTGGGAATAAATATCTTCTCCGCCATCGTCGTATATAAATGATTTACATTTATGGGTGCTGTCAGTACCCGAAGCAGGCATAAGAATGGCATTGCAAATATCAAAAGTCGAGTCAATTTTTACATAAGCCGTTTTAGTTAAACTGTCTTTTTTGTTTTTGAAACAGCTTGTGGCTACTAGCTTAATTGTATAATTACCAAAACTAGAATAGGTTTTTGTTGGATTTATTGCTGTTGAAGTGTTGCCATCACCAAAGGTCCATTTATAGGTTATTGCATTTGAACTTAAGTTGTAGAATTTAACCGTTTTTGAGGTATTACAAATAACTGTATCAGCTGAAAATGCAGCTTTAACATATCCACTATCATATTTCGGGCCAACATTACAGGCATACCAAGCATTGGTAACTGCGATAACTTCTCTACTGCACTGACCAAATAAATCTTTTGCTGCTTGAATTGAATAAAATCGAGAATCTGCGTATTGAGATGTAGGGGTCAAATACACTGTTAAATTTCGATAAGCTATTTTTTCAGAACTTAAAATACCTAGACTATCAACCTTATACGCATTGCTGAAATCGTTGGTTCCGATTCCTCCTTCGGTGATTAAATAAAACCACCAATTTTGAACGCCACTGTTCAAATGCACGCCACCATTGTCTCCGGCACCAGAATACCAATAGGTTCCAAGGTAACAACGCGGGTGACCTTTGACTCTAGGATCAGACATGTTTCGCAAACCTGATCCAGAAAAAGTTATTTCTTCGCCAATTTTCCAATTGTAACCTGTCGGTTTGCCATATCGCTCTATCGCATTTCCAAAAATATCACTAAACGATTCGTTCAACTGCCCCGACTGATAACTATAAATTAAGTTGGCAGAGTTACTCGTAACCGCATGGGTAATTTCATGTCCACAAACATCCAATGAAGTAAGTGGTTTGAACGAACTACCATCACCATAGGTCATTCTCAATCCATCCCAAAACGCATTGTCATAATTGGCCGCATAATGCACATAACTATTTATTCTTGCATTGTTGTTGTTGTAACTGTTGCGGTTAAATTTATTTTTAAAATAATCGTAAGAGGTTTCTGCACCCCAATGGCAATCAGTGGCAACTTCATCTTTGTTAGAATTGACATTGTTCCAAATGTTGTTGCTGTCTAAAAAATCTACAGCTAAACCATAGTTTGTGCCCTTTTTTAAATTAAAAGTATAAACACCACCACCCCTCGTATTTTCTCTCAAGCGGTAGTTAAATGGGGCTGTGCTATCGGTAATTATTGTTTTTGTTCCACTGTATTTTGTATTGGCTCTTCCATTTACATCAACATTGTGCAATTGATTTTCTCGAGCTATAAGTTTACCTGTGTTCGCATCAATATACATATTTTCTGCTGTTCTAGGAAGGCTGGCATGTATATTAAATTTGTAGGTTAAATAAAATGTCTTATTGAAGAAATTCAGATTTTCAGGAACATAAATCAATTCCCCTTTAGGATACCAGGTGGCATGAATATCTTCTTTAATTTCTTTTATGATGGCCTCTTCTTCAGGAATTTGCCATAAATAAGATTCGGCATTTGTCGAATCTAAAGCTATTTTCAAACATTCAATTTCATTGAATTTTGATTGATTATCGTTTGCTGAAATCTTGAATACTTCTCCATTAAAACGATACAAATATTCATTTTTAAAGTGGGCAATAATAATTGACCCTAGCACAGGAACTTTATTAAAATGCAACTGATAACGAATGTGTAAAATTCCTAAATCATCTAATTCTTTTTTAACAGCTAAAAAAGTATACGCATGAGAAAGTGCGTAAACCTTTTGCAAATAAGGCAAAACATTTGCCTCGTCTACTCGAACATTTTCATTTAATTGCACAAATTGAATGAGACCAGTTTGCTCACTCATTCTGATTAGATCAGAACCATTTAATTTCTTATTGGCTAAATCTCCTTCAAAAACTTGCGCTTTTGACAATTGGAAGAATAATAAGAAAAACAAAAATGGTATAAACCTGAAAATGGTATGGTTTTTAATCATGTGTTAATGCGTCGTTTACGCAAAGTACGTTAAAAAAAACAAGATTTCAACGCAAAAACCCGTTACAAATCATAACAATATAATAATTAAATATTTAACTACATCAGAAACCATAAAAAAAACCGATAAATAGACCAAAAACCAAGATTAAACCATCTGAACAGTCAAACCAGTTCTCAATTTTGGTTCGATATAGGTTGATTTCGGTGGCATAATTAAACCTTGGTCGGCAACATCAAAAACATGTTGAATAAGACACGGGTGAACAGTAAATACAGCATCGTAAACCCCAACTTCAACTTCCGCTTCCAAGATTTCGCAAGGGACACTTCCTTTTAAGAAAGACAATTGTTTATCGGTTTTTGAATCGTGAATATTCAATTTTAACTTAAATACATGGTCTTCCAAGATAGAAACATCCAAACGATCAACTGCATTTAAACCTTCAGCAATCTTTGTATAATCCAATTGGTACCACTGCCCTTTCAGGCACAAGCCAAATGTTAACGCTTGTTTAGGCAAAATAGATGAAAAGGACTTTGTAATGGTGAAGTCTACGGCCAGTAAGTTTAAAAATGCATTCGCATCAAATGTGTTTTGTGATTTATAGGCACGGTGAAAACTATCAATATTTAGATACTCTGGGGGAACAATGTAGGTTAAATACTGCCCGTTTTGTATGCCCTTTTTTTTGAAATAACCAGCAGATGCCGCGCTTCTATGGTGGCCATCTGCTATGTATAGATCGCCAATCCCTGCATATTCATTTTGAATCAACTTAATAAGCTCCAAATCACAAATTTTGAGAATCCGGTGTATGCGGTCTACTTCATCATGAAAATGGATAATTTCTTCACCTTTATTGCAAACTGATTTTAAGATATCTGAAACATTTGAAGCTGGTTTGTGGGTCATAAGTACAGGTTCTCCTATAACGCCGGTGGCTTCAATATGCATGATTAATTGTTCTTCCTTTTCGGTAAGTGTTTTTTCGTGTATTTTAATTCTCCCAGCATAATAATCCTCAACAGGCACAGTGCAAATCAATCCTATGTATTCATGAGAGCCATTTATTTTATCGGTCTGTATGTAAATATACAATGAAGGACTGCTATCCAATGCCATCGCCTTTTGAGCGATCAGCTCATTAAGCGCAGAAAGACCATAAGGAAAATGTTTTATTGGATTTTTTTCCTCATTAAATTTCAAGTAAGGCTTAATAACATTTAAATATGTGAGTGGATTATCACGCACAATTTCAATTTGGCGCTTAAGATCATCAACATGGGTATTTGCTGAAACCAAAACTTCTTTACCATAAGCAGGAAGTAAAGCTTTAAAAGGAAAAATACTAGCCAATATTATGAATTAAAAAAACGAATAATTTGTTCAGCCATTTCATCACCAATTCTCTTTTGTGCTTCATTGGTGCTTGCACCAATATGCGGAGTAAGTGAGACATTGTCCAATTTCAAAATACCCTCGTACATTGGTGGTTCTTTCTCAAAAACATCAACACCAGCATACGCAATGGTTTTGTTGCTCAATGCATCTACTAAATCTACTTCACAGACAACACCACCGCGGGCACAGTTGATTAATCCGGCATTGGGTTTCATCATTTTTAATTCAGCCTCAGCAATAACGTAACCTTGACCACCAGGAATGTGTAAACTAACAAAATCAGCTTGTTTTAATACGTCTTCTTTTGAAATGGTTTTAATTGTTTTGGTGACACTTGGAATACCTGCATCTTCATGAAATGTTATTTCAACATTGGCTTCAGAAATCATTGGATCAAAGGCAATAACATTCATTCCTAGTCCAAAAGCCATTCTAGCAGCTTCACGACCTATTCGACCAAATCCAATTAAGCCTAAGGTTTTACCTTTTAACTCAACCCCAGCAGAGGCAGTTTTTTTCAACTGGTTAAATTGAGACATGCCAGTCTCCGGCATTTGTCTGTTGCTGTATTGCAGCATTCTGCAGATTGAAAACATGTGGGCGAAAACCAATTCAGCAACGGAAGTCGATGATGCCGCAGGGGTATTAACCACTGCAACCCCTTTTTCTTTTGCATAATCGGTGTCAATATTATCAAGACCAACACCTGCGCGACCTACCAATTTTAAATTTAGAGCTGCGTCGAGAATTTCTTTCGTCACTTTGGTGGCACTTCTAACCAACAAAACATCGTAATTGTTGATTTTTGAAGCCAATTCCGTTTGAGGAATATTATTGGTTTCTATAGAAAACCCATGTGCTTCTAAAGCTATTTTAGCTGAAGCATCTATTCCGTCATTTGCTAATATTTTCATTAATTTGATTGACTGCTAGCGTTAAATGTTCTCATTACGTTTACCAAAGCTTCTACACTTTCTAATGGCAATGCATTGTACATACTGGCTCTGTATCCACCAGCAGAGCGGTGTCCTTTAATTCCAGAAATACCTGCTTCTTTCCAAGCGGCATTAAATTGATTTTCCATAGACTCATCACTTAATAAAAAACAAGCATTCATTTGAGATCTGTCTTCTTTATCGATGGTGCCAGTAAACAATGGATTGCTGTCAACTTCATTGTAAAGTAAAGCCGCTCTTGCTGCAGCTCTTCTTTGCATTTCATCAACACCCCCAACCTTTTTAACCCATTTCAAATTTTGCAACATAGAAAAAATCGGGAAAACGGGAGGCGTATTAAACATGGTTTCTTTTTCTATGTGAATCTGATAATTCATCATACTTGGAATTTTACGGGTCACTTTGCCTAGAATGTCTTTTCTAACAATCACGACGGTTACACCTGCAGGGCCCATGTTTTTTTGAGCACCAGCGTATATTAGACCAAATTTAGAAACATCAATTTTTCTGCTTAAAATATCAGAACTCATATCACAAACCATGGTTACAGGACATTCAGGAAAACTTTGCATTTGGCTACCATAGATGGTGTTGTTGCTTGTGCAATGAAAATAATCTGCATCATTTGGAATCGAATACCCTTTTGGGATGTAAGCATAGTTTCTATCTTCTGAACTTGCTACAACTTCAACATTTCCTAAATATTTGGCTTCTTTAACAGCGTTTGCAGCCCAAACACCTGTTTTCAAATAGGTTCCCTTTGTTTCAAGAAGATTATAAGCTACCATCAAAAACTGTGTGCTTGCACCACCACCCAAAAACAAAATTTCATACCCATCTGGAACCCCTAAAAGTTCTTTAATGATCGCTTGTGTTTCTTCAACAACAGCGACAAATTCTTTGCCTCTGTGAGACACTTCTAAGATAGACAAACCAGTGCCGGCAAAGTTTCTAATGCCTTCCATGCTCGCTTCAATGGCCTCTTGTGGAAGAATAGATGGACCTGCCGAGAAATTATGTAGTTTTGACATACTGAATATTTTTTATGTTGCGAAATTAAGCTAATATTGAAACAATAAAACAATGAAATTCAAAAACATTTTATTTTTTACTGCACTCCTGCTCAACTTTTTAGACGCCAGGGGTCAAAATCAAAAAACCAAAGAGGAAGACCTTTCAAAATTGAGTTTTAAGGAACGTTTAACTTATAACGTTGGCGGGGGTTTAATGGTTGGCAACAACTACAGCAACATTAATATTATGCCACAAGTTGGCTACCGGATAACGCCTAAATTTACGACAGGTATTGGCACTAATTTTCAATATTACAAAAACAACTTCATAAGCAACAGCGCATTTCTTATATTTGGTGGCAATGCCTTTGCGCGGTTTAAAGTAAATGAGGTATTGTTTGCACAAACAGAATACCAGATGCTGAATTTCCAAAACAATTGGGGACAATATGCTTTAATTGGCGGGGGGTATACACCTACAGCAGGTTTTTATATTTCTGCTTATTATTTGTTATTGTATCCCAGCAACAACATCTATAATGCGCCTTATGTTTTACGTGTTGGATTTATGCTCTAACCTTATGAAAAAAATAGTATTCAATAAAAAAATATGCATTAAAAGTGGGGATGGGTTCAAATTAAAAAACCACAAACCCAGCGAAACCTTTTATTACAAAAATGAAAATGCTCTAAAAAACGAATTGGAAAGCCACAGGGAAAATATTTCAAGCTTACAAGAAAAGCTTTATGCACAAAACAAGTACGCCGTCCTTATTGTGCTTCAAGCCATTGATGCAGCGGGTAAAGACAGCTGTATAAAACATGTTCTAACGGGTGTAAACCCACAGGGTTGTCATGTGGTTAATTTCAAACAACCAAGCAAAGAAGAATTAAACCACGATTTTTTATGGCGTTGCAACCGTTTATTACCTGAACATGGGAAAATTGCAGTTTTTAACCGCTCTTATTACGAAGAGGTGCTGGTTTGCAAAGTCCATCCCGAATACATATTAGCTCAAAACATTCCTGGTATATCGAATAAAAAAGACATAAAAAAAACCTTTTGGGAAAACCGTTATGAGGCCATTAATGCTCTTGAAAAACATTTGGTTCAAAATGGAACCATTATTATCAAGGTATTTTTAAACCTTGGTAAAGCGGAGCAAAAGAAAAGATTCATCGAACGCATAGAGGTGCCCGAAAAACAATGGAAATTCAATGCCACAGACCTGCAAGAAAGAGCACATTGGGATGAATACCAAAGTGCTTATGAAGAAATGATCAAGAAGACTTCGAGTGTTTACGCACCTTGGCATATTGTGCCCGCAAACAACCAATGGGTAAGCCGAGCAATTGTTGGTCGATTGTTATCAGAAACGTTGGAATCATTGGAATTGAGTTATCCAGTTTTAAATGAATTGCAAAAAGAAGAACTTCAAAAAGCGAAGATTAACTTAGAAAATGAGTGACAGAAAGTTAATTGTTGTATCGGGCCCAACCGCGGTTGGTAAAACTGCCTATGCGATAGAATTGGCAAAGCAATTGAACTCACCAATAATATCTGCAGATTCAAGACAGGTTTTCCAAGAATTAAACATCGGCGTTGCACGACCAAGTATCGAACAATTGAACCAAGTCGAGCACCATTTAATCGCTCACACCAGCATCCACAACCCTTACAATGCAGGGATCTACGCTCAAGAGGCCCGCAATTTAATAAACGAACTTTTTGAAACGCATAAAACGCTGGTAGTTTGTGGTGGAACTGGTTTGTACATTAAAGCCTTATTGAGTGGATTTGACCCTTTGCCCCCGAGTGATGAAAAACTGCGGATTGAATTAGAAGAAAACTTCTCGGTATATGGAATTGAATATTTACAAGAAAAGTTGAGAAATTTATCGATTGAATTGTACAAAAGAACCGAAAATTTAAACCCTCAAAGACTTATTAGAGCAATTGAAATTGGCAGTGCAAATGAAGTCCCTAAAAACGACATCCCGGATTTTAATTTTGAATTTGAAACAGAATACAAAGTACTCAAAATGGCAAGGCCAGAGCTTTATGATAGAATTAATAAACGTGTAGACAAAATGATAGAAATTGGTTTGGAAAAAGAAGCAAAAGATTTGGAAAAATTCCAAAACTTAAACGCCTTGCAAACCGTTGGCTATAGAGAATGGTGGCCATATTTTAGAGGTGAAAACCCCTTAGACTTCACCGTTGATAAGATAAAACAACACTCTAGAAATTATGCCAAGAGACAGGAAACATGGTTTAAGCATCAAATCACCAAAGCAAATGCCTCACAATAGAGTGAACAAAACATTGATCAACATTAAACTGTAATTTTAATACATTTGCAACTTGAAAAAACCATTGTCAACTTTTAAAAAAACGATACAACACCCTCTTGGATTGATTGGGTTTATTTTGGTGTCATTGTTTTTTATAATGGGTATTTTAGGCAATGTCATTACCCCTGATAAAACAAGTAATACCAACTTAATAAATTTACCTATTGCCTTACTAAAACCTATGAGCAAAGTTGATTTTTTCAGGGTTGAAAACCCCGTTCAAAAGTCAGTTTTTGAGGCCTGGCTAAGTGGACAAAATGAGCCTATTTACAACACGGCGATTAACTCATTTTCAATAAAAAATGACAGCATTACTTTAAATCTGTATTATCCCGAAAAAACCATCACAGAAAAAATAAGTCTCTCTTCTTTACCCTCGCCATACAAAATAGAAACTCAAACTTTTTTATTAGGCACCGATGGCTTTGGCAGAGATGTATACAGCCGCATCGTTTTGGGCAGTCGTGTCTCATTGGCCGTAGGCTTAGTGGCGGTATTGGTTTCTCTTTTTTTAATTGGCAGCGCCTTAGGCTTGATAGCTGGCTATTATCGGGGCAAAACAGATCTTGTTGTCTCTTGGTTTATCAATGTCATTTGGAGTTTACCGACTATGCTATTAGTTGCCGCAATTAGTTTCGCTTTAGGCAAAGGATTTTGGCAAATTTTTATTGCAATTGGCATCAGCTCTTGGGTTGAAGTTGCCCGCGTTGTGCGTGGTCAAGTATTTAGTTTGAGAGAAAAGGAATTTATTCAAGCGGCAAAAATATTGGGTTATTCGCCTTTTCGTATCATGTTCAAACATCTGTTGCCTAATTTAAAAAGCACATTAATTGTATTGGCCATATCTGTATTTGGGTCTGCCATACTTTTAGAATCCGGATTAAGTTTTCTTGGATTTGGAATTTCGCCTCCAGCACCAAGTTGGGGCATGATGGTAAAAGAAAACTACCCTTACATCATGTGGGACAATGCCTACTTGGCTATAGTTCCTGGTTTTGTTATTATGCTTTTGGTTATGGGGTTCAATTTCTTAGGCATTGCATTAAGAGATGCCTTGGATATTCACCTTAAATAATTTTGTAGTTTTTATTCTCCCCAACCCGCCATCCACTTATCTTTTCGATAAAGTAAAGAATGGTTTTTTTGAATCCTAAATTTTTAATTTTGATATCGTATTCAAACTTCCAATTTTTCTTTTGAATTCTTTCTATCATCACCTTTGGATGAGATTCTTTAAAGAAAGACAAAGAGTCTACCTTACTGAAATCATATTCATTGATATCTGCATATTCATTTTCAAGGTAAGCGTCTGAATGCCATAATTTCCTTGCTTGTTTTAATTTTTCAAGTTGTTGCTTTGGGTGTTTAACCCATCCATAGTGAAATATGCTAGAGGCGGTTTCTTTAACCTTTAATTTTTGATCGTTTTTTCTAAACCCTTGAGCATCCTTGTAAGAACGAATTTGAGAATTATTCCTGATGATTCTAATTTCTTTTCTATACCAATGGCGGCTGTCTGCAACATAGTCATAGCTCCCATAAAAATGCGTATAATTAAAAAGCAAACCATCGATACTTAAATCATTTTGATGTTTCTGCATGAGCAATTTTAGTGGTTCAATATATTGCTCATGCAAACATTCATCAGCCTGAATATAGAAACACCAATCAGCATCAGGGCAAATGGCATCCATTGCTTTATTGGTTTCTAAAGCCAATACTTTTCCTCCTTCTCTAAGCGAATCGTCCCAAACAGTTTCAATGATTTTAATTTTAGGTGAGTCAAATGATTTGATGTAGGCCAAAGTGTCATCATCACTTCTACCAACCGCAATAATCATTTCATCGCATAGCGGTAAAATAGAAAACACAGCTTCCTTGATTGGATAATCAGCTTTTACAACATTTCTGGCAATGGTGAAACCGGATACGAACATTCTACAAAACTAAAAGAAAAAGCTTACTTATATTTCTTCTTGACATATTTTATTAGAACCAACATGTCTTTTTTCCATTTAGCAAAGTGGTTAAAGGAATTGAACATGAAATGAATCATTTCAACATCGTCTTTTGGTGCACGTTTGTTTTTTTCGATGAATTTTGCTTCAATGGACTCTATATATATTTTAAAGTCCAGCATGCATTCAAACCAATTTCGGTAAATTGCATAATTGGTATTTGTTGCCCCAATGGCGTATGTCCTTCGCACCCGAGGAAAACGCATTCCGCATAAATTGTAATGGGTATAAGACAACCAACTGTAATGGCCATTTGCACCGCTCTCCTCCATTTTAATTGCTAAAAACAGATAATCCCAACGCCCCATATACTTTTGGGCAACCTTATGCAAGGTATCCATATTTGGGACACGTTTTAAATTTAAACCTTTCAGTACATTGGTGGTATCCAAATACTTAGAACTCGTATCAGCGTGATTAGCCGCAAAGCCCTGCAAGGTAAAAATCAATATAATCGATAGCAAAAGTCGACGAATGATTTTCAAATGGTAAATTCAAAGATAAGTCCAAAGATTTTTAGCTTTTCAACAAGTTATTGCCAATGCTAATCTTGCAAATAAAATGCACAATTTTTATTATATTTGAAGTTTAATTGCTATGAAACGCGTTTGCAAGATTTACTATTTAACTCTTTTGGTATGTATAAGCCTTTCAAACATAAATGCGCAGAGTTTTACTGTTTCTGGTTTTCTAAGCAATAAAGAAACTGGAGAGGTTTTAATCGGGGCCTATGTCATTTGCCCACAAACTGGATCTGGCTCAGTTACCAATAATTATGGATATTATGCCATCAGCGTTCCCTATGGCACTAAAAACATCCTATACATTGGTGAAGGTTTTTATGCTAAAATAGATACCTTACGCATATCATCAAACAAGCAGGCTGATGTCGAATTATCAGAAATGCATGAAAATGCAATTCAAATTAATCCTTTTGGAAACATTCAAATTTCAGGTGAAACCGAAAATGCGCTTGATGAAATCGATAGCTTCGGTGTGCCCAAAGTAAGCATCAAAAACAGCGATGAAGTTAACAAGCTCATAGCCTATGCTCTTCAGCACAACATGAAGATAATAGACAGAATTGAAAATGGTTATGTAGAAGTGCCTGGTTTTCAAATAAGCCAAATGCCATCTTTGGCAGGAGAAATAGATGTGGGAAGGGCTATTAAACATTTGCCAGGCGTAATGCCAGGAACCGAATTAACCAATGGCATGTATGTTAGAGGTGGTAGCCAAGACCAAAACCTTGTTCTGATAGACGGCATACCCATTTACAACACCAACCACGTTTTTGGGTTTTATTCTATATTCAACTCGGATGCAATCAACAGCATTAACCTTTCTAAGAGTGGGTTCTCTGCAAAACATGGAGGCAGACTTTCTGCTGTAACGGATGTGGTAATGAAAGAAGGCAATTCAAAAGCCATTCATGGTATTTTTTTAAATAGCTTATTTTCTTTTACACTCGATTTAAACGGACCTCTTTCTCGAGACGGAAGGACTACTTTTTCTGTTGCAGCAAGGCGATCAAATTGGGATCTTTTGTTTTTCAGACCTATTAACACAGATTCGAACAAATTTACATACACATTTTACGACTTAAATGTCAAAGTTTGCCATAGAATCAATGCAAAAAACAAATTATTCTTCAGCGTTTATAATAACAGAGATCGATTTTACACCTATGATAAAACAACAGAAACGGTCAACAAAATCAAAACAACCTCAGACGCTGAGTTTGATGTAAAATGGGGCAATGTGGCTGGATCATTTAAATGGAACAGGGTTGTAAGTAGCCGTTTGTTTTCCAATCTTGATGTCACCTACAGCCAATATAAGAGTTCAATTGGACTTGGATTTAGTGAATCTGTTGACAGTGCAAGGATAGTTGATTTCTCAAAAATTAATTTTAAATACTTCAACTTTATCCGCGACTTCCAAACGGGGCTG
>Ga0209107_10001562_pt1 | contig 12813 bp, 10 predicted proteins | sample LakErihyJuly2011_2_FD_187460 | JGI IMG/M metagenome (GOLD analysis project Ga0209107, IMG submission 187460) | Freshwater microbial communities from dead zone in Lake Erie, Canada - CCB hypolimnion July 2011 (SPAdes) (version 2) | ecosystem: Environmental > Aquatic > Freshwater > Lentic >... | reverse complement strand
ACATCCGGAGTAGCAGCTACTCCGATACGCACTAAGAAATCCGTCCGAAGATCGTATGCGGTGAATCCTTAACTTGAATAGCTCTACCTTGATCGGCCGCAAGATTAAACCACTCTGACTCGCGTATCTCTTTCATGGCTAATTTACGATCCTCAGGTAAGAGTTTGTCGATGAAAAGAATTCCATCTAGATGGTCAGTTTCATGCTGCAATGCCCGTGCCAGAAACTCTGAACCTTCAACTGTGATTGGCTCCCCATACATATTGAAACCCTTAGCAACGGCACGCATAGAGCGAGGTGTTTGATATCGAATTTCTGGGAAGGAAAGACAACCTTCTTCGCCATCTTGTAACTCTTCACTGAGAGTCAAAACTGGATTGATTAAATGGCCAAGCTCCTCATCGACATCCCACACAAACACTCGCAATGAAACGCCTATCTGCGGAGCTGCTAGGCCCGCTCCAGGCGCATCAATCATTGTGTCGGTTAAATCCTGAACCAGTACACGCAACTCTTTGTCGAAATCGACAACCAGGGAAGCCGGAGTGGTTAGCACCGGATCCCCGAAGAATCGTATTTCTTGAATTGACATAGCGTTAGTCTATCAATTGATTACAGCGAATATGGTTCAACCCTAAGCGTGAAGAGTTCCTTCTTTGCAATGCTTCTTCGCCGTTGCAGTTCATGAAGAACACCTATTAAAGCCTGTGCATCCTTCTTGTCTGCATGTATGACTATTTTTACCTGGCCCTTAGAAATCTCGGTGGGTCCATAAATGCTCGCGGATTGGGGTATGCGTCCATCAGTTAAAGCTTTCTTCAATCCATTAACAATCTGCATACCAACGGATCGATCCATGACCAAAACCGCTGAAAATACAGAGGGTGGCAGGTGCAGATCAGCCCGTTCACTTAACTCTCGTTTAATTAGTGGTGCCACATTCCACCTCGCAATGGCTGAAACAATTGGGTGAGAATCATCGATAACAAGCAGTACAGCTCCAATTTGCGAAATAAGTGATGAGCTCTCAAAAAAGAGTTCACGAGCCCGCTCTTGTGTGCGCAAATCGGTGTGCGCAAAGAATCGAAGACCATCCAAGATGACCACACCGGCGTAGCCACCTTCTACTTGAGGTTGCGCACCAGGCGTTGCAAGAACCAATGAGGGTTTCGGATCTATTCGATTTTTGATGACATCACCTGCAGATACGATCACAGGAAATTTCGGGAAAGCTCGTGAAATTTCCTCTGCTGCGCGCTCGATTCCTCGACCTGCTAGATACTGTTTATCACGATTACAGAATGAGCACTTCCACCCTTGAAAAACTTTTCCGCAATGAACACATGATGGTGCTCTATTTTTTGCCAACACCGATAGTCGTCCCCCGCACTTACACGCAGCTATATTCCTACAGTGGGCGCACAACAGTGCATTTCCATACCCCTTGCGTGGGGCGATAAACAAAACAGGTCCAATCTTCAATGCACTTTTGATCTCTGCAAATATTCGCCCCGGCAGCAAAGCACCCTCATTTGGTGTAAATGCTCTTACCTTGACTGATTCTTTCGAGTTTAGATACTTCACTTCACGCATATCGATCAGCTCAGAGACCTCAATCGATGGACAAAAACCAGTTAGTACTAGCTTCAAGGACTCTTGCTTGCATCGCATTAGCGCAACGGATCGAGTGTTCCAACCAGGGGATCGAATCTCGTAATGGTCATGGGATGACTCCTTATGAACAATCACGGTGGTCAAGTTATCTACCGGAGCAAAGATCGCGCTACGTGTTCCCACTATGACGCTGCTTTCACCGTGCATTGCATTGAGGTAGTTGCGATATCTTTCTTCTCGAGGCATAGCTGCAGTCAATTTGAGAGAGTCAATGTCTTGCTTGCTTAAAGCTCGAATGATTCGATCTACATCACCCTCATCGGGAGCAATTACCAGAACTGAGCCTGCACCGCGATTGCTTCGAACGAGTGAGACAATTTGATCATGTGCTTCGATATATGGAGCGAGTGTTCGGAACTCTGCTATGCATTGAGAGTTACCTGATTGAACCCGAGGACTTGCCGCAAAACTCTTATCGACCGAAGCAATACGTGGAGGAATTGCAGAACGGATTACATCCCAAGGATTGCAGGCATAGTGCGCAGAAACAGAATCAATTAAAGACAAGCTTCGATGTGTCGCTACCGGGACGGAGGATAAGACCCTAGAAATACTCTTAAGGTCGCCAGCTCTATCTGGGGCAGCAACGCGTTCAACAACGATGCCTTCTGTTTCCCTGCCACCAAATGGTAGTTGAACCCGAACGCCTACTTGAATCAAATCACTTAACTTTTCAGGAATCTGATAGTCATAGAGCTGATCTAAATGAAATACTCCTGTATCAACTCTGACACGTGCAAATGGCAAAACCGAAGCTCTAGGCCCAGAAGATGCTTGTGCAACTTCAGCCTTTAATCGAAAGAGCCTCGGCGTTGCCACCGACTACTTGATTGCGTTTTGAAGCGCAGACACGCGATCGGTTCGTTCCCATGCAAATTCAGGAAGTTCACGACCGAAGTGGCCATAAGCGCTTGTGAGTGAATAGATTGGACGAAGTAAATCTAAATCGCGAATAATCGCCGCTGGGCGAAGATCAAAAACTGAAAGTACCGCATCTTGAATCTTGACAACAGGAACCGTCTCAGTTCCAAATGTTTCAACAAAAACACCAACAGGTTGTGCTTTTCCAATTGCATAAGCAACTTGCACTTCGCAACGACGCGCAAGACCGGCAGCAACAACGTTCTTTGCCACCCAACGCATCGCATAGGCAGCTGATCGATCCACCTTTGATGGATCCTTACCGCTAAATGCTCCCCCTCCATGTCGAGCCATGCCGCCATAGGTATCAACGATGATTTTGCGACCTGTAAGACCAGCATCTCCCATAGGCCCACCAATAACGAAGCGTCCTGTTGGGTTAATGAATGTGCGGAGGTCAGACTTTGGAAGATCAATTGTCGCCAAGATTGGATTGATTACATACTCAATAACCTCTGGCGTTAACTTCTTTACAACATCTACTTCCTCTGCATGCTGGCTGGATATAACAACAGTGTTAACTGCAATGGCCCGATCACCGTCATACTCAATTGTTACCTGCGTCTTTCCATCTGGGCGAAGGTAAGGCAGAGCACCAGATTTGCGAACCTTTGTTAACTCCTGCGCAAGCGCATGGGCCAACCAAATTGGCAGAGGCATAAGCTCTTTAGTGTCATCACATGCATATCCAAACATCAAACCCTGATCACCAGCACCCTGCAGATCTAAAGGATCAATAGCCGATGTGACGCGGTGTTCGTATGCATCATCGACACCTTGAGCAATATCCTGCGATTGCTGACCAATCGATATTGAAACACCACAACTATTGCCATCAAAACCTTTATCGGAAGAGTCATATCCAATATTTAAAACTGTGTCGCGAACTATTCCCATTACATCGGCATATCCATCAGTTGTGACTTCACCGGCAACATGGACTTGACCAGTTGTAATGAGAGTTTCAACAGCTACACGGCTCTTTTTATCTTGAGATAAAAGAGAATCTAAAACGGCATCTGAAATTGCATCTGCAATCTTGTCTGGATGTCCTTCGGTTACTGATTCAGAGGTGAAAAGGCGCTTTGACATATTTAACCTAACTGCCGGATGGCTTGATCAAGAAGTAAATTTCCGAGAGCGTCTTTGGAGACTTCCTTGACCGCTATATCCGCATCATTGCGTAGGAGAATAGTACCCATAGTTTCGTCCTGGCCAAATATCGCCCCGCCTGTAACATCATTTACATAGATCAGGTCCAATCCCTTTGCCTCAAGCTTTCTGCGAGCCTCTTGTAGATGGTCCTTAGTCTCAGCGGCAAATCCAATAACTATTTGATCTTTCTTCATCAATGCTACAGATGCTAGTAGATCTGGATTCTCTTCTAACTCAATACTCCCCAAGAGAGCCTTCTTGATTTTCTCAAGTGAGAAATTTTTCGGTTTGGCATCGGCAACGGCTGCGCTCATAATCAAGATGTCACAGGTGGAAAATTGCGCTAACAACACCTTGTGCATATCTGCAGCACTTTCAACTATCGAGACTTCTATTCCTTCTAGGCCAGAGGTGACGAAATTAGCTGCGATCAAATGCACCTGTGCGCCTCGATTGCGCGCAGCTAGTGCAATGGCTATCCCCTGCTTGCCAGAAGACTTATTTCCAATGAAGCGAACCGGATCAATCGCCTCGCGTGTTCCGCCTGCAGTAACCAATACGCGTTTGCCTTTTAGATCCTGAACATTGCCCGTTACGGCATCAAATCTTTCGATGATCGCTGGAACGTCAGGAAAGCGACCTGGGCCTATATCTTTTCCAGTAAGGCGTCCCACATCAGGGTCCATAATCGAGAATCCACGTGAACGCAGTGTTGCAACATTTGACACTGTTGCCGGATCAAGCCACATCGATGGATGCATCGCAGGTACCAACATCTTTGGCGCATCTGAAGCCAATACTAAATTGGTTAAGAGATCATCAGCACGACCGGCCGCAAGACGAGCAATGAGATCAGCTGTAGCAGGTGCAATCAAAAAGAAATTCGTCGATTCAGCCAAAGCAATGTGAGGAACGGTATGGACGTTCTCCCAAACCTGTGTGTTTACGGGCCGTCCAGATAAAGCTTCCCATGTTGCTTTCCCGACAAAGTTAAGGGATGAAGGAGTTGGAACAACGGTTATCGAATAGCCACGATCCTGAAGACGGCGTAACAGTTCACAGGATTTATAAGCTGCGATTCCGCCACCAACGCCGAGTACAACTTCACGGCCGACTAGTGACATGTGGAAGGTTTTAAGCTGTTGGCTCGAGGTTTTCGATTGTAAGAAGACCCTCATTAATTTCGCGAAGGGCGATTGAAAGAGGCTTCTCGTGCACATGTGTTTCAACTAGAGGCCCTACATATTCAAGTAGTCCCTCTCCTAGTTGAGAGTAGTACGCGTTGATCTGACGAGCGCGCTTTGCAGCATACAAAACTAGACTGTACTTAGAACCGCTCTTGTCTAGAAGTTCGTCAATCGGTGGATTAGTGATTCCATCCATGGTGTACCCCGCTTCATTGATCAATACTGAATTTATAACTACCTATTAATTATTGGCTAACTCTATCAGTTTCCCGACCACGCTATCGACCTGGTCATTTACGAGGACAACATCAAAAAACGATGCTGCAGCAAGCTCTTCTTGGGCCAATTGCAGCCGTTCAGCCCTTCTTTCAGGGCTATCAGTACCTCGACCTTCAAGGCGAGCGACTAACTCCTCCCACGTTGGAGGCTCAAGAAACACAAGTACAGATTGAGGCAAATGAGATTTAACTTGTTTCGCCCCTGCAATTTCAATTTCAAGCAATACATTTCTTCCCAATAGCAACGCCTGTTCGACTTTTTCTTGTGGAGTGCCGTATCGGTTTCCAGCAAACTCCGCCCATTCCAAGAACTCATCTGCATTGATCATGCGTGTGAATTCATCATCACTAACAAAAAAGTAATCCTTGCCATCTACCTCGTTCATTCGTGGTTTCCTGGTGGTTGCACTAACACTTACCCAGAAATCTCCAGCCTCACGCAGTTTTTGCGCAACCGTGCTTTTTCCAACACCACCTGGGCCTGAAAGAACAAGTAGCTTGCCAGGCTTGATTGCATGCTGTGATTTCATAAACTCCTCGCGCAACTGCATTATCTGAAGTCGTCCCAACCCCTGAATTCTACGGGTTGGAGAGATATTCAAACGCTCCATCAGGGAGAGTGCTCGGACTTTTCCGACACCAGACATCGACTCCAACAACTCTTTGACTCTCATCTTTGCAACGGCTTCTTCCGTTTTGGCTATTTCTAGAATGACATCGATCGAAAACTCTCCATTTTTTATCTTGTTCTTCACCTCAGCTCGTCGCTTTCTCGAAGAAGCAGCTTTGCGCAATGCTTCTTCACGTTGCTTGGGTGTTAACTGCGGAGGTAATCCCATGCGACAAATCTAGCCTTTAATCTAGATAAGTTCGGATGCAATTAGAGCGGCACGATCGCGCATAGCCTCAGAGCCAAGGCTCCAGCTTTGGGTAATAGGACGTCCAATTACAACCAAGTTTGCTCCTGCGGCTAAAGCCGCTTTGGGTGTCATGGTGCGAACTTGATCATCAGTGGCAAGAGAATCTGCCGGACGAACTCCTGGAGTAATGATGATGGGAACACTACCCACTGCTGAACGAATAGCCACAATCTCCAAAGGTGAGCAAACAATCGCACCAGCACCGGCACCCACCGCTATTTGCGCCAAACCAACCGCTGATTCAAGAGCTTTGTTCTTAAATCCAATTTCAGAGACATCATCTTCAGACAAAGAGGTCAAGATCGTAACCCCTGTTACATGTGTTTTTGGAGATGAATCAACTGCAGCCTTTATCATTGCAGCACCTCCAGATGCATGCACAGTTAAAAAACGCGGCGATAAATGCGAGACCGCTTTAGCTGCGCCACTTACCGTGTGCGGGATGTCATGGAGTTTTAAGTCGAGGAATATATCTGAATCGGTAACTCCTTGAACCGCTTTAACGCCATCGCTGCCAAAGGTTAAGAAAAATTCCAAACCAAGTTTGAACACTGAAATGTAATCTTGCGTTGCCTCTACCCACTCAATGGCAGTTGTTAAATCTGGAGTATCAAGGGCCAATATGATCGGTGCTTTAGGCATCGGCTTGCTCCGTCTCAGCTCTGTGTGCATATCCAATAGCTTGCTTAAGGGAGGTGAATCCTCGGTCTAACAACAATTGTTTGAGTTCATTTTGAATCTTCATGATGGCGGTTGGATTACCAAAGCTAGCGGTACCTACCGAAACACCACTTGCTCCTGCCAAGATCATCTCTAAAGCATCTTTGCCAGTTGCAACCCCGCCCATTCCTAAAATGGGAACTTGCGGAAAAGTTGCGTGTACTTGATAAACCGCGCGAACGGCAATAGGTCTAATTGCTGGTCCCGATAATCCACCAGTCTTGCCACCTAAATGTGGACGCATCGTGTCTACATTAATAACCATCCCAAGGACGGTATTAATCAGTGCTAATCCATCAGCTCCTGCATCAACAACACCGCGCGCAATCGATACTAAATCTGTGACATCAGGGGACAACTTTGCAATTATTGGTAGCTCTCCCCCGATGGTTCTCCTAACGCCATCGATGACTCGACGGGAAGCTTCGGGATCACAGGCAAAAACTAAACCGCGGTTTTCGACATTAGGACATGAAATATTTACTTCAATAGCACTAATACCCGATACAGAACGTAGCTTTCGGGCAAGAGTTGAATACTCCTCAATTGTTTCACCAGCGATTGACACAATAATCCGTGCTTTCTGCTCGATTAAGTAAGGTATGTCCTTCGCAATGAAGGCATCGATGCCAGGGCCCTGCAAACCAATTGAATTGAGCATTCCACTGGGGGTTTCGGCCATGCGTGGTGTTGCTCGACCAGTTCGCTCTTTCAACATCACAGACTTGGTGACAACTCCGCCCATTTCACGCAATGGGAAAAACTGCGCTAATTCTCGACCCGAGCTCGCGCACCCGCTTGCGGTAAAAGTTGGGGCCGGAAACCAGGTGTTTCCGATTGTCGTAGAAAAATCCAAGGTACTCATAATTGCTTACCGACCAGGTTCCACTGAACTTTAGAACCATCCATCACAGGACCATCAATACAAGAACGCAGCATAGAGACCGTTCCTTGCTCATTTTCAACAGGTAGGACACATGTCATGCATACACCGATACCACAGGCCATGGCCTCTTCCACTGCGCATTGATGCACAACAGAGAGTGAATCAGTGATTTTTGTTATCGCAGATAACATCGCCATTGGCCCACATGAATACACAACAGCAACATCTAAATCTTTAATTATTTCTGAAATAGGGTCGGTAACTCTGCCGGTCTGCCCCATGGATCCATCTTCTGTATAAATACGCATTGAATTAACCGCCCGCTTGCCCTCCATGGGCGCGTAAATTTTGGATGCGGTACTTGCTCCAAGCAACATATCGACTCTGCAGCCACGAGCGTTGAGCACTTCTGCTAAACCAAACAACGGAGCTGATCCATAGCCGCCACCAACTAGTAATACAGGAACAGGCTCTGTTGGAATTCCGAAAGCGGTTCCAAGTGGCGCGACTATATCTAGCACTCCACCTTCACCTTGTGCACAGAGCCACTTACTTCCCTGTCCATGAGGGGCAGCGATGATCTCCATCGTTCCACCAAATGTGGCACTAATTGCTACGCGAGAGATAGCAAAAGCACGACGTAAGATCATGCTAGATGAGTCACCACCAACATTGATAGCTACAAAGTTTCCTGGCTTACAGACCGATGCAAGATCCCCAACGTTAATGATTATTTGATGGTACTGACCAACCTTTTTATTGCTGATGATTGGAGCAAGTAGTTGCTGGGCGCTTTTGTTTATCTGTGACATTTATGCCAGCCATTCTTGCAAAGACTTAATGCTCAATGGACTGCTCTGCAGAAAGGTGATCGCATCAACAGCAGCACTAAATCCAGCCGTTGTTGTGATGCAGGGAATGGATCGCTGCACCGCTGCTGTTCGAATTGCCCACCCATCTGCGCGTGTGCCACGCCCGACCGGCGTATTGATTACCAAATCAATCTCCCCAGCATTGATGATGTCAACAATAGTTTTCTCACCCATAGCGCCAGTTCCCTCAGAGTTTTTACGAACTGTGGTGCACTCTATACCGTACTTTTGCAAGAACAGCGCTGTCCCATCGGTGGCTAATATATGAAACCCAAGATCAGAGAATCCCTTCGCGGGCTCTATGCCTGTGCTTTTATCTTTATCAGCCAAAGATATAAATACAGTTCCTGATTTTGGCAATGGACCAAATGCAGCGATCTGACTCTTTGCATAACTCTCACCAAAGGTGGAAGAGATTCCCATAACTTCACCAGTAGAGCGCATCTCTGGTCCCAACACGGCATCAACGCCTCGTCCATCGGTACGACGGAAACGGTTCCAAGGAAGAACTGCCTCTTTCACGGAAATTCCCTTAGCAACTCCATCCCCAGTTGCCGGAAGCAAACCTTCTCTCCGCAACTCGGCAATGGTTGCCCCAACCGAAATTCTTGCGGCTGCTTTCGCCAAAGGTACACCCGTAGCTTTACTCACAAATGGAACAGTTCTAGAGGCACGTGGATTTGCCTCAAGGACGTATAGCGAATTATCGGCAAGGGCAAACTGGATGTTTATTAGGCCGCGAACATCAACACCGCGTGCGATCTTTTCAGTTGCATCTCTAATCTCATCTCGCTGTTCATCGGTAACAGTCAATGATGGAAGAACGCACGCACTATCGCCGCTGTGAATACCTGCCTCCTCAATATGTTCCATCACTCCCCCAAGAAACAACTCTTCCCCATCGAACAACGCATCAACATCAATCTCAATTGCGTTGTCCAAAAATCTATCTACTAGGACTGGATGATCAGGAGTTATATCTGTCGCACGCGTGATGAATCCACCGAGTGCCACATCATCGTAAACAATCTCCATTCCTCGGCCACCAAGTACAAATGATGGTCGAACCAATACTGGGTATCCAATTTCTTGCGCGATTGTTGTCGCCTCAAGTTGAGAAGAGGCCATCCCAAATTTCGGCGCTGTGAGGCCTTGTTCAGCAAGGATATTTCCGAATGCTCCACGCTCCTCAGCAAGGTTGATCGCTTCGGGTGAGGTTCCGAGAATAGTGACTCCATTAGCTTTTAATCCTGCCGCTAAACCAAGTGGAGTTTGTCCACCCAGCTGAGTAATCACACCTAGAACAGGACCGGCCTGAGTCTCAGCGTGGACAACTTCGAGAACATCCTCAAGTGTTAGTGGTTCGAAGTACAAACGATTACTCGTGTCGTAATCTGTAGAGACCGTTTCTGGATTGCAATTGACCATGATTGTTTCATAGCCAGCTTCACGCAAAGTGAAAGATGCATGAACACACGAGTAATCAAATTCGATCCCTTGGCCAATTCGATTTGGTCCACTGCCCAAAATAATCACAGCAGGTGTTGTGCGGGGACGAACTTCAGTTTCTTCCTCATAGCTTGAATAGTGATAGGGCGTGAAGGCTTCAAACTCTGCAGCGCATGTATCGACAGTTTTGTAAACAGGCCTTAAACCTAAGTGATGACGTGCCTTTCGTACCTCTTCTTCTGTTACCCCACGCAAAATCGCAATCTGCGCATCAGAAAAGCCTTGTGTCTTAGCTGTGCGAAGGACTTCCTTAGATAAATCGCCAGGTTGTGAAATAACAGATGCTTGCTCATTTATGATTTCGATCTGTCGCAAGTACCAACGATCAATCTTGGTCGCCTCATACACCTGCTCAATACTTGCACCGGCCCACATCGCTTTTTGAACCTGCTGCAACCGATACTCAGTTGGGATCCTCATAGATTGCACAAGAGATGACAGTTCGGTCTCAGTTATTACAGGCCAAGAAAAGATTGCTTCTTTTCGTTCCAGGGATCTCAGCGCTTTCATGAGCGCCTCAGAGAAGGACCGACCTATCGCCATAGCTTCCCCAACACTTTTCATCGTCGTTGTTAAACGAGGATCAGCGTCAGGAAACTTTTCGAAGGCAAATCGTGGAACCTTAACAACTACATAGTCCAAAGTAGGCTCAAATGAGGCCGGAGTGACCTTTGTGATGTCATTTTGAATTTCATCTAAGGTGTATCCAATAGCCAACTTTGTAGCTATCTTTGCAATCGGGAAACCCGTTGCCTTTGATGCAAGTGCACTTGAGCGCGAAACGCGCGGATTCATTTCAATAACAATGATTCGGCCGCTATCAGGGTTAACCGCAAATTGAATGTTGCAGCCACCAGTTTCAACGCCAACTTCACGGATAATGTCCATGGAAAGATCACGTAATTTTTGGTACTCAACGTCAGTCAATGTCATAGATGGGGCAACAGTGATTGAATCACCCGTGTGCACACCCATTGGATCTAGGTTCTCAATTGAGCAAACAATCACTACGTTATCTTTACGATCACGCATCACTTCGAGCTCATACTCTTTCCAGCCAATAATGGATTCCTCAAGTAGCACCTCGGAAGTCGGACTATGACGCAATCCTGCACCGGCAATCTGGCGCAGCTCTGCTTCATTGAAGGCAATCCCTGAACCCAGACCACCCATTGTGAATGATGGTCGAACAACTACGGGGTAATTAAGTAGTACAACTGCATCCATGATCTCTTCCATGGTGTGGCAAATCTTAGATTTGGCTGATTCTCCCCCAACTTTTTCAACGATCCCACGGAACAATTCGCGATTCTCACCACGTTGAATAGCATCCACATCTGCGCCAATAAGTCGTACACCATACTTTTTTAGTGTTCCACGCTCATACAAACCAATCGCAGCATTGAGCGCTGTTTGTCCACCCAGTGTGGCTAGAACTGCGTCGGGCTTTTCATGGGCGATGATACGTTCAATAATTTCGGGAGTAATAGGTTCAATATAGGTTGCATCGGCAAACTCTGGATCAGTCATAATTGTTGCTGGATTTGAATTTACTAAAATTACGCGAATTCCCTCGGCGCGAAGAACTCGACAAGCCTGAGTTCCTGAGTAATCAAATTCGCAGGCCTGACCAATGACAATTGGTCCACTGCCGATTACTAGAACACTTTTAATTGTTGTATCAAGACCCATTACGCATGAACCTTCTTTGACATCAGGTCCACAAATCGATCAAAAAGGTATGACGCATCATGGGGACCGGCAGCTGCTTCTGGGTGATACTGCACAGAAAATGCTGGCCTATCTAGCAGTTGTAGTCCTTCGACAACATCATCGTTGAGACAAAGGTGTGTAACTTCACCGCGACCGAAGACAGTTGCAAACTCGGCGTCTGTAGGTGCTTTGACGGCAAAACCATGATTGTGAGCAGTAATTTCGACCTTACCCGTGTTTTTATCCATCACAGGTTGATTAATTCCGCGATGACCAAACTGCAACTTATACGTTTCAAAACCTAAGGCTCTGCCAAGAATTTGATGCCCAAAACAAATTCCAAAGAGTGGAACTTCGGCCACAAGTAACTCACGCACAACTTCAATCACATCAATCATCGTGGATGGATCACCTGGACCGTTGGATAGGAAGACTCCATCTGGCTTGATCGCCATAATTGCTTCAGCTGAGGAATCAAATGGCATTACATGCACTTCAACTCCACGCTCAGCTAACGCACGAGGTGTTGCACCTTTAATACCAAGGTCAAGAGCTGCAACGGTCAACCTCTTCTTTCCTACTGCTGGAATGACAACAGTGTGAGGGGTCGAAACATCGCGCACCAAATACGCACCGGCCATCGCCTCGACCTTGCGAACTTCAACTACCATCTCCTCTCGAGATAGTTCTAGGCCAGAAAAAATACCAACGCGCATAGCACCGCGATCACGCAGGTGACGGGTTATCGCTCGTGTATCGACGCCTTGAATGCCAACAACACCTTGAGAGATCAACTCTGCTTCTAAATCCCTTTGGGCACGCCAGTTAGATGTAACTGATGATGGATTGCGGACAACAAATCCAGCAACCCAAATCTTTGCAGACTCATTATCTTCTTCATTCACACCGGTATTGCCAATATGCGGAGCTGTCATTATTACAACCTGCTTGTGATAAGAAGGATCCGTTAAGGTCTCT
>Ga0209107_10001561_pt1 | contig 12817 bp, 6 predicted proteins | sample LakErihyJuly2011_2_FD_187460 | JGI IMG/M metagenome (GOLD analysis project Ga0209107, IMG submission 187460) | Freshwater microbial communities from dead zone in Lake Erie, Canada - CCB hypolimnion July 2011 (SPAdes) (version 2) | ecosystem: Environmental > Aquatic > Freshwater > Lentic >... | reverse complement strand
AAATCGTTACAAGCTTGCCTTAATTGACACCTGCGGTATCTTGTCTTCTAACTCTGACTATCACAAGACGATTCACCTTTCTACCAACCAAGGGTTGGGCAACAACGTGAACTTAATTTGGAGCGGATATGAAGGATTTGATTTTGGTAGTTACAACATTTACAGAGGTGCTTCTGCAGCTAGCATGAATTTGCTTACTACTATTGCGAGTAACCTTAATTCATACACCGATATTAATCCTCCGGTTGGAGAAGTGTATTACATGATAGAAGTGGAAGGGGTAAGCTGCGATCCGCAGAGAACGTTGGTGTACTCGCATTCGAATATTATTGATTCAACGGTAGGCATCGAAGAGTTTGCTTCAACGTCAATTTCGATTTATCCGAATCCCGTTCAATCACAATTAAACTTGATTGTGAATGAATCAAATTTTGGCCTCGAGTATACTATTTACAATGCCTTCGGACAGTTGATTGTTAAAGACAAAATTCAATCGACAAACACCTCTATCTCAGTATCAAACTTCGCAAATGGAAATTACAATCTTCGCATTGGTGGAGTGGTAAAGAGATTTGTTGTGCAGAAATAAAGCTCGCTCTGCGAGCGACATTCGAAATGCCCCGGGGGAACTTCGTTATTGGAAAATCGAAGATTTTATTCCTACTATGTAATTCCTATTTCATAATTGGAACTGCGTTGTTAATTACCAGTCGAAGACATTCGCCGAAGGCATTCGTGTTTGCACATTCGTTGCTTCGCAACATTCGCCCGCAGGGCCCTAGCGAAGCCTCCTCCGCTATTTACCAAAAGATTTCTTAATGGCTTCAAGTGTTGGGAGCTGAGCGCTAAATTCCTCTGGCAATTCTTTTGATGTGGAATAGCTTGAGACCCCAATGGGATAGTTACTCTTTTTTAATGAATACTCTACAACAGTTCTGTTCTTCGATTTACAAATAATAATTCCTACTGAATCATTTTCATGAGGTAATCGTACTTTATCGTTCAACAAAGCCAGATAAAATTCCATTTTCCCCTTGTATTCGGGAATAAACTCCCCAACCTTAAGTTCAATTGCTACGAGACATTGAAGGGTTCTATGAAAGAGAACGAGATCAATGAAATACTCGTTTCCTTCCAATTGAATTTTAAATTGACTTCCAATAAATGAAAACTGATTTCCCATTTCAAGAAGGAATTTCTGAACATTATTGAGCAGGCCCTTTTCCAAATCCCTCTCAGAGTGATTAATATCTAACTCCAGAAAATCAAATAGATATTTATCCTTTAACGTTATTAATTTCTCTTTTGAATGATCGAGAAAACTATTTTGTGAATTCAGAATCTTCAGATGCGTTTCATTCTCAATTTCCCTAATCAATTGAGCTTTGGTCCAATTCAAATTTCGGGTTGAAGTTATATAATAACGACGGAGTTCCCTATCCTTTATTTTGGCCAGAATTACAGCATGTTTGGACCAACTAATTTCTCCAACCAATGGTTGGAGATTTACTTCGTCGCAATAGGACTGATAGAATTGTGTCATTAACCAAAGGTTAGTGCTCGAAAAACCCTTTGTTTTCGGGAATTCATTTTTTAAATAAACTGATAACGATTCCACAACACTTTTGCCCCAACCCAATTTTTGCTTTTCCGATATTGACCGTCCAATCTCCCAATACAGTTGAATCAACTGAATATTCACTTCTCGCATTGCTGCATATTGCGCAGCGCGAATCTTGTTTTTTATCTCATCAAAAAACGGAGTGTAAATTTTTGCTTCCATGAGGCAAATTTCTAGCAGCAATTTGGCATAAACACTATTCTATATATGCAGTTTATATGCAGTTTATTCTTCAATCCTGCGGATTTATCGGAACGATTGATCGCAACGCGATTAATTCGAAGAATAGCTCGCGAAGCAATTCATCTGAAAGATTAATCATCAAAGATGATTTAAGGTTATATTCGTAAACCAAAACCTTAATCATTATAAAAATGAATTTTAAATATTTACTCATCGCTGCAATTGCTTTGCTGAATTGCAATGCTTTTGCGCAATCGATTACACCGTCTGTGATTAACAGTACAGGTGGAACAGCCACTGTTGGAAATCTTGTGGTTGATTGGAATGTGGGAGAATCGATGGTTTCAACACAGACGAACGGATTCATTGTTACAAACGGACAATTGCAACCGGTTGATGGAATTATTTCGGTGGAAGAATTGAATTCTTCTTGGAATGTTTCTGTTTATCCGAATCCAACACGCGATGAATTTGTCATTACTGCGCCAAGCTCAGGAATTTATGAAGCGTCACTTTTCGATTTAGCTGGAAAATTCATTTCGAAACAAATTCTAATGAATACAAACCGAATGGACGTTCGGTCGTTGGCAAACGGAAGTTATTATTTGCAAGTTCGAAACACCGCATCACAAGAATTCAAGACCATTACTTTAATTAAAGCCAACTAAGATGAATATCAGATCCAAATTAATCTTACCCTCTCTTACCCTTTTCTTATCTCTTCTTACCTTTCTGGCAAGCGCTCAAGCGCCGCTTCAAATACCTTATCAAGGAGTTGCGCGTGATACTCAAGGGAATGCGTTGCAAAATCAAAGCATAACTCTTTTGCTTGCCATTGAAGATATTTCAGGTACTGAATTGTTTTCTGAAACACACAGCACGACAACCAATCAGTTTGGATTGTTCAATGTGAAAATTGGAAGTGTGTCGAACATGCCTTCAAACTTGTGGAGCAACGGCGACCGTTTTCTTCACGTGAAGATGGATCCAGCTGGAGGTACTTCTTACACCGATTTAGGATCGACACAATTCTTAAGTGTGCCTTACGCATTGTACGCTGAAACATCAAACACACCAGGTCCGCAAGGACCAGCTGGACCTGAGGGGCCAGCAGGTGTCAATGGAATTGACGGACAAGATGGCGCGCAAGGACCGCAGGGTATTCAAGGTATTCAAGGTGAAGTTGGTCCGCAAGGTCCAGAAGGGGCTGATGGGGCGGAGAACGCTTGGTCCTTGCTTGGGAACGACAATAGTTCTGACAATAGTCAGTTTATTGGAACCATATCAAATAATGATATGGTGTTCAAGACCAACAGCATAGAAAGAATGCGCATCTCTTCAAATGGCGGATTAGGAATTGGTGGAGATGCTGGTACAAACCAATTGAACGTTCACAACGGCTCAATAAACATAACAAATGGCATTGCCAATTACTCATTATTTATCGATAACGGAAGTATTTTCGGACCAAATATTTTCAATAAAAACACTTATGGTGGTGGTTTCATTCAAGCGCCATTGCATAGCAATATTGGTTTAAGATTAAGTCCCAACCATTGGGATGACGGCGTTTTTATTCTGTCTGATAAAAACCTCGATGGCACGACTGATTTCAGTGCATTGAGCGTGTTAGCAAATGGTTGGGTAGGTATTGGGAAAAATAAACCAAGTCAATTGTTTCAAATCAGCGATGAGCTATCTGGCATTGACAGTTCTTTATTTTTCAGTAATTCTGGAAAGTTAGGAGTTGGGTCTTTTGATAATTCATCTACTTTATCATTGCTTTCGCAAGCGACTGGTAGTTTTGTCTCTATATATGATCAAGAAAATTTTAAACGAGCGGGATTTGACATTGAAGGTGATAGTTCTGTTCAATTCACAAATTTTCAATTCAATCTCTACCCAAAATCAAGCTCTGAACAGGCTCAGTTTAGATTTTTTAGAAAAACGAATACTACTGGGCAAAAAAATGTAATTTTCTTTAGAGGGAATAATACGACACAAGCCTCCGCAAATATTGGTGTGGATGGAGCAAACTCATATTTCAACGTTCATGGAGGTAATTTAGGTATTGGTACAGCTACGCCTGCGCGCACTCTTCACATTAACGCAGTAATGAGACTTGAACCAATATCAACCGCACCCTCCAACCCGTCTAAAGGAGATATGTACTTTGATAGTACACTAAATAAGTTACGTGTTTTTGATGGAACGATATGGCAAAACTGTTGGTAGATTTTTTGTATTTAACAAGAATATATTTTAAGACCTTAAAATTACGTGGCGTTAATTTTTATTATTTACAAGTTCGGAACACAGCCTCACAAGAATTCAAGACCATTACTTTAATTAAAGCCAACTAAGATGAATTTCAAAACTTACCTCCTCTTACCCTTTCTCACCTTTTTCTTAACCTCTCTAACCTTTGTGGTTAGCGCTCAAGCTCCACTTCAAATCCCCTATCAAGGAGTTGCACGCGATGCACAGGGGAATGCGCTGCAAAATCAGAGCATAACGCTTTTGCTTGCTATTGAAGACATCTCCGGTACTGAATTGTTTTCTGAAACACACAGCACGACAACCAATCAGTTTGGTTTGTTTACAGTGAAAATCGGAAGTGTTACTGCCCTACCCTCTAACCTTTGGAACAACGGCGATCGTTTTCTTCATGTGAAAATGGATCCTGCTGGAGGTACTTCGTACACCGATTTAGGATCGACACAATTCTTAAGTGTTCCATATGCCTTGTATGCTGAAACATCGAACACACCAGGTCCACAAGGACCAGCTGGTCCTCAGGGAGCGCAGGGTATTCAAGGCGAAGTTGGTCCGCAAGGTCCAGCGGGAGCGAATGGTGTAAACGGAACGAACGGTCAAGACGGTGCGCAAGGCCCACAAGGTATTGCAGGCACGAATGGATTAAATGGACAAGACGGAGCGCAAGGACCTCAGGGAATACAAGGCATTCAAGGAGATGTTGGTCCGCAAGGTCCAATAGGATTAACCGGAGCTACAGGACCGCAAGGACCAACTGGTTTAACGGGAGCTACGGGTTCGCAAGGTCCGATTGGATTAACCGGCGCAACAGGCCCACAGGGCCCGATTGGTTTAACGGGTCCAACTGGATTAACAGGAGCTACGGGTGCAACTGGCGCTACTGGAGCAACAGGACCACAAGGTTCGATCGGATTAACCGGTGCAACAGGACCGCAAGGGCCTATTGGATTAACTGGTGCCACAGGAGCTATCGGATTAACAGGTGCAACAGGACCACAAGGGCCTATTGGATTAACTGGTGCCACAGGAGCTATCGGATTGACAGGAGCAACTGGAGCTACAGGTGCAGCAGGAGCAACTGGTCCTCAAGGTTCAATCGGATTGACAGGACCAGCAGGTGCTACGGGTACTGCAGGAACTAATGGTGCAACTGGACCTCAAGGACCTCAGGGGCCTATCGGATGGACAGGAGCAACAGGATTAACTGGAGCTACAGGACCACAAGGACCCATCGGATTAACTGGACCAGCAGGTGCTACAGGAGTTGCGGGAGCGACAGGTGCAACAGGACCACAAGGAACACAAGGACCAATCGGATTAACAGGAGCTACCGGTTCTGCAGGACCACAAGGTATTCAAGGCGAAACAGGACCGCAGGGACCTGCGGGAACTAATGGCGTGAATGGACAAAATAGTTTGGTAAAAACCACAATCGAAACATCAGGTCCGAATTGCACATCAGGTGGAGTGAAATTGGAATATGGTCTTGATGCCAACAGCAATGGAACTCTTGAAGTGAATGAGGTTAACCCCACACTTACTAATTATGTTTGCAATGGATCTATTGGTGCAACCGGTCCACAGGGACCAATCGGATCAACCGGCGCTCAAGGAATACAGGGAATTCAAGGTGTCGCTGGAACGAGCGGATCATCAGCTCCAATATACTCGTATTTCAATAGTATAGCTGATGCTAATATTACAATTAACGCTTCACTTTACGATCGAGCTACTTGGATCTATAATGGAACTGCACCTAGAACATTATTTATTAGTAATTTCACTGAAGGAATGTCCATTACTATTTACATCCAAAATAGTGGAACCTCTTGGCCTCTAATTCAAACTTCCTCTTCGAATTCTTCTTTCATAGATGTTACATTTATTACTTGGGTCGGTGGCTTAAATGGAGAGGCTAAGCCTATTTTTAGACCTCCAGTTACTAATGGCGAGTTAACTAGTTTAGCGGGCAATCGTGCCACTACTGTAACAATTAGAAATATAGGGGGTACTGTTATTGCTTCTGTTTCCTAATTATAATCATTTTAGATAAAATTATTCGTTTTTCAACAATCTGAAATTTATAGTAGTAACGACTGAATATCAAAGCTACCAAGCAAAGAGAATTCACAGTCATATACGGTATTAAACGCCCCCTAATCAAAACCAACTAAGATGAAACTCAAATCTTACCTTTTCTTCCCCCTTCTTACCTTTTTCTTAACCTCGCTAACCTTCACGGTAAACGCTCAAGCCCCGCTTCAAATCCCTTATCAAGGTGTTGCACGCGATGCACAGGGTAACGCATTGCAGAATCAGAGCATCACTCTTTTGCTTGCCATTGAAGATATTTCGGGAACTGAATTATTTTCTGAAACACACAGTACGACAACGAATCAGTTTGGATTATTCAACGTTAAAATTGGAAGCATATCTACCATGCCTTCAAACTTGTGGAGCAACGGCGATCGTTTTCTGCATGTGAAGATGGATCCAACAGGAGGAATTTCATACACCGATTTAGGATCGACACAATTCTTGAGTGTTCCTTATGCGTTGTATGCTGAAACATCGAATACTTCAGGGCCGCAAGGACCGGCAGGTGCAAATGGAATTAATGGAACGAACGGACAAGATGGTGTGCAAGGACCTCAAGGTATTCAAGGCGAAATGGGACCACAAGGTCCAATCGGATTAACAGGACCGCCAGGTGCCACGGGTGCTGCAGGAGCTACTGGTGCAACTGGTCCTCAAGGTCCAATCGGTTTAACAGGCGCTGCTGGTGCTACGGGTACTGTAGGACCACAAGGGCCTATTGGATTAACTGGAGCCACAGGTGCCACGGGTGCAGCAGGTGCTACTGGTGCAACGGGACCTCAAGGTACTATCGGATTGACAGGACCTGCGGGTGCTGCTGGTGCAACTGGACCACAAGGTCCTATCGGATTAACAGGGGCTACCGGCGCAACAGGTGCTACGGGTGCTACAGGAGCTACCGGTGCTGCAGGACCGCAAGGACCAATCGGATTAACAGGACCGGCAGGAGCTGCAGGAACTACTGGTGCAACGGGTCCACAAGGTCCAATTGGATTAACGGGAGCTGCAGGTGCCGCTGGAGCTACCGGTGCAACAGGACCACAAGGTTCAATTGGATTGACAGGATTAACTGGTGCTGCAGGAGCCACTGGTGCAACCGGGGCTCAAGGACCCATAGGATTGACAGGACCTGCAGGTGCAACAGGACCACAGGGTCCAACTGGCTTATTAACCAATGGAACCAATGCTGGGAACACACCCTATTGGAATGGGGCGCAATGGATCGTAAATAACAGCAACATTCATAACAATGGCTCAGGAGTAGGAATTGGCACTGTTACTCCTAATGCTTCTGCCAAAGTAGACATTGAAAGCACCACTCAAGGATTTTTACCTCCACGCATGACAACCGTGCAGCGAAATGCAATTACCAACCCTGCAAATGGATTACAGATATTTAATCTTACAACGGGATGCATTAACTATTGGTTCAATACGATGTGGTACGAATGGTGCGGAACACCGATTTCAACCGCTAGCATTTCAACCTTGAACTGCAGTTCAACTTCCATAACAGGAACTTTAACCAATGGCGTTGCCTTAAGCGGGGTAAGTGCTTCTGTTCCCTACACAGGAGGAAACGCCGGCTCATATGTAGCCCAAACTATTCCTTCCAATGGCGTAACCGGTTTAACGGCATCGTTGGCAGCGGGTGTTTTAGCAAACGGTTCAGGGTCTTTGTCTTTAACTATTTCCGGAACACCAAGCGCCAATGGAACTGCTAGTTTCGCGCTTACAATGGGCGGACAAATTTGTTCGTTTACAGTTGCTGTTCAACCAAATCTGGCAACGCAATATCTTCCAAGCTCTGTTTTTTGTTCTGCCGGCCCAACGGCTATTGTAGACGTTACAAACCCAAACACAGGCAAAACGTGGATGGATCGCAATTTGGGAGCTACACAAGCTGCAACAAGTTCAACAGATGCCGCTGCATACGGAGATTTATACCAGTGGGGTCGAAGAAGCGATGGGCATCAGTGTCGAAATTCTGCGACGACAACAATTCTAGCCAGTACTGATCAACCACTCCATAGTGATTTTATCCTTACTAGTAATACCCCTTACGATTGGCGTAGCCCGCAGAATTCAAACTTATGGCAGGGAGTCAATGGTATTAACAACCCTTGTCCATCTGGATATCGCTTGCCAACTGAATCCGAGCTGATAAATGAACGCCAATCTTGGACTCAGCAAAACAGTGCAGGAGCATTTAATTCTGTGTTAAAACTACCTGTATCGGGCCTTAGAATGGGAAATACTGGTTTTCTTGATTTCGTCAATTCATACGGAGTATATTGGAGCAGCACAATTAATGGTAATTTAACTAACATCCTTACGTTTGGTCTTAACACAACATCAATAGATGCAAATACCCGTGTTGGAGGTGAATCGGTCCGTTGCATAAAAGATTAATCCTATGCAAACAGACCGAATAGCAGAAACGCTTTTCCAAATAACTGGAAAATTGATTTCGAAACAAACATTAATGTCGACCAACCGAATGGATGTTAGTTCATTGGCAAACGGAAGTTATTATTTGCAATTGATAAACAGTAACTCACAAGAATTCAAGACCATTACCTTAATCAGTGCCAACTAAGATGAACTTAAGATCCAAATTTATCTTCCCCTCTCTTACCCTTTTCTTATCTTTTGTTACCTTCTCTGTAAGCGCTCAAGCCCCGCTTCAAATCCCTTATCAAGGTGTTGCGCGAGATGCACAAGGAGTTGCGTTGCAGAATCAAAACATTACATTACTTCTTTCTATTGAAGATATTAGTGGGACTGAATTATTTTCTGAGACTCACAGCACGACAACGAATCAGTTTGGATTGTTCAATGTAAAAATTGGAAGTGTGTCTGCCATGCCTTCGAATTTGTGGAGCAACGGAGATCGTTTTCTTCACGTGAAGATAGATCCAGCTGGAGGTACTTCGTACACCGATTTAGGATCGACACAGTTCTTGAGTGTTCCCTATGCCCTGTATGCTGAATCATCGAACACACCAGGTCCACAAGGTCCAGCAGGACCGCAAGGAGCACAAGGCCCTCAGGGTATTCAAGGCGAAGTTGGTCCGCAAGGTTCCGCGGGGATACTTAGTAACGGAGCTACAGCTGGAAACACTCCTTTTTGGAATGGCACACAATGGGTAATAAACAACAGTAACATCTACAATAATGGCGCAGGAATTGGCATTGGAACCACTTCGGCAAATACATCTGCAAAGCTGGAAATAGCTAGCACAACTCAAGGATTTTTGCCACCACGAATGACCTCAGCTCAACGAGATGCCATAATAACGCCAATCAAAGGTTTAACTATTTACAATACAACCGTTAATTGTTTACAATGGTGGAATGGCACAATGTGGTATGACGGATGCACAGATAACAATCTCAATCAACCATATTTTCCAACAGAATCTGTTTTTTGTGGTAACACCACATCTGTGATAGATGTCCTTAATCCAATTACAGGTAAAATTTGGATGGACCGCAATTTGGGTGCTTCGCAGGTTGCATTATATTCTCAAGACACAAGCAGCTACGGAGATTTGTATCAATGGGGCCGACGCAGCGATGGCCACCAATGCCGAAATTCTCCGACAACCGACATTTTAAGTGGACTAGACATACCGACGCATGGGAACTTTATAATTACCACCACCACACCATACGACTGGCGAATACCGCAAAACTCGAATTTATGGCAAGGAGTCAATGGATTGAATAACCCCTGCCCAAATGGGTATCGTATACCAAGTGCAGCTGAACTCGATGAAGAGCATTTAAGTTGGATTAGCAATAATAGTGCTGGGGCCATCGCATCTCCGCTCAAATGGCCATTGGCAGGTGCTCGTTACTCTAGTGGTTCGCTAGGAAGTGTGGGCTCTTGGGGGTGCTACTGGAGTAACTCTGGAAACACCAACCTCGACTTTAGTTGCGGCTTCGCTGGACTATTCGGTGCCGGTGGGGCAACAGGTTTCTCCATTCGCTGTATTAAGGAAGAGAATATAGGGAATATTGGCGAATTGAATTGTGAGGAAATCTCCACAATTGGAACTTTATTTTGCAACCAAACTGCCAATAACGTGAGCGTAATAATTCCATATAGCGAAGGAAATGGAGGAACTTTCAGCGGACAAAGTATTGCGTCACAAGGAGTAACTTGTTTAACTGCAACCACAAGTTCAGGCACGTTTGCAAACGGTAATGGTGTAATTATCTTAAACATTTCAGGCACTCCTTCGGTAGCTGGAACTGCAGCTTTTAGTATAACCATAGGTGGACAAAACTGCAATTTTACTTTTGACGTAGGCACCGCACCGATTGTATACCCAGCTGGCTCCGTATTTTGTGAGAATGCAACATCCGTTGTTGATGTTACCAATCCAACTACTGGTAAAATTTGGATGGATCGCAACTTGGGTGCTACACAGGTCGCCACAAATAGCAGTGACACCTACAGTTTTGGCGATTTATATCAATGGGGACGTGGCATTGATGGCCACCAATGCAGAAACTCTGCTACAACAAGTACTTTGAGTAGTTTGGACCAACCCGGGCATGGCAATTTTATCCTATCACTTAATGCCGATTGGCGCAATCCACAAAACTCAAATTTATGGCAAGGTTTGAATGGTGTAAATAACCCATGTCCAAGTGGATATCGTGTACCTAGCGTAGCGGAATTTAATGCGGAACGCATAAGCTGGGTTAGCAATAACAGTGCAGGCGCATTTTTATCCCCCCTTAAACTGCCACTTGCAGGTAGTCGCAGTCACTCCAATGGTTTATTAGGATCTGGCGGCAACTATTGGACAAGCGGAGTCGCAAGTTGGAGTGCGGTTCCTTTAACTTTTTCTAATAGCAATAATGGAGCTAACGCGATTATAGGTTTACCAAGAGCTTACGGTTTTTCGGTACGTTGCATCAAAGGAAATATAGGAACAATTGGTTATTTGAATTGTGCCGAAAGTGTTCAGTCGGGAAGTTTAACAGAGAACGAAACCGCAATAAACGTAAGTATGACGGTTCCTTATGTTCAAGGCAATGGGGTTTCATACAATGCACAGAGTGTATCTTCTAGCGGTGTAAGCGGCTTAACCGCGAACTTAAGTGCAGGAACTTTATCCAATTGCGATGGTTATGTTACTTACACAATTTCAGGCACCCCCTCCACCTCAGGAATAGCAAATTTCGCTTTTTCTTTAGGAGGACAAACCTGCGGGTTTTCAATCATCGTTGCCGCAGGTGATTACCCTTTTGGCTCTTTGTTTTGCTCGCAATTATGCGAAAACAGTTCATATGGCGCCACCGCAATTGTAGATGTAACAAACCCTACCACAGGCAAAATCTGGATGGATCGTAACTTGGGAGCCATTCAAGCTGCGAATTCAAGCTCTGATCAAAATGCATATGGTGTACTCTATCAATGGGGTCGGAGAAGCGATGGTCACCAATGTAGAGGTTCTGGCTGGACAGATGGAATCAGCCTTTACGACCAACCAAATTCTACATTTTTTATTGTGGCTCCGAATTCGCCTTATGACTGGCGCGCTCCACAAAATGCCAATTTATGGCAAGGTTTGAATGGTATAAACAACCCATGTCCAAGTGGCTATCGCATTCCTACTGAAGCTGAATATGACGCAGAACGATTGAGCTGGATTAGCAATAATAGTGCTGGTGCTTTTGCTTCTCCCCTCAAATGGACGGTAGGAGGATTCCGTGATAACCTTGGCGAAATTCAAAATGTTGGCACGCATGGCAATTACTGGAGCAGTTCGGTGAATGGGACGAACAGGCGGGGTCTTATCAACTTCACGAGCGGTTCTATTTGGAACGACCTAAAGGCAAGCTACGGCCTTACGATTCGTTGCATTAAAGAACCCGGGACAATTGGATACTTAAATTGTAACGAAAATATACAGATTGGAGGTTTAGCAAGCAATGTGCCTTCTGATAACGTAAGCGTTACCATTACATATTCAGGTGGAAACGGAGGTAACTACATTGCACAAAGTATTCCTTCAACCGGAATTAGTGGATTAACTGCCTCCTTGAATAACGGCTCCTTTGCATTTGGTAATGGTGAGGTGACTTATATTATTTCAGGAACACCTTCCACAGCAGGTACAGCTAGTTTTTACGTTGATTTAGGTGGGCAGAGTTGCAGTTTCTCACTAAATGTGGCCCAATACGCAGAAGGCTCAATATTTTGCACTTCAGGTCCCACTGCTGTTTTCGAAGTAAACAGCCCAATTACAGGAAAAATATGGATGGATAGAAATTTAGGCGCAACGCATGTTGCTGATTCGACTACAGACCAAAATGCCTATGGAGATCTCTATCAATGGGGACGAAGAAGCGATGGGCATCAGTGCAGGAATTCGCTTACCACAAGCGCACTAAGTAGCTCAGATCAACCTTTGCACGGTAACTTTATAATTTCGCCAAGCTTTCCTAATTGGCGCAGCCCTCAAAACACCAATTTATGGCAAGGAGTTAACGGTATTAATAACCCTTGCCCGAGCGGTTATAGATTACCAACCAATGTAGAGCTAAATGCAGAGCGCTTAACGTGGAATACCAATAATAGCAATGGGGCATTCAACTCTCCACTTAAACTAACAGTTG
>Ga0209107_10001558_pt1 | contig 12842 bp, 10 predicted proteins | sample LakErihyJuly2011_2_FD_187460 | JGI IMG/M metagenome (GOLD analysis project Ga0209107, IMG submission 187460) | Freshwater microbial communities from dead zone in Lake Erie, Canada - CCB hypolimnion July 2011 (SPAdes) (version 2) | ecosystem: Environmental > Aquatic > Freshwater > Lentic >... | reverse complement strand
GCCTGTTGCAAATCTCGAAGACATTGTCTCCGTAGGCGACACAATTGACGTCTACGTGATGAAGGAAAACGAGGATGGTCAGCTTCTTCTCTCCAAGAAGCGTGCTGACTTTGAAAAGTCTTGGGACCGTGTGCAGATTGCACTCGAGACCCAGGAAACTATCAAGGCGATGGTTACCGACCGTGTTCGCGGCGGACTTGTCGTTGACCTTGGAATCCGCGGCTTTGTCCCGGCATCACATGTCGGAAACGGCAAGCTCAAAAACCTCGACAAGTTCGTTGGCCAGAGTGTTCCTCTAAAGGTCCTCGAAGTTGACCGCCACGGACGTAAGGTCGTTCTCTCGCACCGTAAGGCAACCGAAGAAGAGCGCGAAAAGCAGAAGGAAGACACCCTCGAATCCCTCGCCGAAGGCCAGGAGCGAACCGGTATCATCCGCCGCGTAACCGATTACGGAGCCTTTGTTGACTTGGGCGGAATCGATGGACTTCTCCACGTTTCCGAAATGTCGTGGACCCGAATCAAGCATCCTTCCGATGTTGTCAAAGTCGGCCAAGAAGTCAAAGTCAAGGTCCTTCGCCTGAGCCCAGACCAGGGTCGTGTGTCTCTTGGTATGCGCCAAGTGATGCCAGATCCATGGGAATCGGCTGGCGAGCAGTTCCATGTCAATGATGTCATCGAGGGTGAAGTCACCCGAATCGTACCTTTCGGTGCATTCGTTCTCCTCGAAGGTGGCCTTGAAGGAATCATCCCGAACTCCGAAAGTTCGCACCGCCGGATGGCAAAAGCATCCGATGTTGTCGAATCCGGACAAACGGTTACCGTCAAAGTCATCGATGTACGCCCAGAAGAGCGTCGCCTGACACTGTCGCTCCGCGCCCTCCAGGCACGTGACCCTGCTGATGCCTTCGTACCTGCACCTGTAGTCGAAGAAGATGCTGGCGGACGTCGTGGCAAGAAGGACAAGCGTCGTCGTGGAGATGACGATGGTGGAGATATCCGCTCGTTCCTTCGCCCAGGTGCTGACTTCGGTACAACTCTCGGAGACATGTTTGGCGATATGTTCGCCACTGCACGCAAATCTGAAAAGAAGCGCGCGCCACGTCGCCGTGATGAAGAAGATGAAGATCTCGAGAACATCGATATCGATGATGTCGCGACCGATACTGACACCGAAGCTGAGGCTGAGGTTGAAGTTCCAACCGAGACACCAGTCGAGACTGCGACCGAGGCAACAACAGAAGAGGCGTAATCCTCGACTCGTTCTCTCAATGCAATCAGACCCCGGAGCAATCCGGGGTCTTTTTCTTGCTGTCAACAAAGCACCGTGCTAGATTGAATTCAATGGCAATATGGGCAGTCACTGGTGGCATCGCATGTGGAAAATCTGCTGTCATCACTGCATTCGAAAATCTCGGTGTGACGTGCTACTCCGCTGACAAAGATGCTCGTGAAGCGATGCATGATCCGGAGGTCAATCATGCCGTCAAGATGGCATTTCCGGATGCCGTTGATCAAAGTGGCCAGCTTGACAGAGCAAAATTGGGGCAGCTCATTTACGCGGACCCGACGAGACGCACACAGCTTGGCACAATCATGCATCCCTTCATCCGAACCAGGATGAGCCAGCGTATTGAACAAAATCATGCGTCTGATGTCACATCCCTTGAGCTCTACGAAGTGCCACTCCTCTTTGAAGGTCGGCTTGAATCGTGGTTTGATGGCTCGATTTGCGTGTCCTGTAACCTGGCCGAACAAAAACGACGCCTATCTGAGCGGCATCTTGCTCGCTATAACACTGTGCTGACGAATGAGGAAGTCACTCAAATTCTCGCTAGTCAGCTTCCTGTCACAGAGAAGGCAGCCTTGGCTGACTTCGTAATTGATAATTCAGGCTCACCGAATGACCTTGTGAACTTGGTGCAAAAACTTTTCGAGACCCTGTTGCAGAAGGCAGGGGAGTAGGCGCATCTTGGCCGTAGCCTGGTTCTAAACCGACCGCTTGTGCGTTTCGGTTGCTACCGCTCTGCGGGCTGCATAGAGCAACTTCAAACCTCTAAAGTACATTCATAAAGGCTTGTATCGCCGGGATCATCATCCGCTGATGAACCAAAAACGCATCATGGCCGTAGTCTGATTCTAAAATGACCGCCTTTGCATTTTCATTTCCACCGCGCTGCGCCCGCTCTGCAATTTCAACTGTCTGCCGTGGAGGGAAGAGGTCATCGGATGAGAAGCCAATGGCCAGAACATGCGCCGTGATGGTACGGAAAACATCATCTAAAGATGTACGCGCACGCGCTAACCCGTGGCTGTCCAATGCACGCGAAATGAGGATGTATGTATTGGCATCAAAGCGCTTGTTCAGCTTGCCGCCTTCATCGTTCAGATAGTCTTCCACAAGAAAGTCTGAACGTGGGCTGATGTCCCGTGAGAGAAGTGGGTCACAGCCATCATGGAACATATCTTGGAACGAGCTATCTGAAAGGTAGGAAATCGTACCAATCATCCTTGCGAGTGCAAGACCAGCCTCGGGAACCACACTTTCGTCCGCATAGTTACCATCGTTGTAGGCGGGGTCAAGCCGAATGGCTGTTCGCGCACAATGATTATAGGCAATCGCCCTTGGATTAGGTGTTAGGGCTGTCGCGACTGGAATGATTCCACGTACGGCATCTGGATACATCGCGGCCCACTCGAGTGCTTGAAATCCACCCATCGAACCGCCAGCGATACACGCAACATTGGTGACACCAAAGCACTGCTCGAGGAAGATCTTCTGTGTTGTGACCATGTCACGAATCGAGATGTGTGGAAAGTTTGGACCGTATGATTTACCCGTTCGAGGGTCGATGGATAGTGATCCTGTTGTTCCACGGCATCCGCCAAGAAAATTCGGGGCAATCACGCACCACCGGTTTGTATCAATTGCCTTACCAGGGCCGATAAGGTCATCCCAGTAGCCAGTTGAGCGATTCGATGGAGCATACTTTCCAGCAGCGTGACTGGAACCTGTGATGCCATGGGCGATCAGGACGACATTTTGATTGTCTGCACTAAGGTCACCATAGCGCTCAAAGGCGACATCGACTTCTGGTATCTTGACACCCGACTCAAGAGTAATGCCACCAGAGAGGCGGAAGGTCTCCTTTGTGACGATCAATTGTGAAGGTTGAGGTCCATCATGTACAGGCATTGAGGCTATCTTACCGCCGTCCAGCACGAACATCGGCCCGTGCTACAATGCGTCGATTAGGTAATCCGCCCGCATGAAAAACGTTATTTCCATCTCACTAGGTTCATCCACCAGAGACAAAACCATCCAAACCACCTTTCTTGGTGAGTCATTTACGATTTCGCGTCAGGGGGTTGATGGTGACGAAAAGCGATTCATGCAGCGCCTTTCAGAGCTTGATGGAACTGTGGATGCCTTTGGATTCGGAGGAATGGACCGCTACCTTTATATAGGTGACAAACGCTATGAGTTTTCGGCCGCAAAGCGCCTCCTTGCGCCCGCGGTGAAGACGCCGGTCCTTGATGGCAGTGGCCTTAAAAACACATTGGAACGTGCCGTCGTGCGCCGGTTGGCAGCCGAGGGGATTGTTGACTTCGCTCATTCCAAGACACTGATGGTCGCCGGAGTCGATCGTTTCGGGATGAGTGAGGCGCTTGCAGAGCAGGGTGGAGAGATTATTTTTGGAGACTTGATGTTCTCACTTGGGCTCCCGATTCCGATTCATGGGGCAAAGCTCCACCGTATTGTGGCGGGACTATTACTCCCGTTGATTGTACAAATGCCTCTCTCGGTTCTGTACCCAATGGGTGAGAAGCAAAATCAAATCGTCCCGGCGCACCAACAATGGTATGCCTGGGCGGACATTATTGCTGGTGACTTTCACTACATCCGGCGTCATCTACCGACGTCTGAAAGCGGCATCTTAAAAGGTAAAACCATCCTGACTAACACCACAACCGAGCAGGACCAAGTCGAGCTCCGTGAACGTGGTGTAAAGCGTTTGATTACGACGACGCCATCCTTTGATGGGCGTTCGTTCGGTACTAATGTGATGGAAGCGATGTGCGTTGCCCTCAATGGGGGCAAGCTGCTTGACAGGGCAGGGTATGAAGCCGTGCTCACTAAGCTGTCGTGGGATATCAATGTCATCGACCTGCAAGCTACGGGTGTTGGAGTGAACAAGTAATGGAACGCTTTGCCTTTATCATCCATGCAATTGATGTCCGCGCAGATGTCGCCAAGAAATTTCCCATCGCCAAGTATTTCCCGGCTCCGATGGTTGAGAACGCGATGGCTTATGTCAAGCCGATGGTCGTATCTCATATCACTGGCATAAAGTCCAAGACAGGCGTAGAGGCTGAAGGCTGGTTCATTGGATGCACACTTGGTCCACGGAAACTATTAGAATCGGAGCCTGAGTTCGTCTACAAAAACCTCGAGCAATGTGTTGCGCTTGCCGAAGGGCTTGGGGCCAAAGTGATTGGCCTTGGTGCATTGACATCCGTCGCTGGAGATGGCGGAATTACTCTGGCAAAGCGCGTGAATATGGCCGTCACGACGGGGAATAGCTACACGGTTGCGACCGCTGTAGAAGGTGCCATTAAGGGTGCGGACCTGATGGGAGTGCCCATCGGGGATGCGCATGTAGCGATTGTCGGTGCAGCGGGAAGCATCGGCCGAACCAGTGCAATGCTCCTGGCATCGAAGTGTCAGAAAATGACGCTCCTTGGCCGCGATGCCGCCAAGCTGCAGCCGCTTGCCGATGAGCTTCGCAGTGTCTGTAAACATGTCGATGTTTCCTCAGACACATCCACGGGACTGAAGGACGCCGATGTTATTATTACAGTTACATCCGCTGTGGATGCCGTTATTCACCCAGCTGATCTAAAGCCTGGTGCGGTTGTTTGTGATGTTGCAAGACCCCGGGATGTATCGGTACGTGTGGCGAAGGAACGCCCGGATGTTCTGGTCATCGAAGGTGGAATCGTGCAGGTTCCCGGTCACATGGTTTGTGGGAAAACGGACAAGCGCGGCATTGATAAAGATGGTGAATTCAACTTTGGCTTCCCAACGGGTACTGCGTATGCGTGTATGTCAGAGACCATGATGCTCGCACTCGATCAGCGCTACGAGTCGTTCACGCTTGGCAAAACAGTGAGCGTTGAACAGGCATCCACCATGTGGCAGCTTGCGGACAAGCATGGATTTGGGCTTGCTGGCTTTCGATCATTCGAGCGGGCTGTAACCCCTGAGACGATTGCTGCTGTGCGAAAGGCTGCCGGGAGATGAACGGCTAGGGCGTAAACCTACCAGAGCCTCTTTGTGGAAGTGTAGTCAGGTCAATGTTTCTGACTGCGCTGAGGAGCAGCTTCTGCAGCTGTGGCGCAACACTCACTACGATTTCGTGCACGCTTTCGTGGGCGATGCTCGTTGGAGTGAGACCGGCTCCGTAGTTTGTTACCACAGATGCTCCGCAGTAGTGCAACCCGGCTTCAATCGCCAGCATCGCTTCGTTTGCACCTGTCATCCCGACGACATCACCGCCCAACCGGGCCATCATGCGAATTTCTGCTGGCGTCTCAAAGCGGGGGCCATCGGTGCAAACATAGGTCCCATGATTCCGAATGTCAAACCCAAGTTCTGCTCCTGCTGCTATAAATGCCGCGCGGAGAGACTCGCTGTACGGAGGGGTGACATCCGTATGGACAACATCCGTAGCGAAAAGTGTCCGTTCAGCCTGGTTACGCGTCATGTCAATCAGGTCATCGAGGAGGACGATCTCACCTGGGTGGATTGATGTACTCAGCGAGCCGACAGCCGTTGTCGCGTAGACTGCACGGACGCCAAGGGATGCAAGCGCGGCAATATTAGCCCGGTGTGAAATCGCATGTGGCGGGATTTTATGTCCGATGCCATGGCGATGAAGAAATACCGCCGGTACCGCCCCGATGTTGCCAATTGTTACATCGGCACTGCCAAAGCGTGTTGTCACAACCTGTTGGCTTGACGTATGCGTGAGGATATCTGCGGTGATGCCAGTGCCACCAATAACGGCTAATTGAATCTGCACGGCTTCCAGTGTACCTCCGTGCGATGAGCTCGCTTGAATGGGTGCAGATGGTAGCATCGGTGGATGCAGATCGCCTCAAAGTCCAGTGAAGTACGTGAACTCGCTGTGTGTTCTGCATTCTGGATTCTCGTAACATCGGTCATTTTCTGGCCGATTCTGTCTGGCATCAAGTCTGTGTTTTTTGGTGACCTTGCCCTCTACTTCATCCCGCAATTTGCGAATATCGGAGCGGCGATGGCTGAAGGCAAGCTCCTTCTGTGGAACCACACCATCCTGGGTGGCGTACCGCATGTCGGTAATCCTCAGGGGTGGCTTCTCTATCCCACGGTTTGGCTGAATGCATTCCTGCCAGCGTGGCATGTCGCAGGAATCATCCCGGTTTTGCATATCCCGGTCGCAGCAGTTGGAATGCACCTCTTGGCCAGGCGCATCGGAATATCTGTCATCGGTGCTGCGGTGGCTGCTGGCACATTTGCCTTTTCGAGTGTGCTCCTTACAAAAGCACAGTTTCCCAACATGGTACAAGCCATCGCTTGGACGCCTTGGGTACTGGCAGCGGTCATCACCTGTATCCGTAAGCCCGGCGCTGGATCGGCTGCGTTACTCACAGTCGTTGGCAGCCTGTCCATTTGCGCCGGACATGCACAAATTACATGGATGGATGCGCTTCTCTGCATAGTGGTTGTTCTTTGGAAATGCCGTTCGTTGCGGACGCTGGGTTTTCTTGCCGTGGCTTCTATAGGGATGGTGCTGCTTTCCGCGGCATACATCTTCCCGATGATCGAGATCGCTGGATGGAGTGGCCGGGATCATATGTCGCTCGCTGCTGCAAATCGTTTTCGCGTGCCGGCGAGTGGAGTGGTCAGTTACATTTCCAATATGCACGCTGGTGGAAATCCGAATGCACAGTCAGGATTTAGATGGAGTGGTAACTCGTGGGAGGTATCTGCCTACTTCGGCCTCCTTGCCCCAGTGATTGTGTGGTTCATAGCCTTGCCTTTGATGTTCGTAAGACATCGATTACAAAGACTATTTCTTGCATCACTTCTGCTATGTGTGTTCGGTTGGTGGTTATCATTCGGAGTTCAAGGTGGACTTTTCCCCTTTGTGTTTCGTTTTGTTCCTGGAGCAAAGGCATTCCATGACCCTGCAAGATTTTTGCACTTTGTCCACATTGGAGTTCCTCTAACATTGGCTGCAACGCTCACCGTGCTTGGCGAAAGTAAGATTGGTCGTTTTCTGGGACTTGCTTTTGGGGTGTGCAATGTCGCAACATTGGTTGCTGTTTCAACGTTGTGGTATCCGGTTGTACCCAGCCGTGTATGGCTAGATGCGGCTGCGTATTACAAGCCGCTCAGTCGTTCCGTTCTGTATTCTCAGCAAGATCGGTCCGTGTGGTTGCAGTATGCAAATCCTAAGTCATTTGCTGATGTAGGTACAGACAAAGCTGTCCTTGCGTTTCTACAGTCCGGCGTACCGAACATCCCCGGAACGTGGGGTGTCGTGAGTCTTGGTGGCTATGAACCAGTGGCTCCAAAGTCATCGATGTCAATGCAAGGGTGGACAGGTGCTGAGCCGCTGCGCGACTATGATGTCTTATCAAGCCTTGGCGTTACACATTTGGTCACATCTAACGGGACAAAATTAGGGCTTCCAAAAAGCGGGAAAAGCCTTGCAGATACCGCCATCCGTGTCACGAATGGATGGGATGTTCACGCTGGTAGTCCGACGGATGATGTTCGAATCCAGGCATTAAGGACCTTTGGATGGGAGAGCGTGAGTGGGCAGGCTGTTATTGAATCAGCTTCTGGATCTGATCACGCGTTAGTTGTTTCTGGATGGGGAAAGATCGCTTATCATCCTGCGAGTTTTCGCATCGGATTGTTCTTCACCTTGATTGCGCTTGGTATACTAGCGGGAATCAATCTGCATACGGTGCAAAGTGCACGGAAAGTATGACGCATGGCTGAAATCAGCATAGAAATACAAACCACCTCCGATGTTCCGGTCGTCCAGTTATCTGGCGAGCTTGACATTGATCAAGCGGTACGTGTTCGGGAACATCTGGAAAAGGTCATCGATGCAGGTACAGTGCGGTTTGTAATTGACCTTTCGGACGTTTCCTACATCGACTCAACAGGTTTGGGGATGTTGGTCGCTGTCCACAAGCGTTTGGTTTCTGAACAGGGATTTTATGTTTTGACGGTGCCTCGCGCATCGCAGCGTAAGGTCTTTGAAATTACCGGACTTAGCACAGTGTTGGTAATTATGGAGTCGCTGGAAGATGCACTTGCCCACATTAATGGGTAAGTGTCGTGTGTTTTCAGGAGGTACGGATATGAACAATACGGTACGTGTCGGGTGGATGTCCGCCCTCGCGGTTGCGACGTTGGTCTCTATCGGTGTTGGCGGCTGTAAGGCCCCCAAGGACGGCGGAGCCACGGGAGAAACATCCACGAAGGCAACCCAGAACCTTGATGTCAAAACCATTAAAGTGGGTGAGTTTTCATCCATGACGGGTGAAACGGCTACGTTTGGTCAGGAGTCGGATGCTGGAATTCAGTATGCGGTTGCTGAGATCAATGCTGCGGGTGGGATTGATGTTGCTGGCACGAAATATCCAGTGACGGTTGAGCTGCAGGATGACCAGTCAAAGCCTGAGGAAGCAAAAACCGTTGCGGTTAAGTTCGCATCGGATTCCGATATTGTGGCGGTTCTCGGTGAGGTTGCATCCAGCCGGTCAAAGACCGCTGCACCTGAATATCAGCGCGCGGGCATTCCGATGATTTCGCCGTCATCGACCAACCCAGATGTCACCAAAGTCGGAGATTACATCTTCCGTATCTGCTTCATCGACCCATTCCAGGGCTACATCATGGCTAAGTTTGCCAAAGATGAGTTGAAGCTCACGAATGTGGCTGTTCTGCGTGATCCTTCCCAAGACTACTCTGTAGGACTTGCGGATGCCTTTATCAAGGAATTCACTGGGATGGGCGGTAAGATTGCCACCGATGTTAGCTATAAGGCATCAGATTCTGACTTCCGCTCCCAGCTTGGGCAGGTAAAGACAGCCAATGCAGATGGCGTCTTTATTCCAGGTTACTACGGCGAAGTCGGAACGATTGCCCGTCAGGCACGTGAGATTGGCATCAAAGCCCCTCTTATGGGCGGTGATGGCTGGGATTCATCCGAGCTTGTCAAGGGTGCTGGTGGCGCTGGTGGCGCACTCGAAGGTTCCTACTTCTCGACGCACTACTCTGCGAGCGAAACATCCAAGCGTGTCCAGGACTTTGTAGCTGCCTACAAGAAGTCCAAGGGCAAAGAGCCGGCAGCGCTTGTGGCGCAAGGCTACGACGCGATGATGATTCTCGCAGATGCGATCAAGCGTGCTGGTTCGTTTGAGCGCGCCAAGGTTCGCCAGGCTCTTTCTGAGACAAAAGATTACGACGCGGTTACCGGACGGATTACGTTGGATGAAAATCGCAACGCAAACAAGTCTGGCGTAGTCGTTCAGGTCAAGGGTGACAAGTTCGTCTACACGAAGACAATCGAACCAAAGCAGTAGAAAGGCAATACGGGCAGTGGTTATTATCACTGCCCGTTGACCATTTATGGACCAGTTTCTCCAAATTCTCATTAACGGGATCCAGCTCGGCAGTGTCTATGTCCTGATCGCTCTGGGCTACACCATGGTTTATGGTGTTCTCCGGCTGATTAACTTTGCGCACTCGGATGTCTTCATGGTTGGCTCATTCGTGGGCTTTTATGCCTGTGGCTGGCTGAAGGTGTCGGCACAAAAGACGGTGTTTGCAGGACTTGTACAGTTACTGCCGATACTGTTCATCGCGATGGCCGCCTGCGTGTTGCTCGGGCTAGTCATTGAACGATTTGCCTATCGCCCCCTGCGCCGTGCGCCGAGATTGACGGCCCTGATAACCGCTATTGGTGTGTCATTGTTCATCGAAGGTGCTGCGCAGCTACCATTCGTTTTTGGTGTCAACCCAAAGTTCTATCCTGAGATTTTGCCATCTGGGCCTGCATCAACGATTCAAGCCGGTGGTATTACCATTTCCAAGCACCAGCTCGTGATGGTCATCGTGTCTGCAATCCTCGTCGCAGTGCTCTGGTACATTGTCCAACGAACTAAAATGGGCAAGGCAATGCGTGCGGTTTCGCATGACTTCGATGCTGCTGGACTGATGGGAATTCCGACCGATAATGTCATCGCGTTCACATTTAGCATCGGTGCTGCGCTTGCCGCCGCCGGTGGAGTCCTCTTTGGAGGCTTGACGTTTAAGAGTCTGTTACCGCTGATGGGCGTTCAGATGGGCTTAAAGGCCTTTGTCGCGGCGGTAGTGGGGGGCATTGGCTCCATACCTGGTGCGATGCTCGGTGGACTCCTGATGGGTATTTCGGAATCGTTTATCAAAGGTGCTCCGCATATCAAGCTGGGGGTCATCGATTTTGACCCAAGTCGCTGGACGGATGCCGCAGCCTTCCTGATTTTGATTCTAGTTCTTTTGATACGGCCTGCAGGCCTTCTTGGTAAAAACACCCCGGAGAAAGTCTGAGATGACAAAACCGATCAACTATGTCATCGCACTGGCCATCCTTGGTGTCTTGGCAACCCTGTCGGTGATTCTGCCTGTGTACATGGATGACCTTGTCTACCGGGTGCTGATGCTGTCTGGGATTGCCGTCATCATGGCAGTATCGCTGAACCTGATCAATGGATTCACCGGACAGTTTTCGATTGGGCATGCCGGATTTCAGGCCGTTGGTGCTTACGCCGGTGCGGCCCTGACGGTCTATGGCCACAATGATATTTTTGGGCATTTGCCGAAAAATGGTCAGATTGGAACCGGCTGGATGTCGCTGGCGGTTGGCGCTGGTCCGATGCTGGCATCGATGCTAGCGGGCGGCCTCGCAGCTGCATTGATCGGCTATATCGTTGGTTTGCCAAGTCTCCGCCTCCGTGGTGACTACCTCGCCATCGTTACGCTTGGCTTTGGCGAAATCATCCGGGTGATCGTCGAAAACAACGATAGTGTTGGCGGCCCACGGGGCTTTAGTGGAAACCTCGACCTTGGCGTGTCCGTTCCTGCCATCACGAACTTTTTCTGGGTCTTCGGTGTCGCCATCGTTGTCATTCTCTTCGCACGGAACCTACGCTTTTCCATTTCTGGATTGCAATACCTTGCCGTCCGTGAGGATGAAGTTGCTGCGCAAGCCGTCGGGATCGACACAACCCGCACCAAAGTCAACGCGTTTGTTATCGGATCTTTCTTCGCAGGTGTTGGCGGAGCACTGTTTGCACACTACGAACAGACGATTCTCATCAGCAGCTTCAACTTCGTCCGCTCGTTCGACTTCGTGACCATTGTTGTCCTAGGTGGACTGGGATCGGTTACCGGAAGCATCATCAGTGCACTGGTCCTGACGGCACTCCCCGAGATTCTTCGGTATTCGCTTGGAGCGCAGTTCAACCAATACCGTCTGGTGTCATATGCTCTTCTTTTGATTGTCATGATGCTCGTGCGGCCGCAGGGAATCTTTGGACGTGGCGAACTTTCATTTGCAAAGCTGCGTAATAAGTTCAAGAAGCCCGCAACACAATAATGGACAGAGTCGCACCAGATGTCAAAGTAGCTGTTTTCATTGACTTCGACAATATTCGTCGAAGCATAGAAGATCAGTTCGAGCCATCCCGTGTCGATATCCACCGTATGCTCCAAGCCATACTGGACAGCACTAACGGACGGATCATCGTAAAACGTGCATACGCTGATTGGGGTTACTGTCGCGACTATCGCAGTGATCTCCTTGACAATGCAACAGAGCCAGTCCAGACATTTCATCTGACCCAACGCGGTAAGAATGGTGCAGACATTCGCATTGCTATCGATGCAATGGAAACGGCTCTGAGGCACTCTGAAATCACCCATGTCGCTATCGTGTCCGGAGATAGCGATTTTACTCCTCTGGTGATGAAGCTACGGGAGCTTGGCCGCCATGTGATTGGTCTTGGAGTACGCGCGAACTCAAGCGCATACCTCGCAAAGGCTTGCGATGCCTTCATCTACTACGATGACATCGTTGATCGGCAGTGGGTAAACCCACGGGTCACGTCCGGCGCAAGCGTCGTTGCCGATCCTCCACGCTTAATTGCTGATGCAATGGATGCATGTGGCAATGTTCCCATACCGCTACGTGACTTACGAAGCGCCGTGGAAACGGCTTGTCCTGGCTTTCTGGAATCCCACTTTGGTTGTGGGACCTTTGCTGCATTTCTAAGTCGCTATGGCCGGGAAATCCGCTTAGTTGCCGATGAAGCCGCTGGGTTTATTGTTTGCCCAACGACGCTATCAGCTGCCATGGGACTGACGTGGGCTGAAGCCTATGTCGACCTTGCTAAGTCATTGCCTCAGCCACTCACTTTTTCGCCTCTTGCTGACCGCTATAGGACCGTGCTGCGAGACCTGAATTTTCGCCATGTACCGTACGTTGATCGCAAAGCCGTGCTGGACACATTGTTTGCGATGTTCCGGGCAGATCATGTTGAACCTGTGAGCCTCAAGGAAGCAAAGGATCGCCTTCATGCGTGGTTTGAGGCTGAACGACCTGGCGTTCCATGGGAATCAGTCAACTCAACCGTCTATCAGCTGTTCTACACATGGTGTTTTGCATTCGATAGCAACGAAGAATCTGATGGCAAGCAGCGCTGGGACAGACGGACATCCTTGCATCCGGATATATCCT